>Ga0255054_10000376_pt1 | contig 26466 bp, 24 predicted proteins | sample JV7_2_23_MG_FD_188634 | JGI IMG/M metagenome (GOLD analysis project Ga0255054, IMG submission 188634) | Seawater microbial communities from Jervis Inlet, British Columbia, Canada - JV7_2_23 | ecosystem: Environmental > Aquatic > Marine > Inlet | place: Canada: British Columbia | collected... | reverse complement strand
TGCGGATGCAGCCGTCGCCGAAGTGGCGGCCGCCCAGCGGGACCGAGGGGAAGAAGACCGGGATCGCGCTGGACGCCATCAGGTGCGCCGCGCCGATCACGGTGGGCTCTATCGACCAGCAGCGTCGCTCCCAGAGTTGCGTGTCGGGGGCGCCGTGGACGAACACGACCCCCTGCGATGTGTAGAGGTCGGTCGCCACCACGGCCAGTGCGCGCAGGGCGCCCGACGCCACGTTCTTCTCGATGCGTTCGAAGGGGATGGTGCGATTCAGCAGCTCGCGCAGCGGCGCCGTGTCCAGCAGCGACTTGGCCTCCACCCGCCGCATCACGCCGCCGAACGAGAGGTCGCGCACCCAGCGCGCGCCGATCCCCGCCAGGGAGCGGATGTCGGTGCGGAAGACGTGGTCGGGCTGGATCTCGCCCCAGACCTTCTCCAGGCGTGACACGGCCTCCTCGAAGTTGTCGGCCCGGGCCGCCAGGGAGCCCACGTTGAGCGACCCCGCACTGCCGCCTACCAGCACGTCGAAGCTGCTGCGATCGGGCGAGATGAGCTTCGCTTCGAGGAGCCCGCGCAGGACACCCACCTGATAGGCCCCGTGGGCGCCACCTCCGGAGAGAACCAGCGCCGTGCTTCCCTGCATTGCATGAAGTTCGCAGACGCAGCGTAGGAACGCACCAAGTGGGTCGGCCTGCCGACAGGGGCGCCTTGCCCAGCGACCCCTACCTTCACGAGGTGATCGCAGCGTTGAAGAGCGAGGCGCGGCCCGAGGCGTTGGAGCGCCTGGCCCGCGAGCTGGCGGTCCGCCACGAGGCCGCCGCGGTGGACCCGCGTGCGGTTCGTCACGCCGGCCCCGCGGCGCTGGCCGCACGAGCGAAGTCGCTGAGCGAGGCCGCTCGGGCTCTGCCCGTCGGAGAAGCCGGCGCCTTGCACGAGGTGGCGGCGCTCCAGGAGCGCTTCATCGCCGAGCACGCCGATTGGATCGAGCACCGCATCACCTCCGAGCGCGTGCGCCTGGGCCTGGGTGACGCCCCGGACGCGGATCCCGACGTGGGCTGCGACGTCTGCGAGCCGCTGGCCTTTCTTTCGGTGGAGCTGGCTGCGCACGACCATCCGGAGCTGGCCGAGCGCCTGCTGGCGGCCTACGCCGGCGAGGCCAACGATTACGGCCTCTACCGCGTGGTCGATTTCTACGAGCGTCAGGCCGCGCTCCAACGCGCGGAGCGGCCCCGGAGCGGCGACGACGTGCACCGCCTGCTCCAGGTGGCTCGCGCCACGGCCCGGCGGCCGCTGCTGCCACCCGCCGTGGTGGCGCTGGGCGGCATGGTGGCCAGCGGCAAGAGCACGGTGGCGGCGGCCCTGGCTGCGCGCCTGGCGGCGCCCCGCATCGTGGGCGACCGCGTGCGCGAGTTCCTGGAGGGCGCGCCGCCGGGCCAGGCCGCCGCGCCCGATCAGCGTCTGGCCAGCTTCGCGCCGGGCTTCGAGGACGCCGCTTACCAGGTCCTCTTCGCCGATGCGGACGCGGTGCTCGACTCCGGCCGCACCGTGGTGCTGGATGGTGGCTTCCCCACCGCCGAGCGCCGAGCGCGCGCCCGCGCCGTGGCGCTTCGCCACGGCGTGCCGTTCCTCTTCGTGGAGTGCCGCGTGGCCCCGGAAGTGGCCCGGCGTCGCCTGGCCAGGCGCGACTCCGAGGGTGTTCTGGAGGGCCCGGCCTGGGAGGCGGTCTACGAAGACTACGCGCGCCGCTGGGAAGCCCCGCACGAGATCCCCGACGACGAGCGCGTGGTCGTCGATACCGAGCGGCCGCTCGCAGAGAGTGTAGAGGCCGTGGCCGAGTGGCTTCCCCTGTGGCCCGTGCAGGCCGACGCATGAGCCCGCTGTCCACGCCCGCGCCCCGGGCGGTCACCTTCGACTGCTGGAACACGCTGCTCTACGAGGCGGACTGGGAGCTGGCGCTCGCCTTCCGCGTGGATGCGTTGCAGCGCGCCGCCACCGAGGGCGATCACCCGGTGGAGCGCGGCGCGGCCAGCGACGCCTTCGACCTGGCCTGGTGCCGGCACATGGAGCTCTGGCAGCGCGAGAAGGCGACCGGAGCGCTGGAGGTGGCCCACTGGGCGCTGGAAGAGCTGGGCATTCCGCCCGAGGGCGTCGCCTTGGAGCACCTGGTGGAGAACTGGCAGGAGGCCAGCCATACCGGCCGCGTGGAAGCGCTGACCGGCGCCCGCGAGACGCTGTGCGCGCTGCGCGCGGGCGGCCTGCGCACCGCGCTGATCTGCGACACCGGTCTGACCCCCGGCCGGGTGGTGCGCCACCACCTGGATCGCCACGGGCTCCTGGAGCACCTGGAGGTCTGCGTCTTCTCCGACGAGATGGGCGAACCCAAGCCGCGCGCCCGGGTCTTCCACGCCGCGTTGGAACCCCTGGGCGTGGAGGCCGCGTACGCGGTCCATGTGGGCGATCTGAAGCGCACCGACGTGGCGGGCGCGCACGGGGTGGGGATGCGCGCCGTCCGCATCACCGAACGTCACGACGACCCGAGTGACCTTCCCGAAGCCGATGTCGTCGTCCCCGACCACTCGGCCCTCAGCGCACTCCTGACTGCGTGAACCAAGAAAGGGGACGTTCCTGCAAAACTGCACTAGGGGCCACTCCTGCACAGAGGGACGTTCCTGCATAACTGCACGGAGTACCACTCTTGGAGGAGTGGTACTCCGTGCAGTTATGCAGGAACGTCCCTCTGTGCAGGAGTGGTACTGCGCGCAGTTATGCAGGAACGTCCCTCTATGCAGGCTCGTGCTCTTCCAGGTCCGATGGGTAGAGCTCGTCTTCTCTGGGCATGCGCTCCAGCGCGGGAGGGAAGCCATTGAAGGGGAAGGGCGCGTCGACGTGGTTGTAGCTGGCGAAGCGCGTGACCTCGTACAGGTAGGTCAGGGTGCGGTTGGCGAAGGCGCGCACCTCGCTGGGCGCCACCCGGCGGGTCACCAGGGTGTAGAGCAGCTCGAAGAGCACCACGACTCCGAGAACCGCGGCCGCCACCCGGAACCCGATGTAAAGGACCAGCGTGTAGAGGATGCGGATGCCCGTCTCGCCGCGTTCGACGATGGGACTCCCCACCTCGAGGACCGGGTCTTGGCTCGTCATGGGATCTCCTTCTGGGCGCACAATCGGTAGTACGCGCCGGCGGGCCGACGGTTCGCTCGCTCCTGGGCCCCCAGGGGACCCGGCCTCGACTGGATCCCTCCCTGTGACCAGGAGGTGAGGCACCGCGTCTGGAAGAGAAGCCGCAGGGCGGGGGCCGCCCTCTGCCCCCAATCCAAAGGGACGCCCATCTCCGCGATCGAGATCGGAATCCAGCTCGTGCAGCTCGCCGACGGCAAGATCGCGCAGGAGGAGTACCTGTAGCGGATGGGCTAGGCGGCTGCGGCTAGGGCGCGCGCAGCGTCGGCTGGTCGAACTGGTCCGCCAGGGTCTCGCGGGCGCTCTCGCGCATCTCGAGCTGCTCGACGACCTCTCTCGGGTCGGGCTCCAGGGTCGCGACCTGGTCCAGCAGTGCGCGCGCCTCCTCGCGCCGCTCCGGCGCCAGGTCCAGGAGCGTGTGCGCGTAGAGGAGCTGGTTGCCGGGGAAGTCCGGCGCGATGGCCATCGCGCGCTCCAGTTCCGGCAGGATGCGGTCCTTGTCCACCCATCCCGTGATGAAGGGAATGCGCGGGACGCGCTGCTGTAGGCTGGCCATAAGCCGGTGGGGGCCGCCGTGAGCCAGGGTGGGTTCCAGCGCGATGGTCACCTCTGCGTAGCGATACAGACGCCGCGCCACACCGTTGCGCACGCCATCCAGCGTTCCGTAGTAGCTGCCGCGTGCGCCCCAGGCCAAGGCGCTCCAGAAGTGGATGCGTGCCACGTCAGGGTGCAGCTTCGCGGCGAAGGCGGCGCGCGTGCGCTCGGGATCGTTGCGTCGCAAGGCCTTGGCATCGCTGGTGCCGCGGGCCAGCGCCTCGAACGCGGCATCGGAGGCGGCCGCGGCGCGATTGAAGGAAGCCTGGCGCGCGTCGGGCTCGCTGTGCGCGTACTCGCCCTCGAAGAAGAGCGCACGCACGTAGCGCCAGTGAGCGCCGAGGCGGTCCGGCTCCAAGGCGACGGCGGCCTCGTAGGCGCGGATGGCGCGGGCAATCGGCTCCCCGGCAGCGTGGCCGCGCCCGTCGTGGCCCTCGGCGCGAGCGGCCCAGGCCGCGTCCCCGGAGCGGATCAGCGCCTCGGCATCCAGCTGAGCCAACGCCGCCGGCGCCCACATCAACATCGAAGCGAGCACCGCCGCAACCTGCGGGACTGTCCCGGAGGTTCCTCGGCTTCGCGTCGCCATGCGGCGAGAGTAGCTTGCGACCCGCGTCAGCCCTTGCGCGTCAGCTCGGCCTCGTGCTCGGCGATGAAGCTGCGGATATCGTCGGCCATCCCCAGGATCCGGTCCCATTCTTCCTGGTAGAACGTCACCGGGAAGCGGCGGATTCCGTAGAGCGAGACGGCGCCCTTCTGGCTCACCTTGAGGTAGGTGTCCTTCTTCTGCTTGGCCTTCTCGCTCTTGAGCTGGCCCTCGAGTTCGGCAACGCGCCGCTTGAGATCTTCGTTGCTTTCCGACACGACGGTTCCTCCCGGGCCGGATGATAGCCACGGCCGGGCCGCGCGGGTACAATGACTCGCGCCCCGAGGAGATCGTCGCCAGCCAGGAAGCGATGCTGCGACAGCCCACACATACCCAGGCCCGGCCGCCGGAGGTGGATGTCTCGTTCGCCGCTTGGCTGAAGATCAGCGCACCAAGCTTGGTTGCCATGGCATTCGGGTTCAACCTGTTGTGGAGTGGGCAACAGACCCTCAACGCCAACATGCTGCAGATGCAGCAGGCGATGGGTGCGCAGCTGGTCGAGGTCAACCGCACTGTCGGACGGCTGGAGGAGGTGATCCTTCGTATCGACGGGACCCTCGAGCGGCTGGACGCCACGGTGGCGCGTCTTGAGGAGACCGTCGAGATGCTCTCCGAGCGGGTCGATGGCCTGGAGAGCTGAGGCGGAAGCATGCGCGCCATCCTGCGCTGGCTGATACGCGTCGCGGTCGTTGCAGCACTCTTCGCCGTCGTGGGGCTGGTGAGCGCGCGGCTGCGCCGGCCCGGTCCGGTTCTCTACACCGGTGGGCCGATCCTCACCATGGACGCCGACGGTCGGGTGGTCGAGGCCCTGGCGGTGGAGGGCGAGCGCATCGCGGCCGCCGGCACCCGCGCAGAGCTTCTGGCCTGGGCCGACGAGCGCGGCGCTCGCATCGTCGAACTGGGCGGCCGGGCGCTCCTGCCCGGCTTCGTCGACGCCCACGGCCACTTCCCCGGCGAGGGCCTGGAGGCCATGGCGGCCAACCTGAACTCGCCGCCCATCGGCGAGGTGCGCACCCTCGACGAATTGCTGGCGCGCCTGCGCGCCCGCGCGGAGGAGACGTCTACCGGTGAGTGGGTCGTCGGCTTCGGCTACGACGACACGCTGCTGGCGGAGAAGCGTCACCCCACGCGCGTGGACCTGGACCGCGTCTCGGGCGAGCATCCGGTGGCGGCCATGCACATCTCCGGGCATCTGGCGGCGGTGAACTCCGCGGGTCTGGCGAAGCTGGGCTTCGACCGGGCGAGCCCCGACCCGGAGGGCGGCATTCTGCGTCGCGGCCCGGACGGCGAGCCCGACGGCGTGCTGGAAGAGACGGCCATGGAGCCGATCCAGCAGCACATCGCCAACCCGTCGCCTCTGACGGCGCTGCGCATGTTGCGGCTGGCGGTGCACAGGGCCCTGGCCCACGGTGTCACCACCGCCCAGTCGGGCTACGCGGGCGCAGCGGAGATCCGCTTCTTCCCGTGGCTGGCGCGGCTGGGCCTGCTGCCCCTGCGCCTGGTGGTGTGGCCTGGCGACGAGGCCAGCGAAGCCATCCTCGCCGGCGAGCTCCGCATCCCGTCGAGCGACCCGCTGCGCGTGCGCTACGGGGCCACCAAGCTGGTGGCCGACGGCTCGATCCAGGGCTACACGGGCTACCTCTCCCAGCCCTACCACGTGCCGCCGGGCGACGACCCGGCCTACCGGGGCTACGCGCGCATCCCGCGCCAGGCGCTGTTCGAGAAGGTGGCGCGCTACCACGCCGCCGGGCGCCAGCTCGCCATGCACGGCAACGGCGACGCCTCCATCGAGGACATCCTGGATGCGTACGAGGCCGCGCAGCGCGCCCACCCGCGCGCCGACGCGCGCCCCATCGTGATCCACGCGCAGATGGCGCGGCCCGACCAGCTGGATCGCATGCGCAAGCTCGGCGTCGTGCCCAGCTTCTTCAGTCTGCACACCTACTACTGGGGCGACCGCCACCGTGACATCTTCATGGGCCCGGAGCGCGCCGCGCGCATGAGCCCGGCGGCCACGGCGCTGGCCAAGGGCGTGCGTTTCACCATCCACTGCGACGCGCCGGTCGTGCCCATGGAGCCCCTGCGCCTGGTCTGGGCTGCGGTGAACCGGCGCTCCACCAGCGGCGCCGCCATCGGACCCGCGGAACGCATCACCGTGTGGCAGGCCCTGCGCGCCGTTACCATCGACGCCGCCTGGCAGCACTTCGAGGAGGCGGACAAGGGTTCGCTGGAAGCCGGCAAGCTGGCCGACCTGGTGATCCTGGACCGCTCGCCCCTGGACGTGCCGCCGGCCGAGATCGACGACCTCCAGGTGCTCGAGACCATCGTCGGCGGGCGCACCGTCTACCGCACCGGCAATTGACCATCGGAGGAAGTGACTCAGGACTCGCGCGCGGTCGGTCGATTACACCACGCAGGAGGCCCTGGGAAGCATGAGCACTCACGAAGCGGCAGCCGGTACGCAAGTTCGAGCGTGGGGACGGCGCAAGTACGACCGTCGGCGCGGATATTTCGTGTCGCCAAGGACCCAGGGTCGCTTTCGCGCGCAGATCCTGGCACTGGCTTTCCTGGTGTCGCTGGTCTCATTGGGGCTCACCCGGGCGACTGCGTACCTGCTGAAGCACGAGAGTCTGCTCGAGGGGCAGCTGGTGCCCGCGGGCCTGGCGCTGGCGACCGTGCTGCTGTGCGCCGTCATCGTGCGCTTCTGCGATCGCATCTCCCACCGCGTGGCGGGGCCTGCCTACCGGTTGGGCAGCACCCTGGAAGCCGTGCAGCGCGGCGAGCACGTGGCGCCCATAACCCTGCGCAAGGGTGACCAGCTTCAAGACCTGGCCGAGACGCTGAACGCGACGCTCCAGAAGCTGGGTGCCATGCAGCCGCCGCCGGGCTCCGCCGGCGACGACGCCTAGCTCATCAGCACCTGGTTCACGTAGTCCGCGATGGCGGAGCGGTGGCTCTCGCTGATCTCGCGGAAGAAGAGGCCGGCGTCTCCGTTACGCCGGCTGCGCATCTCGGCGGTGGCCTCTACGAGCCCCTGTTCGGGCAGGGCGAAGGTGATGCGCGTGCCCTCCGAACTCGGCGCCGCCGAGCTGTGCAGCAGGCAGCCCTTGGCCGATAGCTCCAGGATCGCGCCGGGCCAATCGCGGTCGCCTTCCACGCAGCGCGCCGGCAGACGCGTTGCGGCGCGCGGGCACTCGCGCGGTCGCTCCTCCAGCGCGCTCTGCAGCACCCGGTACACGCGCGTCAGGTCGGCCGGTCGCTGCAGGACGCCCGCCACCCGCGCGTCCTCGCGCGCGGTGTCGGCCGCCGCGCCGATCAGGATCATCGGCGTCGGATCGTTGGGAATCCGAGCCAGCGCTCGCGGGTTCATCAGCCGCAACGCGGGCGGGTAGCGCTTGCACTCGTCAGGCGAGATCAGCCGATAGCCCAGCCGTCCCAGTGCCGTACGCACGCCCGGCTCGAGATCACCGTGCGCCTCCCGCATCTCCACGACGCGGGTCCATCCAGCGGTCATTGGCCTCGACCCCCTCCACTTCCAATATCGCGTTTCATGGTACGCGGGCAAGGCCCGGCCCGCTCGCGGGCAGCCGGGCTAGCATCCGGGTGACGGCGCGGCATGGAAATTCGCGCGGCGGGGGGGCGATGACGGCGCTGGCGGAACCCGAGGGCACGGCAGCGGAGCAGCCGGTAGTGCTTCAGGCTGGTTTCCGACCCTTCTTCCTCCTGGGAACACTCTACGCGGCTGCGGCGCTGGCGGTCTGGCTGCTGATCTTCGCCGGCGTGGTCATGCCCCGGCCCGGCACTTGGCCGGTCATCTACTGGCACGGCCACGAGATGCTCTTCGGCTTCGTGACCACTGCCATCGCGGGCTTCCTGCTCACAGCCGTCCCAAACTGGACGGGCACACCGCGGGTGGCCGGCCGGCCGCTGGCGCTGCTGGTGGCCGCGTGGCTGCTCGGGCGCTCTGCACTCTGGGGCGCGCTGTGGCTTCCGGCCTGGTCGCCGTCGTGGCTGGTCGCTGCGGCCGACCTGCTGTTCCTCCCCGCCCTGGCCGTTGCCGTGGGGCGGCCGATCCTGCGCGCGGGCAAGCGCCAGAACTATCCGGTGCTGGGCGTACTGGTGCTGCTGACCGCGGCCAACCTGCTGATGCACGCCGCCGTGCTGGGCGTCGTGCCCTTCGGCGTGCGTCTGGGTCTGCACGCGTCGCTGTATCTGGTGTGTGCGTTGCTGGCGATCATCGCCGGCCGCATCGTTCCGCTCTTTACGCGCAACACCCTGCGCGGCAGCGGCGTGGCGGTGGAGGTGGAGTCCAGCGCCTGGGTCGAGCGCGCGCTGGTGCCGGTGACGGGCTTTGCGGTCGTCGCGTTGGTGCTGCGGCCTGCCAGCCTGGCCGCCGGCGTGGCTTGCCTGGCCTGCGGCGCGCTGCTCGTGTTGCGTCAGGTGCGCTGGCAGCCCCAGCGCACGCTGGGCGTGCCGATCCTTTGGGTGCTGCACGTGGGGCACGCGTGGCTCGCCTTCGGCTTCCTGTGCCTGGGCGCCAACGTCTTCTCGCCGCTGCTGCCCGCCAGCACGGCGCTCCACGCGCTCAGCGCCGGCGCCCTCGGCACCATGATCGTCGGCGTGATGACTCGCGTCTCTCTGGGACACAGCGGTCGCGAGATCCGCGCCACACCGCTCGTCGTTGCGGCCTACGCGCTGGTCATCGTGGGCGGCGCCATCCGCGTGCTGGGGCCGCTGCTCTTCCCCGACGCCTACCGCACGACGGTGCTGTGGGCCGGCACCATCTGGTCCTCCGGCTATATCCTCGCCGCCATCGCCTGCTGGCCGGTGCTCACGCAGCCGCGGGTGGACGCAGTCGCGGAGTAGTGCATTCGGGGACGTTCCTGCATAACTGCACTGAGTACCACTCCTGCACGGAGGGACGTTCCTGCGTAACTGCACCGGGTACCACTCCTGGAGGACTGGCACTGCGTGCAGTTACGCAGGAACGTCCCTCCGTGCAGGAGTGGTACTCAGTGCAGGCGGCGCCAGAGGGAGCGGAGGGTGGCGCCGGCTTTGTGGAGGAGGTCGACGCTGATGGCGCGCAGGTGGTCGCGGGCGATGCGGATCTCCTCGCGGCGCGCCTTGGCCAGGATCGTCTCGAGCGGGCGGTCGTCGGTCTTGTAGATCTGGATGTCTACGCGCTCGCCCATGTGGTTGGTGACGCCGCGTTCGATCAGCTTGCGGATGGTGCGGGTGGGCAGCACGTGGCTGGGCAGGAAGGGCCGCAGGTCCGAGCGATCGTCGATCTTCATGTTGGCGGCCTTGGCCATCACCCGGCAGGCGGAGTTGGCGCAGGTCAGCGTGCGGCGCTCGCGGCCGGGAAGCTCCTCCAGCCCGCGGCGGATCGCGTTCAGTGACTTCACCGGCACGCGCGGGAAGCGAATCAGGATGCCCGGGTAGACGTAGTCGCGCTCGCGCACGCGAAGCGGCCGGAAGATATCGCCGTCGAAGCGCTGGTTGCCCACGTTCATGTAGATGTGCGAGGGCTTGCGGATTCCGATCAGGAACTCGTCGGAGTCCGAGGGCTTCAAGTCGGGTAGCGGGATGCGGCCTTTGGCGTCGCGGACGTCGTCGGGCAGCCGCAGCACGCGCACGCGCTTGCCGCGGAAGGGCTCCTCGCGCGCGACGATGGGCTCCTCGGACTGCACGCGCAGCAGATCCGGCACCGGCGCCGAGGCCAGTGAGCCCCAGTAGCGGATCCCGTCCAGCTCGCGGTCCAGGCGGCTCTCGATGGCCGTCACCCGGTCGTGGCCCAGGAAGTGATCCGCATCGGTGACCAGGCTCTCCAGCCAGGCCAGGCGCACCATGCCGTTCAGGAAGGTGCCGCCGTCGCTGGCGAGCAGGGCGTCCACCATGGGGGCTTCCAGCGCCGGGCTCACCGCCACGCGCAGGGCGCGGTCGACCTTGGAGCGGGGCGGGATGTCCAGGAAGCGCGCGTTGTCGAGATAGCTGATCGGTACGATGCGCACGCCGGGCCCGGCCCGGCGGACGGCGGGCACCAGCTTGTCGCCGAAGTTCGGGCGCAGCGGGCGCGTGCCGCGGAATCCCTCGGAGACGGTTCCCTCGGGATAGATCAGCACGTTCCGGGTGATGCCGGCCTCCAGCATCTCCAGGGCGTGCTCCACCGACGGGCCGCGCCCCTTGCCCACGGGCACCAGCCCGTTGGTGGTGGCCGCCCGGTCCTTCAGCCACTGGGGGATGAGCTGCACCTGGTCCACCGCGTTGAAGACCAGGTAGTCCGGCAGGTGCAGGTGGCAGAAGGTGGCGTTGTCGGTGATGCCGTGGCGGTGGGTCGGCGTGTAGATCGTGACCGTATCCGCGGCGGCCTCCGGCGGCGGCTTGCCGATCACCTCCACCTTCCAGCCGCGCAGGTCGCAGAGCGCGTGGAAGAAGTCGTCCACGCGGTTGGTGAAGGGCGTGCCGCGCTCGGGCTGCTTCTTGCGTACCGCGATGGTCACCACGCAAAGCGCGGCCCACACCAGGCGCAGCAGCGCGCCCGAGCGTCCCGCCCAGCGGAATGCCGCCAGCCGCGCGCGGTGCAGGTCGTCCCACAGGCTGGGCGGCGCGGGCCGGGGCATCGTCGGGTCGAGCGCGCGGATGCGCTGGGAGAAGTCCACTACCCCGGCGTAGAAGCGCTGGTAGACCTTGATGCGCTTGTGGTCCTCGGGCGTTCCGTAGAGGGGCGCCAGCTCGCGGTAGCGCTCGGCCAGGATCACCAGCTTCTTGTGCCGCCGGTATAGGCCGCGGTGTCGGCGCGGTCCGTAGAAGCCGCGCAGGGTCAGCATGGCGCGCTCCAGCGCGCGCACCACCTGCTCCATGAAGTGGCCGTGGATGCGGCGCTGCAGGTCGTCGAGCTTTGCGAAGAAGGCTTGCTGGGCCTCGCGCGCGGCGCGCAGCAGCGGCTCGCGCTCTTCCGGCTCCAGCTTCGCGTCCGCCAGCAGCGCCTGCACGCCCGCGTAGCCGTGCCCCTCCTCCTGGAGGCGCTCCCACTCGAGCTGCAAGCCTTCTTCCAGCCGACGCAGCTCCTGGAAGCTGCTGGGCCCGGCGGGCAGCGCTGTGCTCATGCCCGAATCCTACCCGCTCCGGGGGAGGCCAGCGCAAGGGCCGGCGAAAGCTCCGCGTACCAGCGCAGGGCCAGGCCCGCGCGCCGCACGCCCAGGCCGCAAGCCCGGGCCTCGCTCAGGCCCACGTGCAGCAGACGCAGGGCGGCAGTCTTCGAGCGCAGCAGCGACGCCCGCGCCACCAGACGGGTGGCGCGGCCCAGCTGAGCGCCCAGGGCGCGGCGCTGCTTGCGAATCGTCTCGGCCAGGCCGGTGCCCTCTGCGTCTTGGCCTCCCGCCAGTGCGGCCAGCAGCCGGTACTCCAGGTTGCGAAGCTCGCCCAGCCGGCGGCGGATGGCACGCCGGTGGCCGGCGTGGAGCCAGGCCAGGCCGCGCGCCACCAGCGACTCTGCGCTGCCCAGGCGCGCAGCCAGCACGGCGCGCAGCCGGTCGCCTTCGGCGTCGAGGCGCGCGCGGGTGGGCTCCGGGTCGGGCAGCAGCGCACTGAGCTCGGCGTCGTCGTCGGCCGCCGCGATCGACGCGGTCGCCAGCCGCGCCCGTCCCGCGTCGGTCTTCAGCAGCGTCTCGATCAGCACGCGCTCGTAGAGGTAGGCGTTGGTGCGCAGGGGCTCGGCGCGGAAGCAGAGCTCCTCGTTCGCCAGCATCTCGCGCAGCTGCGACCGCAGGATCGTGCCCGGCGCCGGCGTGCGCCCGCGCACGCGATCCCACCACGCGGCCAGGCGGCTGCGCCGCACGCGCAGGCCGTGCTCGGCGCCGTCGATGCAGAAGCGGTGCAGTGCGTGGCCCTCGCTGGGCGCGCTGCGCAGCAGGCGCGCGCGCAGGGCATCCAGCTCCTCGCCGCTGCGGCCGTAGCGCACCCGTCCGGCGGCGGAGAGCAGCTTCCGCCGAGCCAGCAGGTAGCCCGCGGTCCAGAGCTGTGTGTTCAGGGGCGCGTACTCCAGCAACGGGATGGTCCAGGCCAGCCCGGCGAAGAACAGAGCGGGATACACGCCGAAGGCCTTGAGCGAGCCGAAGGCCAGATCGAACAGGCCCAGGTCCCAGTGGTCGCGTACCAGGCTGCGGGCGTGGCGCGCCAGGCCCAGGCGCAGCCGCGTCAGGGTCCGGCCCAGGCCTCGGGGCGGCCGGGCGCCGGCGGCCGCAGCCTCCAGCTCGGCGGCCCGCTCCCGCGCCAGGCGGGTCACGTGCTCGGCATCGCTCTTCATGCTTCCCGCTCCCTTCGGCCCCTGGGTAGAGCAGGACGCGTGCCGAAATACTCGATTTCCTGAAAAACTCCACTTAAACAGAATGTTAGGGTCAGTCTTGCCGCCTAGTTTCCGCCCCTCCCAAGGCCCAGCTCGATACACTCAATGTCGGTCGCTGTACGTTCGATGCAGGAGGTGTCATGGCCGAGTTCCTGTCGGATTCCGAGCGCCCCGTGGTTCGCGCCCTGGCCGAGTTGGCCACGGGCAACCCCTTCCTGCCGGAGCGGGTAGAGCACGAGCGCGTGGCCCTGGGCGACGCCTTCACCCCGGTGAGCCGGGTCTGGCACGAGGGCACCGATATCGAGGCCGCCAACCCCAACGTGGAGCGGCTGGGCGTGCTGGCCGAGCACCTGGCACCGCAGCTGCGCGGTCGGCTGGCGGGCGGGGGGCGCGCCTCGGCCGACGACCTGCGCGCCTACCGCGGCCTTATCTTCTACCTGCTCTACTACCGCTGCCTCGGCGTCTTCGGCCCGCTGCTCGCCAGCGATGCGCGCGGTGGGTCCGCCACCGGCCGCGTGGCCGGCTATGCCCGCTTCCGCGACGACTTCAAGCACTTCCTCCACATCCCGGACGTGCGCCTGCCCGGGCTGGTAGAGCCGCCGCACCTGTTCGCCTGGGGCTACCAGATCCGCCGCGCTTTCGAGGGCACCTTTCGCGGTATCCAGGGCGGCTCGCTTCCCGCGGCCCAGCTGCGCGCTGCAGTCTGGCAGTCGATCTTCACCCACGACAGCGAGCGCTACGCGCGCGCTCTCTACTCGCGCATGGGTGATGTCACCACGCTCATCCTGGGCGAATCGGGAACGGGCAAGGAGCTGGTGGCCCGCGCCGTGGGCCTGGCGCGCTACATCCCGTTCCGCGAGAAGTCGGCATCGTTCGAGGCGAGCCCCACCAGCTCGTTTCACGCGGTCAACGTGTCGGCGCTCTCGGCCACGTTGATCGAGTCCGAGCTCTTCGGCCACCGTCGGGGATCGTTCACCGGGGCCCTGCAAGACCGGGAAGGCTGGCTCGAGAGCTGCTCGTCTCCGGGCAGCGTCTTCCTCGACGAGATCGGCGAGCTCGAGGCGCCCATCCAGGTAAAGCTCCTGCGCGTGCTGCAGGCGCGCTGCTTCCAGCGCGTGGGCGAGACGCAGGATCGTACGTTCGCCGGAAAGCTCATCGCCGCCACCAACCGCGACCTGCCGCGGGAGATCGCCGACGGCCGCTTCCGCGAAGACCTCTACTACCGGCTCTGCGCCGACGTGATCCTCACGCCCACGCTTAGAGAACAGATCGCCGACTCCCCGGAGCAGCTGCCGGGGCTGATCTCCTTGCTGGCGCGCCGCATCGTGGGCGAGGAGGACGGGCCGGCCCTGACCCGCGAGGTAGTGCGCTTCGTTGAAAAAAGCCTGGGCCCCGGCTACGCCTGGCCCGGCAACGTGCGCGAGCTGGAGCAGTGCGTGCGCAACGTGCTGATCCGCGGCGAGTACACGCCGCCGGGCCTGCGCGCCCGCGGCGACGCGCTGTCCGCCGCCATCCAGGAAGGCTCGCTGAGCGCCGACGACCTGCTGCGCCACTATTGCACGCACGTCTACGCCCTCACCGGCAGCTACGAAGAGGCCGCCCGCCGCCTGGGCCTGGACTGGCGCACGGTGAAGGCGAAGATCGTGAAGAAGGGCGACATCGGCTGACCGCACAACCGCGGTCTGGCGCGCCTCGCCAGACGTCAACCTGGGTGAGGCGCGTTCAGATGCGACCTTCCGCCTTCAGCCACGCGTACGTGTCGTCGACCATGCGGTCGAGTGATACTTCCCGGTAGCCGAGCTCTCTTTCGGCTTTGCTGCAGTCGAAAGACATGTCCATCGAGAACATGTGGACGAGCTCGGGCGTGATGTCCGGCTCCTTGCCGGTGATGAAGCTTCCCCATTCCATGATGCGGGCCATCGACTTCAGCTGCCACGCAGGCAGGGTCTTTGGAGGGTCGACGCCGACGCATCGAGCGATCCTTCCCGCGACGTCGGCCACGGTCGCGTGGGTGGCGCCGATCAGGTAGCGATCTCCCGGCCGGCCGATCTCGGCCGACCGAATCAGGGCGTCGACCACTCCATCTACATGGCACCACGGCCCGCTTCCGGGAAACGTCCCCGGCAGCTTCCCTTCCTTCAGCAGCTCGAACATCTGAGAGAAGTTGCTCAGCTCGTAGGGCCCGAGCACGTAGCCCGGGTGCACGAAGCACGCGTGCAGGCCCCTCTCGATCCCGGCAAGCACCTCCTGGTCGGACAGGTGCTTGGTTCGGAAGTAGTTTACCCAATGGGTCGCCGCCTTGCTTTCGCTGTCTTCACGCAAGACATCACCGTCGGCGGGACCAAAGGCCACCACGGAGGAGATCTGAACGAAGCGTTTCGGCTTCTTGGTGAGTGCGACCTCGACGACATTGCGCGTTCCGTCGACGTTGATCGCTGTCTGGCCGGCATTGTTGCGGGACCAGAAGTTGACGCTGGCCGCGACGTGGAAGAGTACGTCGACATCCTCTGGGATCGAGCGCTCCAGGGACACGCGGTCGGTGACGTCGCCGACGACGCGCTCCGCATCGAATCGCGAGAGGTACGTCAGATCCGATGAGCTTCGATGCAGGGCGCGCACGTCCCACCCGCCCTGGGCGAGTCGCTGGACCAGATTGAGTCCAACGAAGCCGGTGGAACCGGTGACATAAGCGCTCGGCATTCGGCCAGTATCCGCCCAGCGAGCCGGTCTATCAACGCCTTTCGATGTCTCTCGTGGTAGGCTCGGCTCGTGTCCGGCGCAGACGTGGGGATCCCGGAGGTCGATCCTCTCCAGGAGAAGTCGGGCTTCGTGCGGCTGATGGAGCGCTTCGCGCAGCTGCGGCACGTCACTTGGTTCCTCGTGCGTGTAGGCAGGCACATCGACCCCGTCCTGATGCGTTTCACCGGTGGTCGAGTGAATCTCACCGCCACGAAGACGGTCCTGGTCCTGCATCACCGCGGTGCGAAGACTGGCAAGGCTCGCCAGACCCCGTTGATCTACTTCACCCAGGGGCGCGACGTGATTCTCATGGCATCGAGTGGCGGTGCGCCTCATCACCCCGCCTGGCTGCACAACGTGCGAGCTCACCCGGACGTGGAGCTCTGGGTCGGCAAGCGCGGAGGCGCCTATCGCGCGCACGTCGCGGACGCGGAGGAAAGGGCGGCCCTCTGGCTCACGGCCCGCGTCTTCTACTCGGGCTTCGATCGCTATCAGGAGTTCGCGGGGGACCGCGAGATCCCCATCGTCGTCTGCTCTCCGCGCGGCTAGCCCCGCTCCCTCCACTCCCTGCCCGTCAGCCTGCATCAGTTGCAGGTCGTGCCGCACCGGACGCGCCACTCAGGCCTATGCGCCGGACGGCGCCACCTCCCCGCCAACGCTGCGCTTTCCCGCCGCGCGCCGGCGGCTGGCACGCCTCCTGCTCTTGTGTTCCTCCAGCCGGCGAATGAACGCCGGGCACGGAGGATCTTCCCCCATGAGCATGTTCTTTCGTTGGACCAGCGGCTTCGCCTCGCGGATCGACTCGATGGTGAAGCAGATCGAGAACCACGACGCCCTGGTGAGCGCGGCCATTCGCGACGCCAAGGAGGCCCGCGCGCGCGCCAAGGTGCAGCTGGCCCGGGTGCGCGAAGACGGGCGCCGCATGCAGCGCCGCCGCGCAGAGTTGGAGGAGGGCGAGCGCCGCTGGCGCGAGCGCGCCCAGCGCATCGGCAACGAGGACGAGGAGCGCGCGTTGGAGTGCGTGCGGCGCATGAAGCACACCAGGCGCGAGCACGAGCAGCTGGCCACCCAGGCCACGGAGCACGAGCGCCTGGAGTCGCAGCTCACCCGTGACATCAGCGGAATCGACGGGCGCATAGAAAGTTTGGTGCAGCAGCGCAACCTGCTGCGCACCCGCCAGTCGCGCGCCGAGGCGCTGGCCGCCGCCCATCAGGACGACGGGCGCCGCCTGGCCGAGGTGGACGACATCCTCGAACGCTGGGAGATCAAGGTCAGCGTCAACGAGACCGACGTGGACTGCTCGCTGGGCGAAGAGGACGACCTGGAGCTCGAGCTCTCCAGCGTGGAAGAGCGCGAGGACCTGCGCGCCGAGTTGGACGATCTGCTCCGCGGCGAGCCGTCGAACCCGACGCTGCCGCAGGAGGAGGGCGCCTCGTAGCCCCACGGCTCGAGGCGTCGAGAAACCCCGACACGAAGGGAGAACACCCATGGACCCCCACACCCACGTACCCATCGGACCGGACTCGCGCATGACGGAGATTGATGATGCGCTGGCCGAGGACGACGCCCAGCGCGCAGAGCGCCGCGCCGCGCGCACGGCCGGCCAGGAGCGGCTCAACGACCTGCCGCGCCTGCTGCGCTGGATCGGCGGCGCCGTGCTCGTGGTGGCGGCCTTCACGTTCATGCTCCAGAGCTGGGAGAACGCGGACGACCTGGCCCGCTACTACCACTTCCTGGCCTTCACCGGCGTGCTCACCGCAGCGGGCTTCTTCTGCGGACTGCGCATTCGCGACGAGAAGGGCGCGCGCACCTTCCTGGGCCTGGCTGCCGGGGCGGTGCCGATCCACTTCACGGTGCTGGGCGCACTTCTCTACTCGCAGTTCCCGTGGCTCTCGGGCTTCGCGCACTACCCCGCGTACGCCCACTTCACGGCGCCGCATCCCGCGGCCGCGTTGGCTACCGCCGCCATCGGGGTCATCGCCCTGGTGTTCGTGTGCTGGACGGCCTTCCTGACGTTGGCGCGCCCGGAGGCCCGGCGCCTGACAGTGGCGTACCTGCTGGCCAACGCCACCTTGCTGGTGCCCACACGCCACCCGGACGTGATCGGGCTGCTGGCGTTCGCCTTGCTGATCGGCTGTCTTCTCTTCGACCGGCGCAGCCTGCTGCCGGCCCAGGGCCTGCGCACCGTCGAGGGTCGCTTCGTGCGGCTCCTGATGGGCGTGCCCTTCGCCGTGCTGATCGGGCGCACGCTGAACCTGTACGAGCCGTCGTCGTTCTTCTACGCGGCCTGGCTGGCCAGCATGGCGGTGACGCTCTTCGTGCTGGGCCCGGTCATCGTCAAGCAGAAGCGCGAGGCCGTACTGGCGCAGTACCTGGCGCTGGTCCCGGCCGGACTGGCCTGCGTGGCGCTGGGCGACGCCGTGGTGGGTGCGTTCAACCTGCACGAATCCGCGGTGCTGCCGCTGGTGAGTCTGCCCATGGTGGGGACGTTCGCGGCCATGTCGCTGCGCGCGGCCGACGGCGGCGCGCGCATGCGCAACCTGGCGGCACTGGTGGCCGCGGGCGGCATGACCGCGCAGCTGGTCTTCTTCCCGGGCGTGCTCTCCAGCGTGGCGTGTCTGGCCACGGCCATCCTGGCCACGGCGTACGGCTACGCGGCGGAGCAGAAGGGAGTCCTGGTCGGCGGCGCCGCCGCGCTGGTCTTCGGCCTCCTCTACCACCTGCGCTACGCGGCCGAGCTCTACGCGCTCAGCCCCTGGGCGGCGCTGGCCGCACTGGGAGTCGCCACCGTGGTGGCCGCAAGCCTCTTGGAGCGCCACCACCGCACCCTGGCCGCGCACGTGATCGAGCTGCGCAGCCGCATCGGAGGCTGGAGTCACTGACGGCTCCGGCAACGCCTCCCCCCGTCCCGCTCCTGTGGGGGGAGCAAAGACGCCCCCGGCGACCGGACGGTCTGGTTGCCGGGGGCGTCACGCATTGGGGTCGTGTCGGTCCGCAGGGTTCTCACTGCGCGACAGTGCGGGTAGAGTCGCGCCGTGGGGGATTCGATGCCGGAAGGGCCGGGGGCCGGCTGGGTTCACTACGCTCCCCACCATGCCCAGCCTCGTTGCCCGCGGACTTCGCCGTGTCGCTCGCCGTTCCATGAAAACCACGCTGGGCGAGCCCGACGCCGTCGTGCGCCACTTCCGCCGGGCCGGCGACCGTGCGCCGGTCCTGGCGCGCATGCCCCGCGGCGTGGCCCGCCGTCCCGTGGATCCCGGCGAGCTTCCCGGCGTCTTCGGCGAGTGGGTGGGCGTGCCGGCCGCCAGCCGGGCCATCCTCCACCACCACGGCGGCGCCTACGTCTCGGGCCGGCCGGAGGCCTATCGCAGCCTGTCCGGGCGCCTGGCTCGCGCGTTGCGCGCCGACGTGCTGTTGGCCGCCTACCGACTGGCGCCGGAGCACCCTTTCCCGGCCGCGCTGGACGACGCTCTGGCCAGCTACCGGGCGCTGATCGACCGATTCGACCCCGCCAACGTGGCCGTCAGCGGCGATTCGGCCGGCGGCGGCCTCACCCTGGCCCTGCTGCAACGGGTGCGCGACCAGGGCTTGCCGCTCCCGGCGGCCGGCGTGCTGCTCTCGCCGTGGGCCGACCTGACCGACGACGCCCCCAGCCGGGCCTCGAACAACGAGGCCGACGACATGCTGACCCGCGAGACCCTGGCGGGAGCGGCCAGCGCCTACCTGGATGGAGCCGACCCGCGCCAGCCCGCGGCCTCGCCGGTGTTCGGCGACCTGAGCGGGCTGCCGCCCATCCTGGTCACGGTGGACGAGTCCGAGGTCCTGCTCGACGACTCCACGCGCATCGTCGAGGGAGTGAACGCCGCCGGTGGGCAAGGCACGTTGATCCGCCGCTCGGGCCTCTTCCACGTGTGGCCGGTGGCGGTGCCCATCCTGGCCGAGGCGCGGGAGACCGTCCGGGAGATCGGCGTCTTTCTCGACCAGCGGCTCGGGTCGGCCTGAGCCCAGGATCCTCGGCGCGGCAGTTCCCCGATCGCCCTCGCCAGCGGAGCGGAGGGGAACCAGGGCACTCGCCGTTCAGGCGTCCGTAGCCGGGCTCTGCATGGGGTAGCGCCCGTACGTTTCCACCGCTTCGCGCAAGGCCAGTACGTTGGCGAGGGGGATGCGCCAGGGCATGCAGCAGACGGGCGACAAAATGAATCGCCCGAAGGGGCCGAGCCGTTCGATGTTTTGCCTCGCTCGCTCCATCACATCGCCCGGCTTGCCGTTCTCGAGCTCGCCGTTGACGAACATCGAGGCGCCCATGATCGCGATCTGTGGGTACTTCTCGCGAAAAGCCACCCAGCGGTCCAGGTCCAGTGGGTGGCTCCCATTGACCATGACCACGTCGACCCCCTCGGCGATGTGGCGCTCGATCATCTCGTTCCAATAGGGATCGAAGCCGCAGTTGTGGATGGCGAGGGGGAGCCCGACCTGCTTGCAGAAACGATTGACGAACTGGCCCTCGAAGCGCCAGGCATCTTCGAAACGCAACATGGTGCGATTGAAGGCGTACTGGCAGTTGAATACGAAGAAGGGCTTTCCCACGACGCTGCAGAAGGCCTGGTAATAGTCGCACTGTGATGCGTAGATTTTCTCGCAGAGCGCCAGCAGGAACTCCGGGTTCTCGATCACGTCCGCATAGGCCTGGCTACCGCGCAGCATCTGGATGCTCGACCAGGTGAGGCTGGGCGCAAAGGTCGCGGGAATACCCGTCCGCTCGGCCACGATGGCGGCTGCCCTCAAGAGCGTGGGCCAAGGCTCGACCCGGCTATGGTCGGGAATTTCGAGCTGCGCGACATCCGGAACGCGATTGCAGACCGCACCTTCGCGGATGAAGGGTGCGGAGTAGTCCTTCCATTCGAACTCCTCCGCCATTCCATTCGCCTTGGCGAAAGCCAGCCCTTCGTACGGCCCACAATAAGGGGCGGCCACGACGGAGGCGGAATCGGCGCCGAGAACCTCGCACGTCTCGATGCTGACAGCGGCCAGCTTCTCGGGGCTGGCCAACATCTCGCGAACCGTCAGGCCGGAAATGCGCGAGGCGATATCCTCGGATGCCAAGAAGGTGAGGGGCACACGATCCGGCTCCCCCCCCAGCATGGTGATCGCCAATCGCTCTGCGGACGCCTTCCAGTCGTGGTTCACGACGCCACCTCCTGGATCAGCGAGCGCACGTTCCCCAGGGCCTCCCAGGCGTCTGCAGCAAACGCATCGGCGCCAATCTGCTCGGCACTCTCGCGCGTGAGGGCCGCACCACCCACGATGACTCGTCCCTTGAAATCACTCTCTCTCAGCATGGCCACGGTCTCGGCCATCTTCGAAACGGCGAGCGAGATCAAGGCCGACATTCCCACCACGTCGGCCCCGAGCTCTTTGGCTTTGTCGAGGAATTGTTGCGGTGGCACGTCCTCTCCCAGATCGTGCACGTCGAAGCCATCCGCAGCCAGCACGATGGCGACGATATTCTTGCCGATCTCGTGTACGTCGCCCTGAACCGTGCCCAGCACGATGGTCCCGGGCGAGGTGTCAGCGGAGCGCTCGAGATGTGGACGCAAGAGATCGAGGGCACTCTGCATGGCTCTCGCACTGAGCAGCAGCTCCGGGACGAAAAAGTCGCCATCCTCGAATCTCTTTCCCACGGCCTCCATCCCCGGCCCAAGACCCCCGGAAATGATCTCCTGGGGGGAAGCCCCGACCGCGAGCGCCTCGAGCGTCGTCTGCTCTACGCCGCTTCGATCGAGCGCGACGATCTGCTCCCGCAATCGTTCGAGCAGCTCGGTCGTGGCACGCGTTGCAGTCGTGGTCGTCGCCATCTCGCCTGCCGCTCCTTCGCCAGCCTGAATCCCTGACTGAATCCCTGACTGAATCCCTGACTGGGCATTCGATCTGCCGACCCGCGCATCCTACTCTAGCGCCCGAGCCGCGCGTCGCCTGCGGACGCCTGCTCGCACGTCCGGGAAATGGCATCATCGGGCCCGCCATGAACGACGTCGTCCGGATCGAGCTGCGACCCCTGGGCCGCAGTGTCGAGGTGGAGCGCGGCACGCCCCTGCGCGATGTCCTCTACGCCTACGGGGTCGAGTTCCCCTGCGGTGGCCACGGCCGCTGCCGGCGCTGCCGCGTCCGACTGGTCGAGGGGACGCTGCCCATCGGCGACGAAGAGCGCGCGCTCCTGTCGGAGGAAGAGCGTGAGGCGGGCTGGCGTCTCGCGTGCCGCTGTCGCGCAGATGCGCCCGCGACGCTGCAGATCGAGCAGTTCCGTGCTCCCATCTTGGTCGACCACACCCGCTTCGAGTTCACGCCGCGCCCGGGCTGCGGCGTGGCGGTGGATCTGGGGACCACCACCCTCGTCGCCCAGCTGCTCGACCTGGAGTCGGGTCAGGTGCTGGCAGCGCAGACGGCCCTCAATCCCCAGGGTGCCTTCGGCAGCGACATCATGAGCCGCATGCAGCATGCGTTGACGGAAGAGGGGCGCAATCAGCTTGCACACGTGGTGCGCGAGACCTTGGGTGACCTGATCCGGCGCGCGGTGGCGAGTGCCGGAGTGGGTCGCGCGCCGATCGAGACGGTGGTGTTGGTGGGAAACACCGTGATGCACCATCTCTTCTGCGGCCTGGACGTCGCGCCGCTGGCCGCGGCTCCCTTCCAGTCCGACCAGCTCGGGCTCCAGGAGCGGAAGGCAGGCGAGCTCGGCTGGTCGTTGCACGGCGATCCGCGGGTCCGCTTCCTCCCTTGTCTGGGCGGCTTCGTGGGGAGCGACGTGCTCGCCGGCGTGCTGGCGACCCGCATGCACGAGAGCGACGAGCTCGTGGCCCTCGTGGACCTGGGAACGAACGGTGAGATCGTCGTGGGCACGGCCGAGCGCATGCTGTGTGCCTCGACGGCCGCCGGTCCAGCCTTTGAAGCAGGCGGCATCCAGATGGGCATGCAGGCCACCACCGGTGCGATCGACGAGGTGAGGCCGGGAGACGACGTGCTCGAGTGTCGCGTGATGGGAGGGGGGGATGCCCGCGGGATCTGTGGCAGCGGGCTCGTGGACGCGGTGGCCGCCGGCCTGGAGCTGGGCTGGGTGGAGCCCAGCGGGCGTCTCGCGAGCGGGCGCAAGACTCTGCCTCTGACGGGTGGCGTGCACCTGACGCAGGGCGACGTTCGCCAGCTGCAGCTCGCCAAGGGAGCCATCGCGGCGGGCTTGAAGATCCTGTTGAAGCAGCTCGGCCGGTCGCCCGGCGATCTGTCGCGCGTGAACCTGGCCGGAGCGTTCGGAAACTACGTGAACCGCGCGAGCGCTCGGCGCATCGGGCTGCTCGACCATCCGGAGGACGCAATCGAGCCGGTCGGAAATACCGCGCTCCTGGGAGCCAAGCTGGCGCTCTTCGCACCGGAGCGCGAGACCGACGCGCTCTCGCAGCTGGACTCGCGGATCGAGCACCTCTCGCTGGCGGCGGACCCGCACTTCCAGGATGTCTTCATCGAGGACATGCGCTTCCCGGGGTGAACCGGGGCGGACCGCCACCACGCAGTAGCGCTACCATGGTCGGGGTAGGGCCGGCACGCGAGCTGCCGGCGGAGTGCGCGGCGAGGGAATGAAAGCAAGCCCTCCTTCATCGAGTCTGGGTTCGATATCCTGAACCCCGTCCAGTGCCAGGTCGAATGCCAGGAGGAGTGGAGTGAGCGCAGAAGCCATGACCTCTCGCGAGCGCCTGTTGGCCGCGCTCCGGGGAGACCCGGTGGATCGCATCCCCTGGTCGCCCTGCGTCGATGGCTACTTCCTGTCGTCGCTGCCCACAGACCAGATGCTCGACGAGCGGGAGTTCCACAAGGAGATCGGCTCGGACGCCATGTTGCGTCACGTGCCGCTCTACGAGTCGACCGCGCCCTCGACCGGCGGAAGGCCCGGGAATCCCCGCGTCGATTCCCGGATTGAGCGCCTGGACGACGGGACGCTTCGCTTCACCTACGAGACGAAGGTGGGCTCGCTCTTCGAAGAGCTCGAATGGAATCCCATGTCGCCCTTCGTCCCCTGGTTCACCCGGCGAAAGCTCCAGACCCTCGAGGACATCAAGGTCTACATGTACGCGCTGGAGACGATGTCGATGGTTCCCAAACCCGAGTACTTCCGGGCGGCCGTCGAGCGCCTCGGCGACGACGGGCTGGTCACGGCCGACGGTCCCACCAGCCCGATGGAGCATCTCATCAACAACGAGATGGGTCTTGAGAAGCTCACCTACGCCTTTGCCGACGACCCGGACACGATGGAGCAGTGCTTCGAGCTGATGCACGAGCTCAACCTCAAGGCGTACGCGATCCTGGCCGAGAGCGAGGCGGAGGTCGTGATCAGCTACGAAAACCTCTCCACCACGCTGACCTCTCCCACCCTCTACGAGCGCTTCGACCAGAGGTACTGCAACGACTACGCCTCGATCTGCCGCGGGGCGGGCAAGACCTACCTCACGCACATGTGCGGCCGCCTCACCGGCTTCGCGGGGCCGCTCTGCCACGCCGATCAGGATGGGTTCATCGACGTCGCCCCGGCCCCGACCGGAGACGTCGCTTTCGGCGAGGCCAAGGCGGGATGGGCCAAGGACAAGGTGCTCGTGGGCGGCATCGACGCCACGGCTTTCGCGGGCCTCTCACCGGAAGAGATGCGCGTCTACGTTCGCGACCTTCTGGTCGAGATCGAGAAGGGAGCTGGGAGCTTCCACAAGTTCATCCTGGGAAGCGGCGACGCGCTGCCGAAGGGCACGCCCGTGCCCGTGGTTCGGGCTGTCAGCGAGGCCGTGCGCGACTACTTCTCTTGAGCTTTGAAGCGACCGAGATCTGTGGAGGGGAGCTCCCGTGCCGGTCGTGAGCGAGGTCCCGCTCGAGATCTCGCTGGCCGAGCTGCGGCGGCTTCGCACTCTGCACTCCACGGACGGGCTGCACCCGAGCATCCGCACGCTGCTTCCCGAGATTCTCGCCCAGGTGGAGGAGCGCGAGCTGCTGCGTCCGGCCATCGCCTGGGAGTCCCGCCGGGTGCTGGAGGTGTCCGGGTCTCGCGTCCGGCTCGCCGGTGGATCGGAGCTCGCGCAGGCGGAGGCGGTCGTAAACTTACTGGGCGAGGCGGACGAGCTGGCAATGGCGGTCGGCAGCATCGGCCCGGCGTTGGATCGCACGACCCGTGACTGGTTCGCGAACGGACGCGAGGTCGAGGCCTTCGTCCTCGGCGAGATCGGCAATCTGGCCGTCGGCAAGCTCAGCGATCGCATCCCGCTGAGCGTCGGCGAGTGGGCCGCCGGCCGCGGGCTCGAAACGAGCGGTGCGCTGAGTCCCGGCGGGACCGGGGTCGACCTGTCCGATCAACGCGTCGTGGTCGAGGTCGCGTCCGCGGAGCGGATCGGCGTAAAGCTCACCAGTGCCTGCATGCTGGTACCGGTGAAGTCGGTGTCGATGGTGATCGGTCTGGGGCACGGGCTGCCCACGTGGACCCACGCACAGGCATGTGAGCTGTGCGCTTCCCGCGACACCTGTCGGCTACGCCCGTTGGACTCGGAGCCCGCGATCGCGTGAGCAGCCCGCTCCCTGGGCTGCCTCGCTCAGACGGAGATGGGATATCGACCGTAACGGTGGGCCGCCTCCACCATCCAGCGCAGACGCTGGGGATCCACGAACGGGTGGGAGTGGGCCGCCGAGAGCACGTAACCCCCACCCCGAGCCGCATCGCCGATGGCCTTCTTTACCGCCGCCTCCACCTCCTCGCGGCTCCCCCGCACCAGCAGCTGGGACACGTCGAGATTACCGATCAGCACGAGGTCGTGACCGACCTGCTCGCGGACCCGGGCCAGGTCCATGCCCGCCGTGGGCTCCATGGTGATGATGCCGTCGAAGCCCCAGTCCACGAAATGGTCCAGGAACTTGTAGATCCGTCCACAGGAATGGAAGACGAACTTGCGGCCGTGGCGGTGCACCAGGTCGGTGACGCGGCGGTAGCTCTCCCCGTAGAGCTTCTCGATGAGGGACGGGCGCATGAGCGGTCCGGTCTTCTGGCCCAGGTCGTCGCCCCCGAGCACCACCTCGACCCCGGACTCCATGACGCCTTCCAGGTAGCGGAGATAGAGCTCCGTGTGGAACTCCACCACGCGCCGCACGAACTCTGGCTTCTCGTAGACCAGCTTGGTGAAGTTCACGAAGCCGATGGCCTGCCAGCTGTTCTCGAAGATGCCGGGCGCCGCGTAGCCGATGGGCAGGATGCGGTCGCCGTACTCGTCCACCAGGCGCTTGTGGAAGACGGTGGCATTGGCCACCAGGCGATCGAAGAGCGGCGCCTTCCGCTCCACCCAGGCTTCCCATGCCTGTTCGGTGTCACACAGCGCCCGGGTGTAGTTGACGCTCATGTTGCCCTTCTCGTCGGAACCCATCTCCCAGACTCGCCCGAAGGCATCGTGCCAGACCACGCCCAGAGCAGAATCGGGGTCGGGCTGGAGCTGCATCATGGCGTAGATGGTCCAGTTGGCGTCGAAGCCGAGCTGGATGGACGCTTCCAGGGCCCCGGAGAAGTTGTCCCAGTACATCCGGTTCCAGAACCAGTTGGTATTCAGGAGCCGGCGGACGGCGCCACGGAGCAAGGGCTGGCGCAGCATGCCCGGGAAGTTCACCGCCCGCCTGTGGAGGATCTCGTTCACCGTGGCGGGATCCATGATGAGCCCCATGACCGGTACGCGGTCGGGCTCTTCGTGATTCATGGCGGTGAGGAAGCGCTCCTTGAAGTTCACCGGCCCTGGCTCCAGGCGCGGATGATCCCGGTGCCGGTGACGGCATCGGGGGCAAAGGCGTCGGCACCCACCTCGTGGGCGAACTCCTCGGTGAGGGCGGCTCCGCCGACGATGACCTTCACGGACGCCCGCACGCCCCGTCGGTCCAGCCCCTCGATGACCCGACCGATGGCACCGGCGGA
>Ga0255054_10000375_pt1 | contig 26517 bp, 22 predicted proteins | sample JV7_2_23_MG_FD_188634 | JGI IMG/M metagenome (GOLD analysis project Ga0255054, IMG submission 188634) | Seawater microbial communities from Jervis Inlet, British Columbia, Canada - JV7_2_23 | ecosystem: Environmental > Aquatic > Marine > Inlet | place: Canada: British Columbia | collected... | reverse complement strand
ATTTATCCAAGAAAGCAGCGATGGTCTCTGCTAAACATGGTAAAGGCCAGGTGGTTCTCATCGGGTTCAGGACTCAGCATCGGTGCCAGACTCACGGCACATTCAAGCTACTTTTCAACACCTTGATACGCTGATACTTAGATTCTTTATGCGCCCCCTTCAACTGTATAGCCGTTTTATACTTTCAACTTCACGGTAGGGGAGGTTTCTTTGTGTTTGACTACAAGGTTTCTCTATTATATAGGTAGTAAGGGATGTCAGAGGGGGGAAATTGGACAAAAATGAGAGTTAAGCACAACAAGCGCAAAAACCAAATTCCTATCGTGAGCGGGTCATTATAATTTATAATTAAAAAAGAAAGAAAGGAGAAAGAACATGGTTGAATTCAGAAAAGGGAACTTTTCCCGGATTGAGAATCACATGAAACAGATTGCATGGGCATTTCTATTTTTACTTCCCATTCTCATTATTTCTTCAATCAATATTTATGGTTACTTTGACTCAGATTCTAAAATGCAAAATCGAACAGAATTAGATAAAATTCTAGAGAAATCTGCCGATTATTGTAAAAGAGTAGCCAAATCAGCTCTATTTTTTGTATGCGAAGAAAAAATAGAAGAAGAAATATATGAATATAGACCCACTATAGGGAGTCGAGTTGTAATAGATGCAAATCAGGAGGCGCAACGAGTATATTATATAGGGAAGTCCCGCCCAATTATAGAAAAGAATATATATATTTATGATTACCAACTGATTAAGAAAGGAGGAAAAATTGAAGAAAGCAGAATATTATTGGAGGAGAATAAAGAGAAAAGATACGAAAAGAATTCCAAGTTAAAAACAAAAAGATTCTATTCTAAGAAGTCAATATTTGGGCCCGTGGGACTTCTCAATAAAGATTGGCAGGAAATGTACAATTATAAAATTATAAAAGAAGCCACCATAGACGGAAGGGGGGCTACAGTGATTGAAGCCACTCCAAGAATGGAGATGGAAGAAAAGCCTAATTATGGCAAAGTGTGGGTTGATAAAAAAGATTTTAGTGTTTTAAAAATTGAAATTGAAGCGGAATCTCTTGCTGGTTTTGAAAGCTTTAAAGAAGTGCGCAAAAAACAAAATATTAAACCTGTAATAACTGTCGCTCACTATTATGGCATAGAGAAAAATGGCATCAGATTTCCCAGCAAGACAGTCTTTGAAGAAAGTTACTTTATCCCAAAGATAGGAAGGCTTACGAACTCAAAGACAACCATTACTTATGATAAGCATAGATTTTTTATTGTTGAGGTAGAAGTTAAAAATTAATCTGAGGAGTTAGGGATGAGAAAAAAAATTTTCCTTTTAATTCTATTATTTGTATTTTCTTCTCAGTCCATCCCTCAAAAACTTAATTCAGAATCAATACAGGAAAAAAAAGAACAGAAAGCACTGCAATATGAAGTGACAGTAATCCTCAAATTGGTTCAGTTTTATGTAACGGATAAGAAAGGAAATCCAATAACAGATTTAACTATATCTGACTTTATCCTCTATGATAACGGCAAGCTTCAAAAAATCACTGATTTTGAAAAACACGTCTTATTACCTAAACCAGAAAAAAAAGTCGAAGAAACAAAGCCTGCCCCCATTTCAAGAATTCTTTCAAAGATGAACCGGAAATATTTCTTTCTCATAGATATGGCCAGAAACGATATTCCTGGGATAGCAAAATCAAAGAAAGCTGCCGTGCACTTTATTGACACTCAGCTTCAGCCGAGTGATGAAGTTGGGATTCTATCTTATTCTCCTTCAAGAGGTTTAATTCTTCGTGAGTATCTAACGACCGATCATCAAAAAATCAAGGAAGGTATAAAGGGAATAAAGGATATTCGAGGAAGAAAAGGTTGGGGAATACCTATGAGAACAGAGGGAAAGATATCAAGAGATGAGGCACCAAAAGGAGAATATGATCGAGCTCCGGATCCAGAGGGTAATTATGCAATGACGATGGCCCATCAATTTGCTATAGAAATAAAAGAGTTTGCTAAATCTCTCCGGTATATTCCAGGGAATAAAAACATTATTTTCTTTTCCGCAGGATTCCCAAGGGCCTTGCTTTATAGTAGAAATGATTCATCATTTCGTGATAGGTATCAAGAAATGAGTAAAGAATTAAGCTCATCCAACAGCCCTGTGTATACTGTGAATACAGAAGGAACAGGTTCGATGGGTGACCACTCTTTGGAACTATTATCAGAGCTTTCGGGAGGAAAATATTTTGATAATGTTGAATATTACGAAACAATTGCTGAAGAGATCCAGAATACAACCAGCAACTATTATGTCTTGGGCTATTACATAGGTGAGCAATGGGACGGCAAGTATCACGAAATAAATGTTAAGGTCAAGCGAAAAGGCAGCAATGTCTATGCTCAGGGAGGGTATTTCAATCCAAAGCCTTTCACAAAGTATTCAACATTTGAAAAACGACTCCACCTTATTGATTTGGCTTTGACAGAGAAATCCCAATTTCAAGATTCTATAAATTTTCCTTTAATCACCTTGCCTTATTCAGATAAAAATAAATCAAATCTCGTTATGCTTTTTGAAATACCCATAGAAGAGATTAAAGAAGTGGTAAAAGGAAAAACGGAGATAGTCAATCTTATTATCGACGAACAGAATAATGTCGCCGAATTTAAAAGAGGAGAAAAAGATTTATCAAAATACTCTGAAGAAAAGATTTATTATTATTCCATTTCATCCTTATCTCCTGGCGCATATAACTGCCGGGTAGTCATAAGAAACTTGGAAACAGGAAAAGGAGCAGTGGCTTCTTCTTCAGTAGTTATTCCCGAGAGCCTTGGTTCTGGTATCAGGCTCTATCCACCTCTATTGCTTATTCCAGGAAGAAAGGCCAATTATGTAAAATTTTCAAAGCCCCAGAAAAAAGATACAGGGAGAGAATCTCTCTCTTTAATTAGTATTTTTCCTTTCAATTCCACCAAATACTCACCTCTTATTGAGGAGTTGGATCAGGGAACATCAAAATTATATGCTGTGTTGCGGTGTTTAATTATTGATATTCAAGAACCTGAAGTCGAACTTACAGCGCACCTGATACAACACTCAAATAAACAAGAAATTCCATTATCATTGTCCATTCTTTCTGCCGAGAATCAAAAAGAAAAGACAGATATACTCTTAATAGAATTCCAGATGCCTGAATTACTGGCCGGCGAATACTCTTTAAATCTTATGGCTGAAGAAATGACAACCAAATCAAAATCCTCTATCACACGAGCTTTTAGGGTAAGATAATTTCTTGAAATTTTATCCATCTGTGTATCAGATCAATTCATATAAATTATCCTTCTTTGTTGAGAGCCTGATAGCAAAGTTTTTCTCGCGGGAGGTGTGTTCCATGTTACTGCACGAAAGACTCATCAACCTGGAACTCGTGCAAAAGATCCTGCGCTGGCGTCACACAGGTTTCAATGTGCACGCCAAAGTCAGAACCACAACAAAGAGAGAAGCAGAAAGAGATTGATACTACTGTCAAGCTAATTTTATGATTACGCTTCTCAGAATGATAAGACGATCTCAATTATTAATATGCTCATCTATTTTGGCTTAGTTTCCAGGATTTCTTATCAAAATTGTTGACAAATGATTCCATAATGTACTATTTAGAAATATTGAGGCACCAGCTGATGTATTTAATTTACAAGAAGAAGACTTTCACTATAAAAACAAAAAAGATCCAGTCAGGATAACAGCAACTTTTGAAGACTTATCCACAGGGGAGGAGCATTTATCCAAGAAAACAGCGATGGTCACTGCTAAACATGGTAAAGGCCAGGTGGTTCTCATCGGGTTCAGGATTCAGCATCGGTGCCAAGCTCACGGCACATTTAAACTTCTCTTTAATGCCTTGAGATACGTTGAGGATAAAAAACCATGGAGATGAAAAGAAGAGATTTCTTAAGAATGGCGGGAATTGCGGCCGTAGGTTCAACATATCTGGGAGGATATCCCGCCCAAAAACCAGCTGCCAGCTTTAATCCTTTAAACGAAAAGGGGATACATCCCATTCTGGAAAAAGATCATCCCTATATCTTCATTGATTCCTGTATGCAGATCTGGCCTGATGCCCAGTTTCATAAAGCTCATCGGCACGGAGTGACATCCTATGCCGTCACGGCCTGGAATCCCCATGATACACTGGATCAGGCGCTCGAAGCACTTATGTTATGGCATCTCATCGCCCGAAAATATCCTGACCTGTCCATTGCATCCACAGTAGAAGACATAAAAAATGCCAAAAAGAATAAAAAAGCCACGCTTCTGCTGGTTTCCCAGTGCGGGGATTTTATTGATACCAAGCTGCATCGTATAGAGGCTTTCTACAGGCTTGGTCTGCGCATGCTGATTCCGGCTTACAGCCTGTCTAACCGAATCTGCGGGGGGTGTCTGGATCGTACAGATCATGGCCTGACATCTTTCGGCCAATTGGTGGTGGACGAATGCAACAGAGTAGGACTTTTACTGGACTGCTCCCATCTCGGGAAACGTTCCAGCCTGGAGATTATCGAGCGCAGTCAGCAGCCTGTGGTTTTCAGTCATTCCAGCGCGAAAGCACTTGCCGATAATCCACGCAATATCGATGATGTGCAGGTCAAAGCCTGCGCCAAAAAAAATGGCATAATAGGCCTTTCTCCCTGGGGACCGATGACTCTAAAAACAGGAAAAACCCAGCGACCGACCATAGATGACTTCATCGACCATATAGATTATGTTACGCAGCTCCTCGGCTCGACTGACAACATCGGAGTTGGGACGGATATGAGTCTTGGCACCTATCCTGATCATGAGTATGACCCGTGGGGTGAGCCTGCATATAAGGATGTCACTGGTACCTATAACAAGCATATTACCTCAAATATACGCTCACCTATGCGCATGGTTGACGGTTTCAGTTACTATGCAGAGGTACTGAATTTTATAGCTAAGCTAAAAAAGCGCGGCTACAGCGAAAACGATGTCCGTAAGATTCTTGGCGGAAATTACCTTCGCGTGTTCAGTCAGGTGTGGAAGTAGTAAAAAAATAGATTATAAAAACAATCAAGATAACTTGAGGGAGTGTATTTATAATGGAATATAAACTAAGTCCATCTGATCTCACATTTCTTTATGATGGGTGTAAGCACTGTTTCGTATTAAAGGTCAAACATGGAATATTTCAGCCATCAATTCCGATTCCAGCAGTTTTTACTGTAATTTCTGAGATCCAAAAAAACTATTATTCAGAGATGCGAACTGAGAAATTTTGTCCTGATCTTCCCCCTGGGACTGTGACATATGGAGAGAAACGGGTTAAATCGGAACCAGTTAAACTGGAGGGGTGCAAGAGTACCTGTTATATTAATGGCCGCTTTGACATAGTCGCATCGCTAGATAACGGTTCTTATGCTGTCATAGACTTTAAAACAGGGAATCCTGCTGACCAGAAGACTAAAATGTATAGTCGCCAGCTTCATGCATATGCTCTTGCCCTAGAAAATCCAGCTGAAGGAGCATTTGGACTAAAGCCAATATCGAAGCTTGGACTTCTTTACTTCTCACCTGATAGCTGTGAGCTGATTTCACAAACCCGCCAGGCTCTCCAAGGTAACCTTGACTGGATCGAAATTCCTCGGGATGACGAATCATTCCACAGTTTCTTACAAGAAGTGGTTCAGCTTTTGGATGGCCCCTTGCCGCCTTCAGACCCAGATAATTGCAACTGGTGTACATTCATAGAAAAAACAGAAAAGCTTGGAAACAAGACTCAAGGCACTAAGGCATCTACAGAACCAGCCATCCAAGCGCCAAGTTGCCCACAATGTAGTGGACCTATGCAACTGAGAACTGGTAAGTTTGGTGAGTTCTGGTCATGTGTAAAATTTCCTGATTGTAGGGGTACAAGAAATAAGTAGGCTTAGCTTTTCCCGGTTAAAGATAGGTTTAATAATGAAGATTGTTTATATCAAATTCATTCCAGAAAAATGAATAATACTTTACAATACGGGCCTTTTTACTTTGAATTTAATTAGTTTTCGTTCACCATTCTTACTTTCTATCTGTATATATAAATGCGCACCCTTAAATTGGCATGATTTCAGTATTTGATAGTCTCCAACAAAATCCAGATTAGCATGGTAAAGATATTCTCCTTCCGGGGAGAAGATATCTATTTCCTGCTCCCCTTTGCTGGTGACATCCGATACAAATACATAAATCATTCCATCCTCATCAGCAATGATTTTCTTGAAGAAGGTACATTTATCAGGATAATCCGCTTTGATTTTTCGTTTCATATCTTGAGGTAATTTTATTTCTCCAGAAAATCGCATATCCTCTACATGATCTTCTTTATATTGCGTTGGCACCGCTTTTCTTTTTCTCCCGGTAATTGAGAAAGCCACCTCTACTTCCCCATTCAATTTTATCCGTTTTATCAAATATTCATCGCTTATACCAAAAAGAATTTTGTTGTTATTTACATGAATGATTGCTTTAGCATAGGTTTCTACATCATTAATCAGGAAATGGATACGCCCCCTCTTAACCTTACCGGAGACTACTAATTTACTTTCAGCAGAAATCCGTTTAAATATTATAGTTTTTTTTTGCCCCAGGTCATAAAGTTCTAAGGTCTCATGAGTTAGTTTTTTTTCAATATTTGACCGTACTGTTAAATAATGAGTACTATCAAAAAAGACTCGTGGGATTAAATCCATTCCTGGTTCATATATGTTTTCCAAAACTCCTTTTTTGGTAAAAAACTTAAGTTCATTATCTATATCTCGTACAATGATATGATCTGAGGTTAAATAAATTGCTGAGGGATACTCAAATTTTTCTTCTTCACCCCGTCCGCCAAAGGAGAATAATGTCTTTCCATCTGAATCCAGGACAAATATTTTTGCTGATTTCCCTTCTAGAAGATAAATCCTTTCTTCTTTACTGATTTTAATGTCCTTTACATTTTTTAGCGAATGGTCTCCAATATGATCGATATGCCAAAGTTCCTTTGGGCTAAAATCCCATTCACCTTTGGCAGGTACATCATTATTTATAATAACTTCTACGGTATCAGTGATAATGCCCGAATTCACCTTAGTAGCACTCCCTTTATCGATCGATTCTTTTTTAATCATCTTTTTAACAATCAATTTTACTAAACTTTCTGGGTATAGGAAGGTTGCTGAACTATTAAAGGTATGAACAACAATTATAATTGTATTATTCTGCGGGAAATAACAAATAATGGAGCGAGTGTTACAAAAATTTCCTTTATGAGCGTAGTATAATCCAATTTCAGAGTCTTCAATTACTTCTATTCCAAGACCGTAAGACTTATTGCGGCCAATCCGTTGACACATTTTTTGAAAGGTTTCTTTTTTATTAAACAAGCGGCTTGAAATTAACGCCTTAAAAAATGTTGAAAGATCATCTGCATTACTAATTATTCCCCCAGAAGCCATGGCCCAGCCTGAATTAGCATCCTGTCCATCATAAATTTTATCATCAAGCTTATAATATCCATGAGCTATTCCACCTTTATTAGATCCAAAAGGACCTTCCGAAATAAAGGTATTATTTATTCCGATTTTGGAAATAATGTTTTCTTGTAATGCTTCAGCATAAGATTTTTGGGATACATTCTCTATCAGCGCCCCAAGCAGAACATAATTAATATTGGAATATTTGAATCTTGATCCTGGTCTAAAAAGTGGTTTCCCTTCCTTCTGAACTAATCTTAAAACTTCAACAGGAGTCCAATTATGCGAAGGATCTGACATTAATTTTTCCCAAAAAACATCGGCATTTGTGACATCAAAAATGCCGCTTCTATGACTTAATGCATGTTCAACTGTTATTTCCCCTCCATATTTTATGTTATTGAGAATATCTTGCCAATCCTGTGAAAGATAATCAATCAAAGGAATTTTCAATTTTACTTTTCCATTTTCCACTAACTGATGAACTAAAACTGCGGTAAATACTTTGGTAATGCTCCCAATAATAAATTTATGGTTTGGTTTTATTGGTGTTTTTTGGGAAATATCAAAATAGCCATTAGATGTTTTATAAGATTTACCATTAATATCTACCCAAACAATTGTTCCTAAAACATCATTTTTACCAGATAAATATCCATCGGTAATTGTTTGTAAGTGTATGGAGGATTGCTGTTTGTCACTATTCTGATCGGATGATGTCGTGCAAAAGGAAAATATAAGTAAAAAATTTACACAGACAAAAAATAATGTAATGTGTTTTTTCATAATTTTCTCCAAAAACCCTTAATCCGGCAGACTGATTTTATATTTCCATTGATGTGAAAAAAGTATCCAAAATTTGCTGGACTTGATTTTCCAGGTCAAAAAGTAATATATAACTCCATCTAACCATCTTAAAACCAATAATCCTCAATTCCCATATTTATTTATACGTGATTTACGAAGAAGAAGTTGTAAAGAAATTTATTTCGCTCCCAATGGCTTGAATTTTAAAGATGACTCCCGAGGAGGCCGGTTATAATTCTATAAAGATGATGCTTTACTATCTCCCTCTGCGTTACCTCTATAAGGATGGAAGAAAAAAGAACCTGTAGAGTATGAGGGTAGGGAAGAGGTGATACGTTTCAGACAACTTCTCCATTATGCGGTAAGCGAAGGGATAATTACTCTTGCCGAAGTGCAGAACTGGCCAATATGAGCTTCTCAGACCTTCAAGAAGGCGTTCGGCTTGCCGTATAATGAGTTTTTTTAACTTTGTTTATGTAATATCCCCCCTAAAATCACCTTAAGCGGTGATTTACATGAATTATCAATTGCGTAATACTCAAGATGTTGTCTTGTTTTTATAAGGGAGGTTGTTGCGGAGTCAAATTGCATGAACGAAGTTGCGGCATTGAAATCCATATCTATTCCAGTTCAGCAAAATTTGACATTTGCAAATTATCCGACTAATAATATTTATGGATATGTCAGCATCAGGAGGACACTATGAGACTTATCGATGTTCTTGATACTATTAATCAGATCGAAAAGAGCGCTTTTTTAAAAATTTTAGATGGTTTTTGCAGCGATCTTAGAAAATCGAAGCCCAAAATCGATAAAATATTATCTAAAGGGGATGGGCAGCTTAAAAATGTGGATGATGAAAACATCGTTCAACTCTTCGAGCTTCTTTCTCCTCGATATAAAAAACACCTTCAAGAAAAAATCAAATTCAGTGATTGTCAGCTCGATATTCTAGTGGATATTCTTATCAGGGACGGAAACTCAATGATGTCAAGGGAATGGTTCCTTAACCTCTACAACAAAGAGCATGCAAAGCTAGAATCAAACATTAAAAATTTCAAAAAACTCCTCGAGAATGGAGGCGAAGATTTAGAGCACCAACGAAAAAGAGATTACCAAATATATAAAAACTGTGTACAAACTGCCTATGAAAATGATCTCATCCGGAATCAAGAAAAAAAGCTTTCCTGGGAAGAAAAATCAATCCTTCAAACTCTGGAAAAAAATCTAGAATTATCAAATGAAGAAGTGAGGTGGATTTCCCATATTGTAATCTCTTTAGAAAAATTCAAAGTTGATGATTTATTGAATGAATTGAAGGAATCAGGAATCATCTTTTTCAATAGAAAAACAAACACTTTGTACGTTCCTGATGAGTTTATCTGGCTATTACGAGAAATTGCTGGAATAGAGCTGCCCAATAAATTCCTAAGGCGGATTCTGAAAAATCTAAGTGACCCTGAGATCAACCTTATAACTAAAAAACATAATATCAATAGAAAATGGAGCAGGAAAAAGAAGATTCAGGAGATCTTAAATCAGGGAATTAACGCCACAAATTTGCTAACTGAAATTATATTTCGGCCGGGGACATCAAAAACTGATAAATCCAAAAGGCTTCACACACTCATGAAGAAAGGGCTTGAAGTAGATATGGAAAAGTTCGGACGTTCTCTCGAAGAAAAAGTCGCAAATTTTATCAAATATTTCAATGATCTCGAGAGGGAAGACACGATTAGCCTTTCCCGTGATGGCTTTAACAGCCTTTTAAAAGACTTGACAGACACGTTTCCAAAAATCAACGACAAAATAAAAGAAGAATTCGAACTTCAAGATGATAATGTGATGTCTTCGGAATTGCTAAGCAAATATAATATCAAACCTAGAGATATCCTCTATCTTTTTAGCCGAGATGAGTTTTTAAAATTTCGCAAAGCTCATAACATTAAATCCAGAGGAAATTTAGTCAAAAATGTCATTGAAAACTATAGGGATATTGATGATCTTTATATCGAAACTTTTGATGCGATCGGAGGAAGGGACTTAAAAACCTTGCACGAGAAGGGATTGTTTGTTAAAGAGATCGAATTGGGGTTATTGTATGAAAAAGTCACACAAAAAATATTCACCAGGCTTGGATTTAACACAGACAAAAAATTGAAAAATAGCCTCAATACCAACCGCCATAAAATGGATGTATTGATTAATCTTGGAAACCAAGATGTCATGCTGGTCGAATGCAAAACAAAAAAGGATAAAGAATACAACCATTACGCCTCAGTATCCAGACAACTGAAATCCTATGTAAATCTCTGTGAGAAGAAAAATTATCATGTGACCAAAGCAATAATTGTGGCAAATGAGTTCTCAGATGACTTCATCGGAGCATGTGAATACGATTACGAACTGAATCTATCCCTGCTTAGCTCGAAAGGATTGATGAAAATACTTGAGGGATTTAAAAATTCCGCCATCAAGGAATTTCCTGTCAGGCTCCTCATGAGAAGCGGGTTACTGAATGAGGATAGAATTGTCAAGGTGCTGACAAGATAATGACTAGAGAAACGGGGTAACAACTCTCTCTCTTTTATTTAACCAGTTGAATTGATATATCCACAGGGGAGGAGTATTTGTCAAAGAAAACAGCGATGATATCTGTTAAACATAGTAAGGGTCAAGTGGTTCTCATCGATTTCCGGACTCAGCATCGTTCCCAGACTCACGGCACATTCAATCTTCTCTTTAATGCCTTGATAGGCTGACACTTAGATTCCAATTTTGATCCATCGTTTATGCGGCTATCTCAACTGGAGCAGGAGAGGCCTATTTTTATTATAATCTAAAAAATATTCCCATATTGGGAACTTTTTTCTTGACATTTATTTGGGAACTCTTTATATTATTAGTGTGCGTGTTATAGCGAATAAAACACTCGTTGAATATTATGAAAAGAACAAGGAAATAAAAAGCCGGCTAGAGGCTTGGTATGACGAGGCAAAGAATGCAGAGTGGAAGAATCCTCAAGAAGTTAGAGAGAAATATGGATCAGCAAGCATAATTGGAGGCAACAGAGTAGTGTTTAATATTAAAGGAAATAAATATAGGCTTGTGACAAAGATAAACTATCAAATGAAGATTGTCTATATAAGATTTATTGGTACTCATAAAGAATATGACAAGATAAACGCGGAGGAAATATGAAGACTTACAAAATAATTAAAACTGAGGGAGACTACCAAAGAGCATTAGCTCGCATTGATAAGCTAATGAATGCTGAACTAAACACTCCCGAAGGGGATGAATTAGAGCTTTTAGCAACTCTTGTGGAGCTTTATGAAGAAAAGAAATACCCGATAGATATGCCAAATGCTATAGAAGCAATTAAGTTTAGAATGGAACAACTAAGTTTAAATCAGCAGGCTCTTGTTCCTTTCATAGGCAGTAAAAGCAAAGTGTCCGAAATTCTGAACAAAAAAAGGCCACTCTCGCTTTCTATGATGCGAGCTCTTCATAAAGGATTAGGCATTCCAGCGGACATATTGCTTCAAGAACAAGGCCAGGATTTTCCTGAAGAAATTCCAGAAATAGACTGGACCCGTTTCCCAATACAAGAGATGATTGGAATAGGCTGGATTCCGGAAAGGAAAAACATAAAGGGAAATGAGGAAGAAATTATGAGAAAATTTATTGAAGAGGCCGGGGGCATGAATAGATTTTCCCAATTGTCGTTTCGTAAAAGTACAAGCCCAATAAAAAAATTAAGAACGGATAGATATGCGCTTATTGCCTGGTGTCTTAGGGTTATGGTTCTCTCTCAAAAAAATCCTATTGATAAAAAGTATAAACCGGAATCAATTAATTTATCAGACTTGTCGAAGCTTAGTTATTTTGCTAATGGTCCATTACTCGCAAAAGAATATCTTGAAAAACAAAGGATTCGATTTTTCATCGTTCCTCATTTGAAAAAGACTTTTCTTGACGGTGCCGTAATGATTTTAAAGGGAGAAGCGCCAGTCATAGCCTTAACTTTGAGATATGATCGGATAGACAATTTTTGGTTTTGCCTCCTTCATGAAATAGCACACCTCATTAAACATCTTAAGAGAGATGAAACGGACATAATTATAGATGAGATAGAACCACGTCAATCAAATATTGGCAACACAGATAAGAAGGAAGAAGAAGCCGACAAAACTGCCGAAAACGCATTAATCCCAAGAAAACATTGGAAAAAAGTTAACCTAGATGCGAAAAACCTTGCAAAAGAAGTTGTTCTTTTATCAGAACAAATGAAGATTCATCCAGCAATAGTTGCAGGAAGAATCAGGTTTGAAAAAAACAATTATAGAATATTATCTCAATTCATTGGTAGGGGAGAGGTTACTAAGATTTTTAAATCATTTTCAAATTGAAAAGTTTAGACTGTGGATTTCGATAAGATATATCGGAGTGCAATTTAAAAATAAGTAGAATTAAAATGATTGGTTTTGATTACGGCATTAAACCCAATATCATGGTAGTAGGGGATGTCGAATATACTAGTTTAATTCATGAAGCTGCTCCGGTTGCTATAGGATATGGTAAAATTCCATCTTTTGGTCTGCTTGTTGAACCGCCATTGGTCTGTTTAATTTTTGAAGATGAAGATAAGGGAAAAGAATGCTTTAAACACTTAAAAAAATGGGGGGAAGGTTCGAATAATGATGATGCAGTGGCATTAAGTTTTATAGAAGAAAATAAAGGAGGATATACTATATGTGTTTATCCAGATTTTAATCATCTAATTGATCGGTGCATTCCAAAATATCTGCAGCCAGAAGTCAATCCTATGATAATGGCCTCAATTTCATTCCCCCTTTCAGTAGAAAGAATAAGTCAAGATTATTTATTCTTTAAGCAACAAATAAAAGAACGAGCTTTTGTTTTTTGTGGTGCTTCAAAAACAGGTAAGTTATTTCTAGATTTTGCGCTTAGGAAAATATACATTCAGTTTTATAAAGAAGATGAGATTCAAGAAGATCAACCTGAATACTCTTATTTTGTTATTAACTCTAAGGGCAAGAGAAAGGGGAGGTTTGTTAAGAAACCCCTGTCAGAAAAGTCTGAAGCCATTAGTAATAGGAGATGGATAAGATTAAAGACTTTTTTTCCCATTACGCTGGAGAAATTAAATTATAATACCATATTTCAAAATTCTAGAGACTTGCTTTTATCTGAAGGATTTTCGCAATGGCAAATATTACAGGGAGCTTGCAATATTGTTGTGAGTGTTCGAATGTGTAATAAACCTTGTTTTGCAGAATTAGATAAAAAACCAGCACCTATGGATATATTGGAATATCTTCTTAACAATTTCGAAAAACCTGAAGACGATATTTCTATCAATGAAGGTTTTTCGGTTGAAATTTTGAGGAAACAGATTATAGCTGATTCAATTGAATTATTACAACATGCCGGCAGAAGACCAAAGGAAACTTCAAAGAAGGCCTTATTGAGCAGCTTAACCAAAAAAGGATTCTTAAATAGTGAAAAATGAGAAAAATTCTTACGCATGATCAAAAACTAAGAGTCTTCGTAAGCTCTACAATCAAAGAGTTAGCACAAGGGAGAAGAGCCCTAAAAAAAGCCATTAAGGAAGATCTTAAACTTCATCCGATTATGTTTGAAGAAGGTGCTAGTCCCCATCCGCCTAGAGATAAATATCGTGCTTGGCTAGAACAAAGCCATATTTTCGTTGGAGTACTCTGGGAGTCCTATGGTTGGATAGCTCCGGGAATGGATATATCAGGGATTGAGGATGAATACAATATTGCGAAGAAACTTGCCATCCCAAGGCTAGTTTATTTAAAAAATACATCTAAAGGCAGAGAGAAAAAGCTGGTGGGATTTATCAAGAATATAGAAAAGGAAGCAAAGATTTGCTTTAAGAAGTTTGACGATTATAAAGAATTGGTAGATCTGGTTAAAAGTGATATAGCGCTGTTGCTCACAGAAAGATTTGATATTGCTGAGTCTTCGCTTATTCCTCTTGTGCCAGAAAATTATCTTAAGAGAATCCAGGAAGAGATGGCCAAATTTAAATATATAGAAAGGCCAAGGATGCTATCCTCCATTGAAAAGACTATAGAATCAGAGCATAAGATTCTGTTAATTGGTGAACCAGGAAGTGGGAAGACATTTTTATTAGGAAAACTCGGAATAAAAAAAAGTGGAATATATATTTCCATTCGTGATAAGAGCCCACTTGAAGTCTATTCATATTTAACAAATAAATTACGGATAGAAACGGGAAAAGCCCTTGAAAAATTCACAATCAAAGAAGATGCTAAACTTGATCTTGAAATTGCTCTTCAAAATTCAAAAAAAAATATTTTAATAGATGAAATTGATCAAAACATTGCTTTGGCAAGATCACTTATAGGTCTTTATTATTATCAAAATAAAGTAATCTTTGCTGCAAGAAGCGATGAAGTGCTTGGAGGATATGCAATTAAAAAAGTTTTAGTGAAATCCTTTTCAAAGGAGGAGGTTAAATCTTACCTTGAGCAACATAATAAGAAATTAACACCCAGCAAGTTTTTAGAACTTTTTCGAGCATGCCATGGAAATCCTCTTTATCTTTATTATCTTACTAATTTTCAAATCGAACCTTTCCCCGACGGTCTCGAAGCTTATCAAAGTGCATTATGGAGAGAACTCGATTCAATACAGAATGAATTGCTTGGATTTGTTGCTCTCTCTTTGTTTCCTTTAAAGATAAATATGCTTCGCGATGCTTACAATAAATTAAATAACTGCCATAAATCCTCTATGGAAATTAATTCAGTTCTTAAAAATATTTCTTCAATTATTAGAGTCGAAAATGGGTACTACGATGTATTTCATCCTTACTTTAAAGAAGCTGTTGTCAACGAGCTTGACAGTCTGGGTATCTCACACGAATTTCATAAAGTTCTCGGCGAGGTTAAATTAAAAAACGATAGGATAGTTGATTCTACATACCATTTTAAAAGGTCCAATGATAAACGTGCAAAAGATAGACTTCTTGAGGCCGCTTATATTGCATTTTTAAAAGGTTTATGGGATATAGCGGAGGAATTTTTGCTGTATCAAATAAATATAAGCAAAATTGAGAAAGATTTCTGGACTGAGGGTTATTCTCGCTATCATTTTAGTTTCCTTCTCCTGGAGAAAGGCTTAATTGATAAAGCAAATCTTCAACTTCAAAAAGCAATGGAGGCATTTGAGAATTGTAATAATCAAACATGGATTAATTTTGTAGAAATTCAGCAATATTTAAATGTAATTTCAGAAGGAAAAAGTATAGTTGCTATCGATGCTTTGAATAAGAAATTAGATATTTTCAAGGGAGTTGATCCAAGGGGAGAAGCAGGAATACTCGTTAATCTTAGCTTTGCATATATACAAATATCTCAATTTAGAGAAGGTGCTGAAGCAGCAAAATCTGCGTATGAAATTTTTATTAAGGAAAAAGATTATGATGGAATAACTGCTTGTTTAGTAAATTTGACATCTTGTTTAGCACAACTTGACGAATATGGCTTAACAAGAAAATATTCAGAAGAAATTATTAAACTAGCCAAGGAGCAAAGTCACACGCGTTTAAAAGCTGCAGGATTAAATATCTTGGCGATAAGTATGAGGAAACAAGGCGATCCGGAAGGCGCCCGTAAATGTTTGGAAGAAGCAATAGATATTTGTCAACAATTAGGCTTAGTTCGTACTGAAATAACAAACATATTAAATCTTGGGAATACATTTAAGGACCAAAATAATAAAATAGACGCATATAAGTGTTATCAAGAAGGTCTTTCTAAAGCAAAAGAAAATAATTTCATGAGAGAGGAAGGTAGAGCATTTGAGTTAATAGCATCTCTAAAGAAACAAGAGGAGGCTTATCTTGAAGCAATTGATTTATATGCGAATGCAATCAAAATATATAAAAAAACTGGCGACTCTTTACGAACTGCAGAATCTATTACAGAAAAGGCAGAATGTTATGCTGCCTTGAATATTAATAAAGAAGCTGCTCATCATTATGAAGAAGCAGCCATCCACTATGAATCTGCTTCAAAGTTAAACGACGTTATAACAAGTTTTGAACGTGCAGGTTCTCATTGGGCTATGTTAGGCAACGAGCATAAGACTCTTTCGACTCTCAATAAAGCAGTTGAATTAGCACTTAATGGAGATAAAGTTGATTTAGCGATATCGTCGATCGAAAATATTCAAGCAAAAGGCAAAATAAAAGAATTGGATAGTTTTTATCTAAAGGTAATAGAACAATTTGTAAACTCCCCTTCGAAAGCAAATCTGTCTCTATCACTCTTTAGTTTTGCGAGTTATTGTAAGCTCTCAGAGAAGAGAGAAACTAAAACATCATATTTTAAAGTATTAAAAATTCTTGCAGATAATGTATTTATTCATAAGAATATTTGTACTTCCTTAATTGTTGGCATTGAACAGGCTGATGAAAAACTCCTAACGATTGAAGAATTTGAAAATGTCGTAAATCAGCTTATTAATAAATTGGATAATTTTTATTTTCGCAAAATGCCGGATGCAATTTCTGTATGGACTGCTGTTTGGCGGCTGGATAAATTAATAACTTTTCAGATTCAATGTCTGAGTGAACAACTTACTGAAAAAAGATTATCTCTAATTTTAATGCTTATTTTATTGGCTCATAAAGATACTCTAATACAAAGAATTAAAAAACTATCTGGACTTAAAGAGACCTCTATTACTTTTATGGTAATAGGTCAAGATGAGTTTGAAATAAAAGTGCAAAAATTGCCCGATGATTGTTTAATTGCAGAAAGACCTGTGCTTTTTTCTAGTTCAAATGTCCCTTTTACTAAAGAACAATCTCCAACCGCAATAATAGTCCATAGTAGCTATTCTACGGTTGCCGACTGGTCTATTTATCCTGAAAATAAAGCATTAATATGGCTAATTATGAATTTTTATAAAGCGCTCATTGAACACTTTTCGCATAGAATAGATGAAAAGTCCAATGCTAAAATGGCAAGAGAATTCTGTGAAGAAATTTTTGGGTATAAAGAAACTGCAGCAGATGATCTTAAGAGCATAAAAAGTTTGATAAAAATAAAGGACATTAAATCAGCTTTAAGAAATATAAAAAGAAATAATATTAAAAATAATTCTTGAATTTGAGCAATTCGAATTTTTTTTAATTGAATAGTTTAGCTCATAGAAAGCTGATCCAGTTCCGTATGCAATAGGACTAAATGCAATTTACAAAGTTTAAATACGCAGAAATTGCATACATTTTTTAGCACTGAAATTTCAAATGGGAATATTCAATCTTATCTATTTGATAATAAAAGAGTTAAATTAAATATAAATACTGTGTCGCATAAGGGTTATTATGTCAACTAACATAGCTTTTTAATTATTAAGACCTAACTCTCAGCTTTTCTATCAATTTCTCCAATATTGTTACTATTTCATCCTTTGTTACTCTTTGCTGCTTAAACTCTATTTTTAGCTTAAAACTTTTATCTTTTTCTTCATATTTATAAACATATTTATCAATCTTCCTTTCTTTTCCTTTTATCATCTTAGAAAGATCTCTCGTATCTTCTCTTTTTAATTCTCTATTTTTTATTTCTGTAATAAGCCTATACATGTGATCTTCATTTTCTTGCTTTGCTATCTCAATAATCGTACCTCTACTTTTTATGTCAAATTCTTCACACATATTTCTTATTTTCTTGGGGATCTTACTTATGCTAATAATTTCGGTTATAGTTGACCTTGCCTTTCCAATTTTTTCAGATATTTGCTTATGACTGTATTCATACATATCAGCTAATGCATTTAAGCCATCAGCTTCTTCAAAAACATTTAAGTTTTTCCTTTGTAGATTTTCTATAAGTGCTAGTTCCATAGCTTCATTGTCTGAAACATTCATCTCTATACATGGAACTTCTTTTAACCCTACATTTTTAGCAGCAATGCACCTTCTTTCACCTGCTATAATCTCATATCTTTCATTTTTTTCCCTTACTATTATCGGCTGAAGAATTCCTTTTTCTCTTATAGATGACATTAATTCTTCAATATTCCCTAATTCAATTCTTGCCTGATGAGGACTTGGGTCTATTTTATTTACCGGAAGCATCCTTATCCTTGGCCCATATAATTTTTCTTCTATAAGATCTACATAATGATTATCATGCCTCATAGTTACAGCTTCAGGCAAGCCTGTCTTCTTAGCCTTTTGCACGCCTTATCACCTCCTGGGCAAGTTTTTTATATTGCATTGCTCCTACTGAATCCGGGGCATATGTAAAAATGGATTCCCTATAAGCTGGACTCTCTTCTAGCTTTACACTTTTCGATATCATTGTTTTAAAAACTTTTTTCCCAAAAACCCTTTTTATTCTCTCTACTGCATCTCTGGATATATTTGTTCTTCTGTCGTGAAGAGTTATTACTACTCCTAAAACTTGTAAATTTGGGTTTACATTTTTTCTTATTTTTATTACTGTTTCAAGAAGATCATCTGTCCCTTCTAGACTCAGGTAAGATGATTGAATTGGAATTAGAATATGAGTAGCTGCAACAAGGGCATTAAGCGTTATTAAGCCCAGCGTCGGCGGAGTGTCTATTATAATAAATTCATACCTTTTTTTTATCGGCACAATAACGTCCCTCAATCTGAAATGTCCATCAATCTCCCCTAATAAAACTGGCTCCAGTTTTGCCATAGCAATTTTTGAAATTGCTATTTCGAGCCCGGGTACTGACGTTTTTACAATAATGTCTCTCATCTTTACTTCTGAATCTACCAAAACATCATAAATAGATTTATCATACTGAGAAGAATTATTTATAAGAGAAACTGTGCTATGTGCTTGAGGATCAATGTCAACCAGAAGAGAATTTTTTCCTATTAAGGCAAGTGCAGCAGCAAGGTTAAAAGCTGTAGTTGTCTTCCCTACCCCTCCTTTTTGATTAGCAATAGCAAGTATCAAATATTATCTCCACATAAACGATCTTAGTTTAAAATATAAAATATTTTAGGCAATTGCAGGAATAAAATAAAAATATTTAAAAAATATGTCGGCATGCCGACATTGTATTGTAACTTATTGTTAACAAACAACATAGCTTATCTTTTAGATTTATTTATTTATAAACCCACAAAAATTATATACAATCATGGAACGTATATTTATATATACTAATTAAGTTATGAATGTCAAAATTTTAAATAAAATAAATGTTTTTTATTGTATTAAAAAACATTCCGGATTAATTATTTTGAGGTTTTTGTTGATTACGAAAAAGAATTATGAAAAATATTAATTGAATGGAAAATAGATAAAAAACTAAAATAAATATATAAATCTAAAGAATGATCTGAGGAGTATTATTAGAATGAATCAACTTGAAAACGAAAAAAAACCTCAATTTTTAAGGAAGTTAGGTCTCCTCGACTCAACTTCGCTGGTTATTGGAGCAGTTATAGGCTCGGGCATATTTATGACCGCTGGTTTTATTGCTGAGTACCTGCCTTCTCCGGGTCTCATGCTGATTGTCTGGCTTGTAGGAGGCTTAATAACCACAAGCGGTGCCCTTTCCTTCGCTGAGCTAGCAGCAATGTTCCCCAAGGCTGGAGGACAATATATTTATATTAGGGAAGCATATGGCTCATGGGCAGGCTTCTTTTTCGGATGGGGATTTTTTTGGTTCATAATGTGCGGAGGCATAGCCACTTTGGGGGTGGCTTTTGCTGAATTTGTTGGATATTTCATACCTGCTCTATCAACCCAATCTTATATTTTTCAGCTAAACGTGCTTGGGTCCTCTTATTCACTCTCTACCGGCCAACTCGTGGCAGTGGGCTCTATATTAATACTTTCAGGCGTTAATTACTTTGGCATAAAAACTGGAGCTGTAATTCAGAATATATTTACTTTCTTAAGGATAGCTGCTATTGCTGCATTCGTTATCTTAGGATTGACGCTTGGAAAAAAGGCTGGAATTACGAACTTTAGTCAAATTTTTTCAGTAGAGACTGGACTCAGCTTTGACACATTAATGTCGCTATTTGGGCTTGCTCTTATTGCAGTTCTCTGGACCTTTGATGGCTGGTATTCGCCAACCTGCACCGCTGAGGAGATTAAAAAACCTGAGAGAAATATTCCTTTAAGCTTAATCATGGGGACTCTCGGTATAACTCTCATCTATCTTCTTATGAATCTTGTGTATATCATGGCTCTTCCTATCGATAAAATGAAAGGAGTTACCAGGATAGGAGAATTAGCTTCAAGCCAGCTCTTTGGACCTACGGCCACTAATTTCTTCTCAGCTGCAATCATGATCTCTATTTTCGGATGCTTAAGTGCAACCATCATTTATGGACCAAGGGTCTATTACGCCATGGCCAAAGATAACTCATTCTTTAAAAGCATGGCTTACATTCATCCGCGCTACCGTGTCCCCTCCAAAGCCTTAATTGGCCAGGCGATATGGTCTTCCCTACTCTGTCTATCCGGAACATACAAAGGTCTTTTTGAATATGTCGTATTTGCGCTGGTTATCTTTTTTGCCCTTACAGGTTTTGCTGTTATAGTCCTGCGCCTTAAACAGCCAGATAGAAAAAGGCCTTATAAGACCTGGGGCTATCCCGTAATTCCTCTCTTTTTTGTCAGTATCAATCTGGCAGTTTTTTGCAACATAGTAATAAACCAGCCTTTGAAATCCACGATTGGATTAATCATGCTCGGCATAGGTATCCCAGCCTTCCTTTATTGGAAAAAGATGGCAAGAAAGGATATTATGTAAAACCTGGTCCAAGCTAAAGGAGAATTGGTATCCTCGGGATCTATTTGGCTATTTTAGAGCGACAGATTTCTCGTCTGTGACCAATCTTGAATATCTGAGCTGCTAGCTCTTTGTCTTGAATAGAATACACTATTCTATAATTACCTTGCCGAATACGATAACGTTCTTGAGTTGAAAGCTTTTGAGACCCACGAGGTCCTGGATTCTCAGTAAGTGATTGAATGCGTTTAACAATATGCTTTAAATCTTTCTTGGAAATATTTTCCATTTCATTTGCTGCTGACTTTTTTATGAAGATTTTATATTTTGCCATTTTTCTTGAGCTTTTTTAAAACTTCTTCAAAGGTTAAAAGCTGTTCATTCCTCCTCTGTTCGAATACTGACAAATCGATAGAATCCTCTATCAGCGCATATTTAATTGCCTCGTTAACTATTTCAGAAATTGGACGTTCTGTCTCTGCAGCTTTTATGCGCAAAGCATGATGCAGCTCAGAATCTATATATATTGTGGCTCTTTTTGTGTTATTTCTCATATTACCACCTCATCATAAATACTATAACAGCAAAACGTCTTAACGTCAAGACGTCTAAACTTAATACCGCCAGCTTTTCAAGTCTGCCCCGGCTGGCGCAGTCTTAAGAATTCGCTCTAAAATCTTTGGAATAAACATCTGATGGTACCTCAACCGTGAAATCGCATTCGGTCTCGTATGATCTCCATTCCAGCAATGCTCTGCTCTATCTCCATAATCCACGACTCCATCATAATAAGGATCTTTCGTGCTCTCGAGAAATTCTTCCATAAGATAGACAGCATTGTTTAGATAATAGTTATCCATATCACCGCAGTAGATATGGATCTTTCCTTTAAGTTTGGGACCAAGTGTCTTCCAATCTCTTTGCAGTATATATCTAAGATCATAATTTTCACGCCAGTATTCAGCCACAGAATGATCTATGTCGCCAGTCAGCTTATCCCAGATAGGCTTTGGATAGCCACCCTTACCAACCGGCGAATAGACTGCTTGCCAGATGTCCCATTGGTCACCCGACCGGCTATTCGTTCCTAGAGCAAGTTCCCGGTGATTCATCTCTTCAAGTGAAGAACCGATCTCACCCAGGTAATTCCGGCGCCCTGGATTTGTGGTTCGCTTCCAGCGGCTTTCCACATAATAGGCATTTTCCTGCTCATAAATATTAACAATGCCATAGGCACGAAAATCGATCGGGTCAGGACAGGCCGCATAGCAACCGTTATATTCGCCAGGATAAAACACCTGAGCGGCTAATGCTTCCCATCCGCCTGTTGAACCACCGTAAAGAAAACGCGCCCAGCCTTCTCCAAGACAACGGAATTTCTTCTCGATATAAGGGATGAGCTCATAGGTGATCGCATCTCCGTAGGGGCCCAGATTTGCTGAATTTACAGCATAAGAATCATCATAATAGGGATTCGCATGCTGAATTATTATGATAACCATCCTTGGAAAGTCTTGGCTTGTCCAATCTTTGTAGAATTTATGGGCATATTCTTGAACAGTCTTGTTGTATCCTTCCAGTATGAATCTTTGGCTAAACTCAGGCTCAAGATTTGGATCCGGTGGAGTCTCCCTAAATCCGCTAAATGTAGACGGGAAATGACCATGATTAATGACGAGAGGATAGCGTGCTTCAGGATGTTCATCAAAACCTTCAGGCAAGAGAACAAAGGCACCGAGGTGCATGGGAACGCCCCAGAATTCTGTCAAGAGTTTACTCTTAATTTTTACATGCTTGATATATTTCCTGTCCTTTGGCTCAGGGATTGGTGGGATTTTTTCATCAAGAGTAATATTTATCATTTCATCTTTTTGGGGATCAATCCGCAACTTCTGAGGAGTGCTATAAAGATTACCAGGTGCCCGGTTCCAACGCTGTCCCTCTCCCCTATCCATCGGGAGTTTCACTATATGACCGTCAGCTCGATGGAAAGTCTCATAACGATGGAAAAGAGCTTGGACCCAGTATTCTCCTGCCGGAATCTCTGATATGCTTGGCAATGGATAGCCAAAAAAACTCCTATCCACTACCGCTATTTCCCCTGGTTTTAGCCTATCTACATCCATACCGAAAATTAATTGCGTATTGGGACTATCGCTTATCTGAAACCGTGGCTCACTGCTTGGATCGCTGGAGACCATCAACAACACCCGTCCATCAAGAGGGATTCTACTCTGCTCTTTTGTAAACGAAATTCCAAAACGGAGCTTGACAGCTTGATTACCTCCGTTTGAGCGGCCTGAGAGCAGAAAAACTAAGACAATGACTAAAGACGGGAGAAGCAAAGTTAATTTTCTTAAATTTCTCTTTTTCATTGAGTTTTCCTCCTGTAAAAATAATAAAAAATTAAATCTCTTTTGCACCTCCTTTATAGGACAAAAAAAGGCATAATGCGACATTTTTTTAAAAAAATATTGACTCTTTCCTCATTTAAAGATAGGATTCTAATAAAATTATGCCTAAAATACTTTTTGTAACGCTAGACTAAAAAAAAATGGATGAAGAAAGAATAAAAGATAAAAAGGATGACGAAAGAAGAAGAGATAAACGGTATAAATGTTTACTTCCTGCACATGTAGTGCAAGCAGAAGGAAAACAGAAATTAGTCCAGAGAACCACAGTTCATGATTTTTCCCAAGGAGGCTGCAAGTTAATTGTCAATATTGTTACCCTTGATCCAGGTTCCGACATAGAGTTGGAGCTCTATGTTCCGGAAAAAGGACTAAAAACCCCGATGAGAGCAGAAATTGCCTGGAAAAAAATGGCAGGTGATAAATTGGAGATAGGATTAAAGATAAAGAATATGAAAAAAGGGGCAAGACAAGAGATTCTCAAGTGGATCTCACCCGTAGGACTGGAAGCGAAGAAGAAACAGAAGAAATTAACGGAAAAAAAGTAGAAAAAAGCAGGGATTCTTTTTATCAATCCGGGATTATCTAATAAGTATCTTAATCTCCGTTCTGATTTCGAGGTTCAGAATTCAGACTTGAACACATGGGAGGAATTTTAATGATTACCTTTAAAAAGACTATCGGCATTTCTTCGGTCATGGCCTTTCTATTGACTGTGTTTTTGTACGCAACTCCAGAAAAAGAGAATAATGCCACTGCACTACTTTTAATCGATATTCAGGACTTCTATTTTTCAGGGGGAAGCTCTCCTCTTAAAAACCCGGAGAAGGCTAGCCTGAATGCTCAAAAAATTCTAGAGAAATTCCGAGAAAAAGGCATGTTGGTCGTCCACATCCGGCATAATGCCAAGTTAGGGGCGCAAATCCACAAACACGTAATGCCCATCGAGAAGGAAAAGGTCATATCCAAGGACCATGTCAACGGCTTTAAGGATACCGATCTTTTGGAATATTTGAGAGCCCATAAGGTCAAACAGCTCATCATCTGCGGCATGATGACTCATATGTGTGTGGAAGCGGCCACCCGTGCAGCCCACGATTTTGGATTTGATTGCATTTTGATCGGAGATGCCTGCGCAACAAAAAATTTAAAGTACGGAGTCAAGATTATAAAGGCTGCGGCTGTCCACCTCTCCACCCTTTGTTCGCTAAATGGCTACTATGCAAAAGTCATGAATACAGAAGATTATTTAGATTCTTTAACGCAGTAGATTGGCCGGAATCGCTCCTACTACTTCTCCATTAGCTTTCTGGCCATAGCCATGGTGTCCTGCAAGTGTTCTACAGGTACTATCTGAGTATCCTGGCGCATGGGAATTGAGAAAATGTAGCGGGATACCGCATTGAGGCTGTCGGCTTCGAGCAAGAGAAAAGCAACATGACTGGGTGGACACCAAACAAAGTAGTGTTGCTTGACGTTCAGTTCCTTTCCCCTAGCTTCAAGGTTCTTGAAAGCCTCAAGGACCTCGGGCATCTTTTCGCGGTCGTAGCCCGGGCAGTTGTCCTCGGTATGAGTCATTATGACGTGATAAAGCATATAAACCCTCCTTATAGATCACAACTCAGCACAGGTCTGAATTTGATCAGGATCATTCACCTACGGGGTGTTTTTTAAAGAACTCGCCTAATTCTTCAAAAGACAATACTGGGTTACTTTCACTATGGCAATTATCCAAAATAGCTCCACCAAGCAACTCGTAAAAATCTGGCGATTTGTCTAAATCTACAAGTAAAAATCCACCACGTTTGTCTCCAAACATCCCACCTTCAACCAACTTACCAGAGTTCTGGACTTGTTGTATCTGTCTGCCAACTGCCTCTCTGAGCCGCTTCACCTCTGCCTCTCCTGTTACTGTTTCAAACACCTCAAATTTGATTAAAAATCTCATGGTTTTACCTCCATTTTAAGTATAAGCAGTACTATTACTACAGGAAATATTTAATGTCAAGTATTTATATATAATTAATATATATTATACATTTTATCAAGTATAAATAATCACCAACTTTGTGTAATGAAACAAAGCATATATAAGTTGATAATTTTTAGTTATAATTTAAGAATTAATGTAGGAAAGTAGGTTTCGATGCTAAATGTCAAAGAAGTTAAGGCAAAAAGCATTCTTAACAAATCAAAAATCCATGATTATTGCCTCAACCCCTATACCGGATGCGAGCACAATTGCACCTACTGCTATGCTCGCCTATTCATGAGACGGTATTCTGGACATAAAGAGCCATGGGGCGAATTTGTTGATGTTAAAATCAATGCTCCCGAACTCCTGAAAAAACAGCTTGAGAGGGCAAAAAAGGGCATTGTTTGGATTTCATCTGTTTGTGATCCCTATCAGCCCCTGGAGGCAAAATACAAACTAACAAGGCAGTGCTTGAAAGAACTGCTAAAGAAACAGTTCCCTGTTAATATTCAGACAAAATCAAAGCTTGTTTTGCGTGATCTGGATTTATTTCTCCAGTTTGAAGAAATTGAGGTGGGATTTACCATAGCTACCGATAATGAAAGGATAGCGAAATTATTCGAATCAGGAGCATCGTCGGTAAAGGAGAGGCTAAACGCTCTTGAGAAAATTCACTCAAAGGGAATAAGAACATTTGCCTTTGTCGGTCCCCTGCTTCCAGGAAATCCCGAAAAACTTGTAGGACTTCTAGATGGAAAGACAGACAACATCTACATAGATAAAATGAACTATTTATACACAATAAGAAGGTTTTACCAACAGCACGGCCTGGAGGAGGCAACAACCGATAAATTCTTCCTCGAGTATAAGGAGAGGCTTATGAATGAATTAAAGAAAAGAAAAATGAAATTCGAAGTCCTGTTCTAGTTTCCACATAAAAAAATCCAGGCCACCTCTACATTACTTGCTAATTTCC
>Ga0255054_10000374_pt1 | contig 26539 bp, 20 predicted proteins | sample JV7_2_23_MG_FD_188634 | JGI IMG/M metagenome (GOLD analysis project Ga0255054, IMG submission 188634) | Seawater microbial communities from Jervis Inlet, British Columbia, Canada - JV7_2_23 | ecosystem: Environmental > Aquatic > Marine > Inlet | place: Canada: British Columbia | collected... | reverse complement strand
GTCCCGTGGCGCGGGCGCGCAAGTGCGCGCGCAGCAGGGAGAGTGCGAATACACCCTGCATGAGGACCCACAGCCCCAGGCCGGGGACTCCCGCACGGGCCAGAACGTTCAGGTGGCCGTTGTGAGGGCTGCGCAGCTTCCCTCTTCTGTGCACCTGGTAGCCATCATCGTCTGCCAGGTTGATGCCAAAGCCCTTTCCCGTCCAGAAGTAGCCGCCGAAGAACGTGTAGTCGACGATGTCCGTCCACCACTGCAGACGCCACTCGCGTGTGCCGTCGAGGACGGGCCTGGAGCTCCCTCCGAAGGTGCTCTCTACGTTCGCCATGATCTGTTGGGGGGAAATCCTGCGACCCTTGCCGAAGTCGAGCTGCGCTCCGACGAAGAGGAACAAGCTGGTTGCGATGGTTCCGAGCAGGAGGGGTTTCCAGAGGCTGCGGAACCCCCCTCTCAGTGAAATCACCGCGAAGGCCGCGACGAAGGCGAACATCCCGCCCCGGTTCTGGGAGCCGGCCAGGACGAAGCCCGCGAGCACGGCAGCCCACCAGATCCACTCCCACGGAAGCGGGCGAGCGCGCTCGCGCCCGGTGCGATGAAGACCCAGAACGAAGAACGTGGTGCAGCCCGCCAGGTGGACGGCCATGTCCCCGGGCTTCGGGGAGAGAATCGCGATCCCGTCACTGCCCGGAACCGCGGGAAGCGCGTGCCGGAACAGCCCGGAGACGAGCAAGCCCACTGGGATCCATAGCAGGAGCCAGGGAAGGACCCTGGCGTAGCCGGAGACCGCCCGCGGAAGCCAGCCGGTGCGCAGCAGGGCCGACGCCGTGGCCAGCGCGAAGGCGGCATAGCCCCAGAGAACCGCGTCGCGGAGGGCGTCGACGCGGTAGGTTGCCAGATAGGGCAGCGTGCGGAGGGCTCCCCAGAGCATGAACGAGACCACGAGCCAGGTCAGGGGCATGCGCAGCAACGGTCGGACGCCTCCACCCAGGACCGCGGCGAGAAACCCGAGCCGCAGGACCGCCTCGCCGATGTAGAGCGGGGCGTAGCCCAGATAGGCAAAGCCCTTGCCGAGGAAGGCGTAGCCGAGCAGGAGCAGCCCCAGGGCCACCAGGAAGACCCGGGGAAGCTCCGAGTCCCGCCCCACGCGGCACACGGCCGCCAGAAGAAGCGTTGCCACCGCACCGACCGTGGCCCACGGGTGGACGAGGATGCCCGCGGCAACCGCGCTTCCACACACGGCCGCCGCCGGGATCCGGCGGGAGAGGCCATGATCGCGGCGGAATGCTCTCACGTCTCCCGACCTCTCTACTGCCATGCGACTGCTCCGGGGCAGGCGTGCGCCGGCCCTCTCCTAGCCTCCGTGAGCCATCACCGGGGTCGATACGCGGACCGGCGCGTGGGTGGCGACGTACTGGTCGTAGATCCAGGCGTAGGTCCGCTCGAGTCCATCGCGCAACGAGATGCTCGGTTCCCAGCCGAGCTTCCGGAGGAACCACGTGTTGTCGCTATTGCGTCCGTTCACACCCCGGGGCGCCTGCAGATCGTACCTGCGTTCGAGACGAACACCGGCGATCTCCTCCACGATGTCCACGAGCTGGTTGATCGAGACACCTTCGGCCGAGCCGAGGTTGAGAGGCTGGTGGATGTCGCTTTCCATGATCGCCCGGGTGCCGCGAAGGCAGTCGTCGATGTACATGAAGCTCCGAGTCTGGCTTCCCTCTCCCCAGATCTCGATTTCGCCCCTCCCGGTGAGCTGAGCCTCGATCACCTTCCGGCAGATCGCGGCCGGGGCTTTCTCGCGGCCGCCCTCCCAGGTCCCGTGGGGACCGTAGACGTTGTGGTAACGCGCGACGCGCGTCTCCACGCCGAAATCTTCGAAGAAGTGACGGCACATGCGCTCGGAGAAGAGCTTCTCCCAGCCGTATCCGTCTTCGGGCAGGGCGGGGTAGGCGTCCGCTTCCGCGAGCGGCTTGACGCCGATATCGCACTGCTTGTCGGCGTTGTAGACACACGCCGAGGAGGAATAGAAGTAGCGGTCGACGCCCTGATCCCGAGCCGCCATCAGGAGATGGGTGTTGATCAGGACCGAGAGCATGCACATTGCCTTGTTGTTCTCGATGAAGCCCATCCCGCCCATGTCGGCGGCGAGATTGTAGACAGCGCTCGCCCGCTGAAGCGCGCGCTGACAGCTCTCGCGCAATCGCAGGTCGAGCTGCAGGTTCTCGGCTCTCTCGAAGCGCTGGTGCCACTGCTCCGGAGGCTTGATGTCCACCGCACGCACCCGTACGTCTCGCTCCTTGAGCAGCTCCCGAACCAGATGACCGCCAATGAATCCACCAGCTCCGCACACCACCAGAGTTTGCATGACACGCCTCCTGCAAGTTTGCTGCTTGACCTCAACGAGATCAGCGGCCGCCGTGGCGGCCATTGCTCCAAACCACTTCGCGGCCGACCTTCATCAGGAAGATCGAGTTGCTCACCAGGTAACGACGGGCCAGCCGCCGGGGCTCACTGAGCAGACGAAACGCCCACTCGAGGCCGCGTTCCTGCATCCAGCGAGGTGCCATCTTCTTGCGCCTCGCGTGGAAGTCGAAGGCGGCGCCGACGCAGAGCTGCACCGCGCGGATGCTTCGGCGATGCCGGTGGGCGAAGATCTCCTGCTTCGGACAGCCGAGACCGATGAAGACCAGGCCAGCCCCGCTGCCGTTGATGCGTTCGACCGCGGCGCTCTCCTCCTCCGGCGTGAGCGGCCGGAAGGGAGGGGCTTCGGATCCCACGATGTGCAGCCCGGGGTAGCGGGCAACGAGGTTCGTGCGGAGCCGGGCCAGCGTGTCGGGCTCGCCCCCGTAGAGGTAGATGCCGATCCCCTCGCCTGCGGCCCGCTGGCACAGCCGCAGCATCAGCTCCGGGCCGTAGACCCGACCGAGCAGCCGGGTCCTGCAGAGCCGGTTGAGCGCCCAGCGGACCGGCTGCCCGTCCGGCGCGACGATGTCCAGATCGTTCAGTACCTCTCGGAACGACGCATCCTGGCCGGCCAGGACCAGGCCGTGGACCGACATGTGGTCCACGGTGGCCGGGACGCCCGCCCGAGCCGCGGCGAGAATACGATCGGCGGCCTCCTCGTAGGTGGTCTCGCTCACGAACACGCCGAGCAGGAGATGCTTTCGCGGCCAGTCGGGGGCGTCGCTTCCGACGGACCGAGCCAGATCCCGACTCATCGTGGTTCCTCCCTACTCTGCTCCGTGGCCGCGCAGGACCGCGGACCCGGTCTTTGCCAGGATCTCGAGATCGAGGCGGAGCGACCACTCGTCGATGTACTTCAGGTCGAGCTCCATCCACTCCTCGAAGGGAATCGAGCTTCGACCGTTTACCTGCCACAGCCCGGTGAGGCCTGGTGTCACGCTGAAGCGTCTCCAGTGCCGATCTTGCTCGAATCCCTCGACGTCGGTGTCGGGCAGCGGGCGGGGCCCCACCAGGCTCATCTCGCCCTTGAGGACGTTGACGAGCTGCGGAAGTTCGTCGATGCTGAGGACTCGCAAGATGCGGCCGATCGGCGTGATTCGCGGATCGTTCTTGAGCTTGAACACCGGCCCGCCGGCCTCGTTCAGTGGTCGGAGCTGCGGCAGCTTCTCCTCTGCGCCGGGGACCATGGTCCGGAACTTGTACATCGGGAAGCCGCGCTTGTTCAGGCCGCGGCGCTCCTGGGAGAAGAACACAGGACCGCGTGACGTGACGCCGACGAGCAGAGCCGTCACGAGGAAGAGAGGGGCTGTTACGACGAGGAGAAGCAGGCTCATGGAGACGTCCAGCACACGCTTCGCCACCATGGGCCATCCCTCCACGGTGCCATTGGCGAACGTGACCAGGAAGGCATCGTCGACGCCTCTTCCCTCCAACGCGTTCAGAGTCAGGTCCTTCAGGATGCTCGTGAGGAAGCGCACGCGGATGCCGTGCTCCTGGCAGGCCGCGAGAACGGTCGAGCCGGGTTTCCGGAGCACACTCGGAGGCAGCGTGATCAGGACCTCGTCGACGACGGTGTCTCGAACGAACGAGGCGAAATTCTTCTGATCGCATACCACGTGGCCCCCTGCCTCCTGGAAATCGGTGATGCCGGGCCACGCGTCGTCGACGAAGCCGATGACCTTCGTGTGGGAATCCGGGTCCTGCTCGATTCGGGCGGCGAAACGAAGGGCTCGTGGACTGGTTCCCACGATCAGGACCTTCCTGGGGCCGTTTCCCAGGTGCCGGACCGCAAGGCGGAGCAGCAGCCGCGAGGACACGGCTCCCGCGCTGGCGAGGATGCAGAACAGAGGCGCGAGAAGGGTGGCGGCGACACCCAGGCCGAGGAGCGGCGAGAGGGCCAGGACGAAGACGGCATTGAGCGCCGTGGCCTTGACGACGTCCGCGAGGCGCCGTTGACCCAGCAGGGCTTGGCCGGGGTGGTAGACGTCGAAGGCAGCGAAGCCCAGGTGCCAGAGCAGAAGAAGGACGAGGACAAGGCCGAGCTCCATGGGTCCGAGTCGGAAGGCCAGAAGCTCCGAGACCGGGAGCCCCCGGATGCCCCAGAAGGTCACCAGAGCGGCCAGGCCGAGGGAGCCGGCCATACTCGCCAGGTCGCAGATACGGAGAACGCCGGCGAGCATCCGTTGATGTGACGACGCGCCTACCTCCAGGCGTCGCGGACGGACGGCGCTGCGCCGAGCAGAGCGCCCCACGGCTAGCTGTAGCCTCCGTAGTATCCGGGGGTCTGCAGGTCGGCCTTGTTCAGGACCACCCCGAGGACCTTGGCGCGCGCGGAGGCAAGCCGCGCGAGCGCTTCGCGCGCCATCTGGCGGCGGGTCTCCGTTTGGTCCACGACGAGGACGACGCCGTCCACGAGCTTCGACAGAACCACGCTGTCGCTCACCGGGAGAAGCGGGGGGCTATCGATCAGCACGTACGCGAAGTGCTGGCGAAGCGTCGCGAGAATCTCGCCCATTAGCCTGGAGCCGAGGAGCTCGGTGGGGTTGGGGGGCGTCGCCCCGCTCAGCAGGTAGGAGAGCGAGGTGCTCGTGGCGCAGATCGCCGCGTCCGCCCTGATCTGACCCGTGAGCACTTCGGTGAGACCCAGGGCGTTCTCCACACCCAGCCCGCGGTGACAACGAGGCCGTCGCAGGTCCGCATCGATCACCAGCACCGGAGGCCCGAGCTGGGCGAACATGATGGCGGCGTTGAGCGTAGTGACGGTCTTGCCCTCGCCTCGCGTTGCACTGGTGAACAGGATCGTGCGCGGCGGCTCGGCGGCATGGGAGAGGAGGATGGCCGTCCGCAGCGAGCGGTAGGACTCCATGATCTCCAAGCCCGCATCGGGCGAGACGGCCAGCTCAAGCGCGTCGGGGCGCTTGCCTGAGCGCAGCACCGAAGAGACGAGCTGGCGCACGGGCGTTCGTTGGGAGCGACCGACCCCGCCCAGCTCCATCAGGTGGGGCACCACGCCGAGTGTGGCCACTCCAAGGTGGCACCCGACTTCCTCCGGGCTCTTGACGGTGTCGTCCAGGTACTCCGCCAGCAGGGCCAGGCCGAACCCCCCGGCGAGGCCGAGCAGGATGGCCAGCGAGACGTTTCGCACTGTCCGGGGCCGGGAGGGTCGGGTGGGCGCGAGGGCCTCGTCGATGATGTAGGCGTTGGGGGTGCGCAGCTCGGCCACCACCCCCATCTCCTTCATCCGCTCGAACACACTATCGTAGAGCTGTCTGTTGGTGTCGGCCTCGCGCTCCAGGATGGCGTACTCGACGGCCGCGTCCTTCAGCTCGAGGGCTGCACTCTTCTGCTCCTCGAACGTCGCCCGGAGCTTCTCTTCCCTGGTGACTGCGGCCAGATAGGTCGACTCGATCCCCTCCACGATGCTTTGGACTTCCTGGCGCAGCCGGCGCCGGGTTTCCAGGACCTGGGCGCGGAGCTGGGCCAATCGGGAATAGCCGGGCTGGAACCTCGTGGAGAGATTGGCGTACTCCCCCTCGAGCTGGGCGAGCTGTCCCTTGAGTGTCCCCACGAGGGTGCTGCTGATGACGGCAGGAAGAGAGTCGTACGCTCTGCTGCGGATCAGATGGACCTGCGCCTCGTGGGCGATCCTATCGGCCTCTGCCTCGGTGAGCCTCTGGCTCAGGTCGGCCAGACGCTCGATGGTGACGTTCTCCTTTCCGTCGAGGGAGACGATTCCCTTCTCGCGACGGTAGGCGTTGAGCGCGGCTTCGGATCGCTCCACGCGCTGCTTCAGCCCGGCGAGGCTTTCCTCCAGAAAGCCCCGCGCCTCCTCGTTGGCCAGGGCTCGAAGATCGAGTCCCTGTCGGATGTAGGCTTGCACGTGGGCACCGAGGACGCGGGCCGAGAGCTCGGGATCCGGCGTGCTGAGGGAGAGCTTGACCAGGCGGGTGCGGCGCATGGGGCTCACTTCGAGCCACTTCTTGAGATACCAGCCGACCGCTTGCGGAGCGACCCGGTGGCCAGGGGGTTGTGGCGCCTCCGAGTTCGAGAGCATTTCCTCCAGGCGTTCCTCGCGGATCACCTGGGCTGCAAGACTCCGGCTCTTCAAGATTTCGTATTGGGTCTCGTAGTAGTCGAGCTGCTGCGGTCCAAGGGATTCCGCGAGTATGCTCTCGATGTCGCTGATCCGGGGCGGACGTCGCTCGAGGAGAAGCACGGTCTCGGCGGTGTAGATCCGAGTGGCCACCAGGCTGTGGAGCCCCACCAGCAGGACGACGGTCAGAAAGAAGCCGGCGATCAGCCAGCGTCGCCGCATCAGCACGCGCCAGTGGTCCCGAGGAACCGTGTGGGAGTGCTCGAAGGGCGGCGCCGATGTCTCTGCCGCGTCGACAGGGACGAACGTGCGGGGGATTCGCTCAAGGGGCGAGTCTTGCATGTCGCCTTACAGGAAACCGATTCCCATTCCGACATTGAAGATCGAAATGAAAAACTTGTAGACGCTCGCGAGGATCAGCTTGGGTGGCGTCGCGGGAACTTCGACGACGTCGCCCCCCTCGACGGGAAAGTCGCGGTCGAGCCCGCGCTGGATCCGGCCGAGGTTCGCGGACAACGAGACCTGGCTTCCATCCTCGGTCTGTCGGTACACCCTGACGCGGTTGGTGTTCGCCTCGAAACGCGGGCCGCCCGCCGCGCTGACCGCGCCCAGGATGGTGAGGCCCGGAGAGATCGGGTGGGCGCCCGGTCTTGCCACCCATCCCTTGACCAGTACGTCTCCGCGCTCGGGGACGATGATGAGGTCGCCCGGCCTCACCGGAAGGAGATGCGCCGCGAGTTGCTCACCGGCGGCACTGTCGAGGTCGATGCGGATCGGATCCCGACCGGCCGCCTGCTCCGTCGGCATCGCCCCGACGGGCGAGAGCGGGAGGGCCAGCGGGTTCGCGTCCGTATCGGGCGGCGGTGCGGGGAGAAAGTGGATGCGGGGGGCGGCCTCCTGGTTCATGCCACCCGCGAGAGCGAGCATGTCGAGGATCGTGTCGCTCCCGCCCGCGATCGGATACAGCCCCGGCTTCACTACGGCACCGATCACGCCGACGAGTCGGCTCCGGTACTCCCGGACGAATAGATTGACCGGCGGGTCGTACATCACTCCGTCCTGCAGCCGCTGCTGGATGTCCTGGGCGAGTTCCGCCTCGGTCCGCCCCGCAGCCCTGATCTCTCCCAGCAGCGGGAGCGAGAACGTCCCCTCGCTGGAGACCCGGACCGTGCGCGCCTCGAGCTCCGGGAGGTCGACGACTGTCAGCTCGATCACGTCACCTGGACCGATTGGAAAATCGGCGCTGGACTCCCCGTGGGTACGCAGCTGCCAGATCTGCTTGAGCCTTTCGGCATCGCTCAGCCGCCGGGGATCGAAGGCGAGGGCGGAGTCGTCCCCGCCGGCAGTCGGGTGCGAAGCGCAGCCCGAGAGGAGAGCCGCGCAGGGCGCAAGGAGGAGCAGGAATACTATGTGCATCATAGCATCTTCCGGGAGCAGCACGGGGTGCTTAGGCCCCGACTTCGATGAGATATATCACCCACGTAGTCGACTAGCTACACAAATTTCTTATCTTGTGATAATTAGGCCAACAGCAACCGGTCCCTGCTAGGCTCGAGCCTCGAGCGGCGCGCAAGTCCACCTCGGGTGGAAGAACATCAGTTCGGCTTCGGACCCGGCAGACGGACGTTGAAGACTGCACTCTTTCTTCAGGCTGGGTGTTTGGGTGCTTCGGGAAATCAAGCTGCGCGACCGCTACGCCCCCCGCGGGAAAGTGGGCCGCGTGCTCGCGGCGGACGTCGCGCGCGGCCATTCTCCACCCGACTGGAGGGAGTGGGTCGGCGGCGTCCCCGGGGGGCTGCTGCTGCGAGGCGACACCACGGGCCTCGTCCCCATCTACGCGCACCGTCACCCGGCGTGCCTCAGTGTCTCCACGGATCTGGCGGCGCTGCTGGACGACCTCCGGGCACGCGGCACCCCCCCTGGGCTCTGCCCGACAGGGATCTCCCACTTCCTCCATCACGCGCTGGTTCCTCTCCCCTGGACCGTCTTCGAGGACGTCCACTTCCTGGGCATCGGCGACCGCGCCCACATCTCTCTCGCAAGCGGAGAAATCTCGCTCTCCTTCACCAACGACTACCCCTATCTGCCCGAGCGTTCGAGAGAAGACCGCACTCCGGATCCCGCGCTGCTGCTCGAGCTGATCACCCGGGCCATCGTGCGGCAGCTCGGACCCGAGCGCGCCGGCTTCCTCATGCTGAGTTCGGGGAAGGACTCGACTGCGCTCGCCCTCGGTCTAGCCGAGGCGGGCTACGCGGACATTCCCTGCGTGACCTTCAAGGCCGGCGCAAAGGACGAAGAGCATCGCCACGCGGCGGGGCTATGCCGCCGGCTGGGCCTCCGGCACGAGACAGTCGAACTCGGCCTTGGCGACCCCGGGGTCGAGGACCGACTGCGTCGGTTCTTTGCGGAATCGCCGGTTCCCTGCGGCGACTTCGCCCAGATTCCGTACGTGCTCTGCGTGAGCCGGTTCGCTCCGACGACGCGGGCCGTGCTCGACGGCAGCGGCAACGACGCCTACATGGGCTACGTCCCATGCCTGAAGGATCGCCTGAAGTGGCGCTTCGCGCTCGGTCACAACGGTCTGGCCCGGCTGTTTGCGAGCCTCATCGGGCCGGAGTCTGGTTGGAACTATTTCCTGCGAAGCCCCGCCGCGGCCACCCTGCCCGGCCGCACCCTGCGGCAGGTCGACACCCGAAGCTTCTACTCCGAAAGCGTGGACACCGGCGCCTGGTGGCAGCAGCTGAGCGACGAATGGAGCCACGTCGATCAGATCGCGTTTCGCAACGCCCCCATCGAGCGCCACGTCGACCAGGCGGAAATCGCCCTCAAGCTGCGTCTGGCCGCCGCCTTCCGAGGCCAGCGGGCACTCCTGCCGTTCTGCGATCGGGAGCTCGTCGAGTACTGCTTCCAGCTGCCCGAGCCCGCTCGTTTCGACCGAAAGGCTCATCTGAACAAGCTCCTCTTGAGGGAGATGCTAAAGCGCTTCTCCGGCTATGACGCCAAGGCGATCGGCAAGGGCTTTTTCGAGTTCGATGGCGCCCGGTTCCTGCTGGAACACCGCCGCTTCGTCGTGGACGAGATCGAGCGATGCGCTCTCTGGGAGCCCCGCGTGGTCCGTCGGGTCGACGCCTGGCTCACGCGCATGAGCCGCCGGCTCCTTCTCTACCACGCAGTACTCCCACTCTTCATGCTCTCGGGCTGGTACAACCACAGTCGCTTCCTCGAGGACCGGGTGCCCAGACGATTTCGCCTCGCGAGCCGAGGTCCGCGATGACGCCCAGGACCATCGCTCAGCGATCGGAGGTCGAGGGCATCGACGAGGAAGTCCGCCCCGAGGCGCGGGAGCGAGCCCTGGACCTGCGGAGCCGGGGCAAGGACTTCGCCATGAGAATGGCCGGCGTGACCGGGGTCGGGCTGGATCGGCTGCTGGGCGATCGCGCCCGCGGATTCGTCGGCATCCTCACCTACCACCGGACTGCTCCTCTTCCCTCGGGTTTGCCGAAGCCGCTCCACAACGTGACGCCGGACCGGCTGCGAGAGCAGCTCTCGGGCCTGCGGAGGGCCGGCTTCCGCTTCTGGACGGTGGGCCGGCTCCTGGAGGCGGGCTTGCGTCGGCAACCGGTTCCTCCACGCACGGTCGTGGTGACCTTCGACGACGGCTACGCCACGCTGTACGGGCACGCGTGGCCGATCCTGCGCGATCTGGGCGTTCCGGCCACCCTGTTCGTGTGCACTGCCTTCCTCGATCAAGAGGGAGCCTTCCACTTCGACGCCTGGGGAATCGCGCATGCGAACCGCGCGCCCGCCGAGACGTATCGGCCGCTCACGACGGCCCAATGCCGGGAGATGGCCCGAAGCGGGGTCATAGAGCTCGCAAGCCACACGCACACCCACCGGGACTTCCGCGGCCGCCCCGAAGAGTTCGCCCGTGACCTCGCAAGCTCCCTGGAAGTGCTCGAGGAGCAGTTCGGCCGGCGCTCGGTGCCGTTCGCCTTCCCTTATGGGAGCCCACACCGTGGCTTCGCCAGCGACGAACTGGTGGCGGCGGCGAAGGCGGCCGGCGTCAGCTGTGCGTTCACCGCCAGGAGTGCGCTCGTCGATCCCCGAAGCGACCCCTTCGGCTGGGGGCGATTCAGCGTCTTTCCCTGGGACACCAGCGCGACGCTCGGTGCCAAGCTTCGGGGTTGGTACAGCTGGGCCCCTCGCGCCTGGCAACGGCTGGCGCGGGGCGTCCGCCCGCTCACGGCGATGGTGCCGCGCGCCTCATGAAGATCCTCAAGTGCCACAACTTCTACCAGCAGCCGGGGGGCGAGGACGCGTCCTTCGAGGCGGAGGTCCGTCTGCTGGAGTCGTACGGTCACGAAGTCGTGCACTTCACGCTTCACAACGACGCCATTCGCGAAATCGGGCGCTTCGGGGCCGCCGGCCGAACGGTCTGGAATCCCGAGAGCCACCGTCGGGTACGAGAGCTCGTCCGCCGGGAGCGGCCCGACGTGATGCACTGCACCAATTCGTTTCCCCTGCTCTCGCCTGCGGTCCTCTACGCCGCACAGGGCGAGGGGATCCCCGTGGTGCAGTCGCTGCGAAACTATCGCCTCCTGTGTCCGAACGCGGTCTTCCTGCGGAACGGTCGGGTGTGCGAGGACTGCCTGGGGAGGGCCGTTCCGTGGCCCGGGGTGCGGCACGCCTGCTACCGCGGCGACCGTGCCGCCAGCGTGACCGTGGCGGCCATGCTTTCCGTCCACCGTCTGCTCCGGACGTGGCTCCGGGCTGTGGACCTCTACGTCGCACCGAGCGAGTTCGCGCGACACAAGTTCGTGGAAGGGGGACTGCCCGCGACGCGAGTGCTCGTCAAGCCGAACTTCGTCGACCCCGACCCCGGGCTCGGCACCGGGCGAGGCGGCTACTTCCTGTTCGCCGGCCGGCTGGCGGAGGAGAAGGGCGTCGGCACCCTGCTCGGGGCTTGGCAGAGGCTGCCGAAGCGCGTGGTCCTGAAGGTCGTGGGCGATGGGCCTCTGGCCGCCCGCGTCCGCGAGGCGGCGTGCGCCGACTCCCGCATCCGCTGGCTCGGCCTGCGATCGCGCGTCGAGGTCCAGACACTGATGGGCGAGGCCAGCGCGGTGCTCGTTCCCTCGACCTGCTACGAGACCTTCGGGCGCACGATCGTCGAAGCGTTCGCCCGGGGAACGCCGGTCATCGCGTCGCGCCTCGGAGCCATGGCCGAGCTGGTGGAGGAGGGCCGCAGTGGCCTCCGGTTCGAGGCGGGCAATGCGGCGGACCTGGCGGCCCGGCTCCGGCAGGCCCTCGAGGATCCCCGGACCTTCGCCCGGATGCGGAGGGCGGCCCGCGCGGAGTTCGAGCGCAGGTACGACGCCAGCTCGAACCACCGCATGCTGACGGAAATCTACGGAAAGGCGGCGGCCCTCAGAGCGGAGAGAGGACCAAGCCGGTGAGCGGCCGTCTCTTCGCCAGCCCCGCGGGAGAGATCATGATCGGGGTTCCCGAGGCAGCGCGTGGAACCCGCCCGCCGCGGGAATGCCGATCGTCCCCGAGAAACCGTTGATTAACGCAATCCGGGTGGAATATACTACGTTCTCATGTCTTAGGAGTGCATCAAGCCGAGGCGTGAGCGAGTAAGGGAGCTACTCATGAGATCGTTTAGGACCCGGGAAGTGCCCCAACAATACGACGTCCCCTCTCCGGACGACCCGGCTTCCGCCCCGCAGGGGGAAGAAGGGCTTGGAGACCTCGAAGGTGACCTCGAGAAGGTTCGCCAGATCCTGGTCGGCTGGCAGGTGTCGGCCCTGGAAGAGAGGTGCCGCCTGCTGGACCAGGAGCTGCGCAAGCTGATCGGCGAGCAGATCGCGACCGTCGAGCGCCAGGTGAAGAACGAGATCGGCGCGGTCAAAGATCGCCTCAGCACCGAGGAGCGGGAGCGGAAGTCCATTGACGGGAATCTGCTCGAGAAGCTGGGGGAGCTCAGCGCAGGTGTGGGCGCCAAGATCGCCTCCTTACGGGAGAAGGCGGAGCAGGGCGGACTCGCTCTCAGGGATCAAATGCTGTCGCAATCCAATCTCCTGAAAGACGCCGTTGCGAAGCGGGACGAGGAGACCCGGGCCCGGTTGAATCGGGGATTGCACGACCTCCGGGCAGCCAAGACCGACCGGGAGACCCTGGCCAACCTGATCATGGGAGTCGCGACGCGGCTCAAGAACGAGGATGAAGACCAGGGTGACTCAGACTCGTGAGCACCGCGGTCGCCCTCCGTTTCAACGTTCAGTCGACCGAGCGCCCTACTCCGCCGAGTCCAAGTGAGCTCCAACCCCGATGAGGCGCACGGTGAGAGCTTTTCAGATCGACGCGGTGAGGGATCCGGAGGGATTGAGGGCCCTGCGAGAACGGCGTCGCGATCTCGGACTTTCGCATCGGCTCGGAGAGCTACTAGTACGACTGCACACAGCGAGAGGTCGCGGTCGGAACCCACCTCGTTCCCCGCGCGCTCTCGGGTAGGGTGTACCTCACGTGGGCAAGGACCTCCCTGCGATCCCGTGTCCGGAGAATCCTGGGCGCCCTGCCGGGGCGCGCCGGGAAAGTGGCCGGGCAGGTGGCGTCGCGAGTCGGCGAGCCGTGCGAGGTGGGCGAGGAAGGCCGAGGCTCAGGGTCCTGATCACCGATCCCGAGGCCGCCATCCTGGAGAAGCCCGGCCTGCTGTGGAGCGTTTCCGGTCTCGAGGCCTGCGAACGGGCGATTCTGGCGGCCCGCGGCAGCGAGCAGGACGAGCTCGAGACCGAGATCATCCGGCGTGCCGGGGACGCGTCGATCCTCAAGGTCCGCTTCGCGACCGGGCGCCCGAGCGCGGTCGTCGCCTGGAGAGGACTCTGGTCGGACCATCACATCTTCTGGGCGGCTTGCCCCGACGGGGACGTGATCGTCGGGGACCACTTCCGGAACGTCCTGTCGGCGCTCCCGGTTTCGGAGCGGGAGACCTCCGATGCCGCCCTGGTCGAGCACTTCCTGTACCGTCAGGTCCTCGGAGGACTGAGCTACTGCCGCGCCGTCCAACGGCCGGGCCACGGCGAGCGGCTGCTCCTCGACCTCTCCACGGGCAACACCAAGACGAGCCTTGTCGATCGCATCCAGGACCGCGCGGAGGACCGGCCGACGGCGGCGTACCTGGACCAGATCGACTGCGCCATGGCCTCGGTCCTGGAACCGCTGCGCGAGGAGGAGGGCGTGGCCAATCAGTTTTCGGGGGGCGTGGACTCGACACTCGTCCAGACCTACCTGGGTTCCAAGGTACCGGCCCTGAACCTGGTCCCCGACACGCCGGAGTTCCGGCGCGAGACGGAGTACGCATCGCGGGCAGCTGCCCTGCTCGGCGTCGCGCTCGAGCGCCGCCCGGTTCGAGAGGCGGACTACCTGGGTCAGCTGGAGCGGACCATCGATGCGATGGGTCTGCCGCCCGTCCACGAAGGCACGGTCCTGGACCGGGAGTGCTACGTGCGAGGCTTCCGCAAGTTCGTGGTGGGCGAGCACGGAGACACCGTTTTCGGCCTGGGAGGCCGCAGGGCGCGGATCGCCTGGCACCTCTCCTCGCCGCCCGGGCGCGCCGGCCTCGCTCTCGCCAGCTGCCTGGCGCCGGCCTCGCTCCGGGAGCGGCTCGAGCCCCTCCGCGCGGCGGCGCGCGAGCTTCGCCGCGACCCGGAGGATCCCCTCGGCCATCCGGCGCAGCGCAATCTCTACACCGACTACCCGCTCGTCGAGAAGATCTTCGGTCCGGAGCTCGTCCGCGACCGCCTGAGCGCCAACCTGGACTACGCGTTCGCGCGCGTGGCCCTCTCGGCACCGAAGGGCAGGACCTTCCTCCGGAACCTGGAGACCGCCCGCTGGCTCGGGACCTTCGATGACGTGGTCCTGCCCCAGCGTCACCTCGCGCACGCCTACGGGAAGTCCGTGGTTTCGCCCTTCGCGGCGCCGGGGGTCATCGCCAGCGTCCTCGCGGTACCGCTCGCCCGCCGCTACCTCCACGGCCTCCAGGACAAGTACCTGCTGAAGCGGCTCCTCGAGCGACGCCTGCCCGGCTACCCGGTGAACCAGCGAAAGCGCAGCACGGCGCTGCCCTTCGCGCGCTACTACCGCCGCGGTCCCCTCAGCGGCGTGTGGGATCGCTATCCCCTGCCCGACTTCATCGAGGCAGCGCTGCGCCGGCGCGTCGTGGAGGACGCGAGTGACCTCACGTGGAACGCGATCACCTGGGCGATCTGGCAGGAGCGAGTGGTCCAAAACCCGGATCTCGAGCCGGTTTCGGGAACCCGGATCCTGTCCTGGGAGCTGTGATGGAGCCTTCGGCCCGCGCAGATCGGCAGGCTGCCTTGGCCAGGCGAGCACCGCGGCCGGAGGCGCTGGAGAAGGTCAGCGAGATCCTGTTCGGCGCTCAGAGCTGCGAGTACCAGCGAAGGCTGGAGTTGCTCGGGAAGCGGCTCCGGGCGCACCTCCGCGCCGAGATCGATGCCATCGAACGGCGCTTCGAGACCGACATCGAAGAGATCCGGGGCCGCCTCGAGAGCGAGGCGTTCGAGCGCGAGGTCGGTAACTGCGAGCTCACCCGGCGAATCCAGGGGCTGAGCCACAACCTCGGCAAGCTGCTCGGCGAGGTCGAGCAGAAGCTCCCAGGGCTGCACGACGGGCCACGGCAGGAGATGGGGCACTGCGCTGCTCCGTCGGGAGCCGAAGCCTCGACGGGAGACATCGAGTCCCGGCCCGAAGCACCCAGTTCCGTCAAGTCCGGCTCCCGAGCTGCCGATTCGTGCGAATCATCGGAATCGATCTCTCGGTCAACACGTTGAGTCAGGGACACGCCTTCCTCCGCACCGAACGGCTGTTGGGCCGTGTCGAACTGCGAAAGGCGGACGCGAGATGGCCCGGCGGTCTGACCGACACGGCCTGGAACAGCCTGCGAAACGGAGTCTGAGACTTGAGGATCCCGTCTGCTGCGGTACGGCCCCTACGCCTTCTCATCCGCAACTCGGCTCGCGGTGAAGCCATCAGCACGGTTCTGCGCGGTGCGGGCGTCGCGATGGTCATCCGGGTCGTCGGTGCCGGGCTCGCTTTCGCCACCCAGGTCCTCCTGGCCCGCTGGATGGGAGAAACCGAGTACGGGATCTTCCTGTTCGCGTGGACCTTCGGCCTTCTGCTCGCGCTGCCGTCCTCTCTCGGGCTCACCCAGGCGGCGCTCCGCTTCGTCCCGCAGTACCTCGCGCGAGGGGAGTGGGATCGACTCTCCGGCGTCATCCGCCGCTTCCGATCCCTCGTGAGCGTGGGCGCACTGGTGGGCGTGGGCGCCGCCGCCGGCGTCGTGTTCTTGCTCGGCGAGAAGATCGAGGCCTATTACGTCCTGCCCCTCTACCTCGCCATGGCTGCGGTGCCCATGTTCGCGCTCCTCAACCTCTACTCGGAGTTCGCGCGTGGCTTCGGCTGGCTGGGGTTGGCCTTCACACCGCAGATGATCGTCTCTCCGCTGCTGCTTCTCGGCGGCGTCTGGCTGCTCGTGACCCTCGGTTGGACGAGTACCGGTGCGAGCGTCCTGGGCATCACGTGCATCGCTTCTCTCGTGGTCATATCCGCCCAGGCGATCGTGTTCGAACGTCGCCTGCCGCTCGCGTGTCGGCAGGTCCGACCCGCCTATCGGAGCCGCGACTGGCTTCGCGTCGCCCTGCCCCTCTTGCTGCGGGAGGGCTTCATCGTCCTGCTCGTATATACGGACATCCTGATGCTCGGCGCACTGAAGGGGCCCGACGATGTTGCGGTGTACGGTGCGGCGGCCAAGTGCGCCAGCGTGATGAGGTTGATCTTCTTCGCCATGTCCGCCACCTCGGTTCCGCACTTCGCAGCCCTCCACGCCCAGGGGAGGCACGAGGAGCTTCGGAGCTTCGTCCAATCCGTCATTCGCTGGATCTTCGTCCCGTCCCTGCTGGTCGCGGCCGGCCTGCTGGCCTTCGGGAAACCCATGCTCGGGCTGTTCGGTCCTACCTTCGTCGAAGGCTACACCGTGCTCTCGATCATGGTGGCCCAGAATCTGTTGTTCGCGGCGGTCGGCCCGTGCGTATCGCTCCTCGAGATGACCGGGAACCAGGACGCATCCGCCGTCGCCTGCGCGGGCACCGCGATTGCGAACGTCGCACTGAATGCGGCCCTGATTCCGTCCCATGGCATCCTCGGGGCGGCGATGGCGACCGCGATCAGTTCGGTTCTGCTCAGCATCGCCACTGTGGTGCTGGTGAAACGTCGGCTGGGCATCTTCTCCGTCATCTCTCCGGTACATTGAGCGTCCCATGGCCTCGCTCGCCGACGGCGAAGCGGTGTACCACTGGGCCATCCCGATCGATCGGACCGACTCAGCGGGGCGATCCGCTCTTCCCGACACGCCGCGCGATTCGCAGCCGCTCCAGGTTGGTGTGCAGTCCCAGCAGCGCGAGCAGGCCGCGCTCGAAGCGGGTATCTCTCGAGGGGTGCAGCTGGGCCAGGCCGTACTGGACCCACCAGCGCAGGACGTTCGCCGCCCACAGCAGTCGGCACAGGCCTGCGTGATCCTTGAAGAAGGCCGCCTGCGGCGCCGCGCTGCGGTGGGCCAGCTGCACGGCCGCGATGGCGCGGCCGGTCCGGATGGCTCGTTCCCGGACGACTTTCTCCGAGAACAGATCCGGTTGAATCCGGTGTCCGGCCACGGCGTCGGGCCCCATGACCCCGAGCCGCCCCTCCTCGGCCAGCCCCAGTGTGAACTGAGGTTCCGTGAACCACAGGTCCTCGAAGCGCCGCCCATTGGCTAGGACCCGCGAGCGGATCCAGAAGTGGTTTCCGCTGGGCCACAGGGGGATCGGCCGGTCCTCCCTCCTCTCGAAATCGATCACCGAGAACGCCCAATCCCGGATGCTCTCCCTGCGTGCCCACCCGGGTGGCTCTCCGGGAGGCCAGACGACGTAGCTCCGGCCGGTGAAGAAATCGTGATCGGGGTGCCGCGCGCACAGGGCCCACACCCCCTGGAACCAGTCCCGGTGGGGGCTCATGTCGTCGTCCAGGAACGCGACGACCTCACCCAGTCCGCCTTCGTCGAGGGCCCGGTTGAGCGCGTGGCTCTTGCCCGGTTGCCCTTCGAACAGGTACCGGACCGGCAGGCGGCCGGCGAACGCCTCGACGGTCGGTCGCGTCGCATCCGCGCTGCCGTTGTCCACGACGACCACCTCCACGTCGAGTCCATCGCGGTCCGCCCGTCCCAGGTACTCCAGGGTCTCGGCCAACGAGTCCGCGCGATCGCGGGTAGCGATGACGACCGAGATATCGGGGGCACCAGCCATGCAGAAACCTCGACCGGTGATTCATAGCCGGAAGGTGGGCCTCCGGCACGACCCCGCCGGGCCCTCACTCCGGCCTTCTCCGCCGTCATGGTCCGCCGAGGACTGGAGCGGGAGGGGCTGGCCCCGGCGTCCAGCTCTGCCGTCAGGCGGTCCTTGCGTGCTGCGCGGCGTATGCCTCCGCCCACGAGTCTGATTCTCGGCTCAGGTTTGGAGTATCATCGGCGGTTGGACGAGCGGAGGCGGAAAGGAGAAAAGCTCAGCAGTTCCACGGCGGACCGATATTGAGGACCGACAGGAGCCGTCCTCCAGACCGCCGATCAGTCACATCACCCGCGAGGAGGCTTTTCATCAATCCGCCACACGCTCGATCGCCAATGTCAGGCAATCAGGGCCGCCATGCCCCATCGTGAGGCATGACCCGTAACAAGTCGAGACTTCGACGCCAGCCTCTCTCAGGGCTTGCACGGTGTGGGAGTTTTCGGCGTACGCGATCACTTTGCCGGGCCGCGTTGCAAATACATTGGCTGCTTGGAACTCGAACTCATAAAGGACGCGTTCGAGAAGATACTGTTCTTCACACAAATCACCTTTTTCGCCGCCCACATGGATGATTGTGTAACCCCTATCGCGCATGACATCAACCAACTTCCCGTCCAACAAGGTGGCCTTTCCAGATACCGCCTCGTAACGTGTGACCCAACCGATCGACTTCAATACGTTGCACGCATTGCGAATTGCGCGGCCAGGAGACACCAGCAGAGCGTACATTGCTCTGCGAATCAAGTCGCGGGGGGTCCGAAGATGCTCACCATGACAACGCTGCCGCGTGACCCAGTCGCTCTCAAGGTCCTTGAGCAGATCGAGCAGCGGATTGTCGTTGGTGAACGATCGTTCGAGCAGATAAGGGATGGTCAACGCCTTGTCCCGATCTACGAGTGAGAAAAAACTGTCGAGGTGCAAAAAGGAGAGGTGAAGCCTGGGAGCTCTCTGTCTAAATGGTAGGTTCACCGATAATGGTAGGTTCACCGATGGCAGCGAAACCGCGAGGACATCGAGCCTTAGCTTCTGTGCAAGAGACTTCGCAGCGCGAGATTCGCTGCAGTTCCCGACACCAAGAAGGAGGGTCTGTTCGTCTAACACCATAAGGTCCCCGCCCTGGAGACCAACGCCTTCGGATTCCGCGTCAAACACGATCGGGTACGCAGCAAGCTCCGGGGCTCGACGGAAAACAAACCGAACGAGAGCTGTTTCGTAGACGCGGTTTTGGTACAGCCTTCCAAGCACAAAACCTCGTGGTGTCATGGTACCAACATCTCGCATGAACGTCATCAAGAAGTCCGGCGAGACGAGAGGGGCGAAGCGACCTTGGTCGTTTTGCTGATAGAAGAAATCACCCCGACCGAGGAGATCGTTTGCGTCGAGCCGCTCGCCTTTTTGCACCAAAGTGTTGGCGCCCTTACAAACTTCCACCAGCGAGCTCCGCAGCTCGCCCTTCTTCCGCGCAACGCAGAGAGCCGAGTTCAATAGATCATCAAACCTCAACACTTCGATATCATCGTCGGCTTCGAGTACGCGGACAAACCCCTGGTGCTGGCCCTTCGCACCGATCGACATAGTAAACTCGGGGAGGCTGGGGTGCGCACACGGAGCGAGCACGGTCATGCGCATCAATTCCTCGCCCGGCTCAAGAACGATCACACGTTTCAGACGATCCGTTCCGTTGAGGACCAGACCTTCCCTCTTGTCGATGGCTTCGTTTCCCATCAGGATTTCCGCTCCTCGGAAGACACACAACTCGGTTAGTCAACTCAATCTGGGCAAACGGCGCATGATCCCGTGAACCGTACCGGCTTTCCCGGAGACCCCGTTACGTGAGTCCGGCCACCATGGCCGGAGCTTCGTTGTTTGCATAGTACAGCGCTTCGAACTCGGCCGGGGGGATGTTCCCGATCGGCCCGAGCAAGCGGCGGTTGTTGAACCAGTCGACCCATTCGAGCGTTGCGAACTCGACCTCTTCGATGTTTCTCCACGGACCGTTGCGCCGGATGACCTCGGTCTTGTAGAGGCCGATGATCGTCTCCGCCAGGGCGTTGTCGTAGGAATCGCCCACGCTACCTACCGAAGGCTCGATATAGAGCGTCTGGACGCCAAGCCTCCCCAGCCACTCGCGCACCCCGTTCGCCTGCTTCTTCGACATGGCCGCCGATCCGCTCCTGTAAGCGGCGGGCCAGACGGGCCGCGACGCGCCACAGTGCGCGCCGCAGCCAGGAATCTCGGGAGATCTCGACGCCTTCGCGAATCGAGCAGAAACGAAGACCGGCGAGGAGCTCGGCGAGCCGGAGCGCCAGATCCCCGTTCGCGAGTACGGGCACACCCATGAAGGCCTCGGCTGCCGACTCCCCGCGGGAGCGCTTCTCTTGGGGGGATTCTCGATCGATCCTTTCAGAATCGTGGCTTGTTCACTACGGTTCAGGAGCATATACTGGGCTTTTTGCCCTGAACGGCCCTGCACGAAGAGAGAGGACCTTGTGATGGGACCCCTCGGGGCTCAGCCGACACCCCAGCCCAACCGCTGCGAAGTCGGCCAGGGCGCTAGGGCGCGCGCGCACCCGCCTCGCTCCGAAGCGGCTGCGTCCGCGCCGAGCTTCGACGTGGTCACGACTCCGGAGGCTTTCGCGGCCCTGGAGCCCGAGTGGCGCACTCTGTGGGCGCGGCTTTCCCATACCCACTACCACTATTCCCAGAGCTTCGACTGGGCTCGGCGGGGGTGGGAATGCGTCGCGAGACCGAACGGAATCCGGATCTTCGCAGTGGTGGGCCGGGACCGCGGCCGCGCGGCGCTGATCTGGCCCCTGATGGTTCGTCGGCACCGCGCCTGGCGGACGGCGCAATGGCTCGGCTCGGGAACCAGCGAGTACGGCGACGTCCTCGTCGAGCCCGGTCCGGCAGCGCCGAGCTGGCTGGCGCAGGCGTGGTCGATCATCCGCTCCCGGTCCGGAATCGACTTCGTGCGCCTCGACCACGTGAGACCCGACGCGGCGATCGCCGCGCTGATCCCGGAGGTTCCCGGGGCTCGCAGCAGCTTCGCGCGCGCTCCCTACCTGCCCCTCCACCGCTGGTGCGACTGGGACGACTATCGTCGCACGCGGAGCCGGAGCTTCCGCAGCAATCAGTCGCGGCGTCGCCGACGGCTCGCGGAGAGAGGATCCGTCTCGTTCCAGCTCGTCGAGACACCGGAGCGCGTCGCCGAGACTCTCGAGTGGATCTTCGAGCAGAAGAAGCGAGCCCTGGAGCGAGGCCGCCTCGACGCCGCCGCCTGGTTCGGGTCGGCCGCTGTGCATCGTCGCTTTCTCGAGGCCATCGTGGGCGATGCGCGCACGGCGGGAACCCTGGCCTTGACAGCCCTGACCCTGGACGGACGGATCATCGCCGCCGATCTGGGCTTCCGGTGCGGCGACCGGCTCGAGAGCCTGATTGCGACCTACGACCCCGAGTGGGCCTTCTACTCGCCCGGGCGGATCCTGCTCGAGGAAACCGTGCAGTGGTGCTTCGCCCGGGGCGTGCGGGTCTTCGACATGCGCATGGGCGACGAGGGCTACAAGTACGACTGGACCTCGGACGAGGTGAGGGTCGGAAGCCACCTGCTCCCCTGTACGGTCTGGGGCCGGGCGTACGCGGCCATGTCGGACGCGAAGCGGTGGCTCGAGAAGTTGCGCTCGACGCGGCGCGCAGGCTGAGCTGGGACCCCTGATGCCTTCGTCGGAAGAGAGCGCCGTACGCGAGTCGCTGCCGGTCACCCTCGAGGAGGCCGTCTCCCACTACCTCGTCGAGCTGCTCCGATTCCAGCCCGGTGAGCGTCTGCTGGTCTACGTCGACGGCGACAGCGATCCGCGGGTGAGCCGAGCCCTGCTCGAGGGCGCTCGCGATCGAGGTGGCAGCGGCGAGCTCATGGAGCTGGACGAAGCGCGCGGCGTGGAGGAGATGCAGGCAGCGCTGGAGGCGCGGGTGGAGGAGCGTCCCTACCACGTCATCTGCGAGCTCTCGGGGGACTACTTCTACCCCAGCCGCGCCTGGCGGAAGGCGCTCCGCCGCGGAGCTCGCATCCATTCGCCCGGGGACCTCAACGTCGAATCGTTCATTGCCAGCCTGGCGGAAGTGGACCACGCTGCCATGCAGCGTTTCGGAGGTGAGCTGAAGCGGCTGCTCGCGACCGCCCGAGACGTGCGAATCAGTGCGGCGGGGGGCAGCGACATCCGCTGTCGAATGAACCCGGGGCGCCTGGAGCGCCTCCTCCTCAAGCTCACCGGCCGCCGGCGCTCGTGCGTCTGGGATCCTTCCGGCCAGCCCCTGGAGGCGGGCCAGGCGACCTTCCTGGAGGGACAACTCGCCTTCCAAGGTCAGCCGGAGTCCATCGAAGGCGTGGCCGTGATCGACGGCTATCTGTGGCCGCCCCGGGACATCGGCGTGCTCAAGGAAGGAATCGTGATCCACATCGAGCGCGGCGTGGTCACGCGGATCGAGGGCTGTGCGGTGAAGGCGCCCAGGCTGCGACGTTGGATCAAGGGGAGGCCGCGGAACGTCGAGCACGTCTGCATCGGCTACAACCCCGGCGCCCGCCCGGAGCGGAACCTCTGCGAGGCCGAGCGTGCCCTGGGTGCCCTCAGCATCGGCTTCGGGGAGTGGCCGTTCCACAGCGACGGCGTGTTCCGCGCCCCGAACCTGGAGCTGGATGGGGTTCCGGTGCTGCGCGAGGGGAAGTTCGTCCACCCGGCGCTTCGGGAGCTGGCGGGCTCCCTGGCGAAGCGCCCCGCGCGGGGCGGCGCGTGAATGCCGCGCCGCTCCTCCACTATCGAAAGCGCGATTCGGTCAAGTCCCACGGGGATGAGGGGCGTTCGTTCATCCTCGATGCCCTAATGGCGGCCGGCTAGGCTTCGCCCTGGAGCTTCCTGTACGAACAGTGAAGCTCGCGCCGCAGCGTCCTGGAGTCCGGCGGCAACCCACCGGGCGCGATACCCGTCCTGAAGACAAAGAATGGCCACTGCCCGGCGGGAACACCGAAGCGGTCGATCAGGCCAGCCTGTGCGCTCAGGAGCTCCTGGGCGAGCCAGTCGGGAATCTGCGTGTCGCGCTCCCTGAGCAGATAGCTCAAGAACGCGACATTGGTGAGCGGCTGGAACGCGAGACCATGGGAGTGGAGCAGAAGCCAGGTTCGCATCAGCAGGCGACCAGCCTGAGACAGGGAGCGCGCATCCCGAGGTGTGACCGTCACGCACCCCAGGGCAGCGACATCTCGAAAGTCGTAGAAGGGCGCGAGATTCGAGAAGCGCGCGACCAGGCCCAGCAGATAGCCGGCCAACCGGCCCATCCTTCGCTGCAGCAACATCAGGCGTGATGTCAGAAGGCCGGCGCCGAGGGAGCGGTAGGGCAGTCCATCCCTCGTCGTCCGAATCTCCTTCTCGGTGAGGCGAAACCAGCGCGTGATCGCGCGGGCAAAGGGAGGCCACTCGAAGGACTGGTTCTCCGCCTGGATCAGAAATGCCCAGTCCTCGGCTCGCTCGGCGCCGTTCAAGTAGAGCCCGGCCTCCGGATAGCGCGGCAGGAGTGCCTGGATCTCCCTGAAGACCGGAAGCTCCATCCCTCCGCCTCGAAACTCGCGACGGTCGGTGCACCGCCGCCAGATCACCGCGTGCAGCGGATCGTCGATTCGCTCCTCGTCCTGGAACGTCACGCGGACCATCGGCTGGCCCGCCCTCAGAGCGCGCGCCGGGAGGAAGCGGGGCTCCAGATTTTCGACGCTGCTCGCGATCGAGATCGACTCCTGCACCGTGCCGAGGCAAAACCAGGCGTCGTCTTCATGGGGAAGGGGGGCCATTTGGCCGCGGGCCGGATCGAAGGAAATGCACAACTGCTCGCCGTCCCACGTGAAGGTCCAGGGCTGCGAATTCTCCGGCGTCGGAGCGCGCAGCGCAGCCTCGACGATCCGTTCGATCTTGGCATCCCGAGAACTCATCGGATGGTCCTCCGAATCTCGGCAGACAGGAACGATTGGCGGGGCTCACCCAAGTCCGATAACGAAGAAACGGAGGTCAGGTCAACGGATAGTCCACCACCATGAGCAGGCCGAGAAAACTATACCGTCCCAGCGTCCCCGTCCAGTGGGAGATAACAAATGCCATCTCCTCCCTATCGCGTCGACCTCGAAAAGGCATTGTTTGCCCTCGGGAAACCGAGGAGATATGCAGGTGCCTGGGAGCGGACTCTCGGGAAGCAGGCCGTCGAGGAGAAGGTGCTGGACCTGGCGCGCCGAGGGCTGGTGGTGTCGTCGCGGAAGGGGATCCGCTACCGCCGGAACCCATCGACGCTGCACGACAACATCCGCGTCATTGCTGCTGTCGCAGGGGCGCCAAGAAATGCCCCCACCCGACCGAGGTGTGCATTCAATTTCGAGTTCATCTGCTTCTGCTGCGGCTGCTGCTGTCTGGTGCTCGACCCGACCTCCAAGGTGGGAGCGACCAAGCAGATTCTCGCCCCGAGTCGATTTGCCGCCAGGGTCGACAACGAGAACTGTGATGGGTGCCTCAAGTGCCCGATGCACTGCGCCTTCGATGCGATCGAGATGAAGGATCTACCCGGCTACGCCGAACAGAGGGCCGTCATCGATCCCGAGAAATGCATGGGCTGCGGCGCATGCGTGCCGAAGTGCCCGATCGAGGGGGCACTCACCATGGAGCTGGCCCAGCCACCCGAGTTCATCCCGGAGACCATCTCAGGTCCGTCCTCGGTGGTACACATCTGAAAGGGCAAACCCGGGGCGGTTCAACGTCACACTTGATTCGAACGTTGTTACTCTCTGTTTGTCGTCTGCATACCGTTGAGCAAAGGAACCGGTCATGGCGAGTCTGTCGGCTCTGGCGGCCGCTCGACGGGCCGATCAGACTCACGGCATATCCCGACCGGCCGTCGCGTGCTCTCCCCACGCGCCGTAGCTCCGGCTTGATCGTAGATGTGCATCAAGAGCTGGTAGTTTCGATCCGCAGTGTACTTGGTTTTGTATTCGCACCGTGCGGCCAGACGCATCTCGGCTAACCGCACGGGATCGGCCAGAAGCAGCTCGATCCTGTTGGCCAGATCGGCCGCGTTGCCCGCTTCGAAATGCAGTCCCGTACGGCCGTCGTCGACCAATTCGGCCATTGCCCCAAGTCGGGAAACGATTGCAGGCGTGCCCTTGGCGAAGGCCTCGATGATGGTGCGCCCGAACGTCTCGTAACACAGTGACGGCATCACAAGGTGCGTAGCATCCCCGATCTCGGAAAGCACGTTTTCGTGCGGCTGCCCGCGCAGCCACGTAATGGCGTTGTTGGTTGTCGCAGCTTGTTGGACTTGCGGGGCAAGAGGACCGTCGCCGATGATTTTCAACGGCAGCGGGACTTTGAACTCGTTCCAACACTCCAACAGCGTGGCTATTCCTTTCTCCGCCGATAAACGACCAACGAATACTGCATAGCCTCCTTTGCCGTCTCCCGCTCCTGGATCGGGATCGAGAAAGTTCGGTTTGACGAGGATCTTTTCCGGCGGGAAGCCGCCTTCGATAAACTTGTGTCGCGCCGATTCGGTTAGCGTGAAATACAAGTCGACCGCGCGTTTCCACGTACCCAACATGCGATGTACGGTCGCCATACCGGCCACCACGGCGGAGCCGAGGCGACTGTTGCGGTAACACGCGTGCCAGATGCCCGGCCAAGCCAACCGGCGATGAAGACACGCCTCGCAGATGCTGCCTTTCCGCATTAGCAGCGCCTTGGGGCACATCAGCCGATAGTTGCGCAGCGATTGGACGACTGGCACCCCTTCGTGCCGCGCCGCATAATAGGCCGCGGGGGAAATCAACGGGAAGATGTTCGTGCAATGCACCACGGCGGGTCTTTCGCGGCGGATCAGCGTTCGAAGCTCGCGGTAGGTCTGCCTGTTCCACAAGGTGCGCGCAGCCACCTCAAGACGCCGCATCTGGTCGATGACGTCATCGTGAACCGTGTAGCGAGTCACCGTGTGGCCGCGTGATTCCAATAACGAAACCTCCGCAGCGAAGGACAAGTCTTCGCCGCCCGGCTGCTGATAGTAGTTGTGGCACAACAGGATCTTCATAACGTCGGCGAGCTCATCCCGAATCCGGCACATTGGGATTCGAGTTCACGTGTCCCAAGCCTCGAAAAGGGCACACAGCTCAGCGCCAACCCAAACGGCGTGTAGAAGGCGACGGTCTCTGGTTGGATTGGCCCCATGAACGACGAACATAACTGGCCGCGCCCCAAATACCACCGTAGTCCGCGAAAACTCCGTCCCTCTTGATATCATTGGCGTTTTCGCCCTTTGCTAGGTTCGGCGGATGTTGCTCCTATTCACGTCATCCGCGCCGCGCAAGCACGGGTCGATGCACCGGCTCCGAGCCAAGCCGCGAGGTGAAGAACGTTCGTCCTCCAGGGGATTGACCCCTGTCGGACCGAAGGAAAGAGGAAAGAGACAACCGGACATTTCTATCTTGGAGAAAACCGGACATCTGTACTTTGGGCCGACACGCTTCTCTCTCAACGAGCGCTACCGGCGATCGAAAGGGGGGGGGGAAGATTTCCCTAGGTAG
>Ga0255054_10000371_pt1 | contig 26581 bp, 25 predicted proteins | sample JV7_2_23_MG_FD_188634 | JGI IMG/M metagenome (GOLD analysis project Ga0255054, IMG submission 188634) | Seawater microbial communities from Jervis Inlet, British Columbia, Canada - JV7_2_23 | ecosystem: Environmental > Aquatic > Marine > Inlet | place: Canada: British Columbia | collected... | reverse complement strand
TGATGGTTGGCAAGATCTACGTCGTCGAGTAGGGGGGCGCCACGATGTCCAGTTTAATAGATTACCGTACCTGTCCGACGACCGGCCTTAAGGTCGATCGAGCGGCAGAAAAACTTATCAAGGCAAACGCCGTCGCTGCTATTGTGTTCCTCGCTATTGGCGGATTATTCGGCTTGCTCGTTGCGCTGACACGCTGGCCGGCCGTGCATTTCCTTCCGGCCGACTGGTTCTACCTGGCGCTGACCGCGCATGGTCTGGATGTGCTTCTCGTCTGGATAATCTTCTTTGAGATGGCCGTGTTGTATTTCGCTTCGGCGATCTTGCTCAACTCCAGACTTGCGGCTCCGAAGTGGGCCTGGGCCGGTTTTGGGCTAATGTTGTCCGGCGCCCTGATCACCAATGTCGCCGTGCTGCAGGGCGGTTCGAGCGTGATGTTCACCTCATATGTGCCTATGCAGGCCGAACCACACTTTTACCTGGGGATAATTCTGTTTGCGGTCGGGGCGCTCATTGGCACTTGCGTGTTCTTTGGCACCCTTGTGCTCGCCAAACGGGAAAAGACCTATGAAGGGTCAATCCCGTTGGTCACGTTCGGCGCGCTGACGGCCGCAATCATTGCGGTATTCACGCTTGCCTCCGGTGCAATCATCCTGATACCGACATTGCTCTGGTCGCTGGGATTCGTCAGCCATATCGATCCATTGGTCTACAAGACCATCTGGTGGGCGATGGGACACTCATCGCAGCAGATCAACGTCTCGGCGCATGTTGCTGTCTGGTATGCCATCGCCGCGATGGTGTTTGGCGCCAAGCCGCTTTCAGAAAAAATCAGCCGCATGGCGTTCCTGATGTATATCCTGTTCCTGCAACTCGCGAGTGCGCACCACCTGCTGGTCGAGCCCGGACTGAGTTCCGAATGGAAGATATTCAACACGAGTTACGCCATGTATCTGGCCGTACTCGGCAGCATGATTCACGGCATGAGCGTGCCCGGCTCGATCGAGGCAGCACAGAGAGCGCGCGGACTCACTAAAGGCTTGTTCGAGTGGCTGCGTAAGGCGCCCTGGAGCAATCCTGCGTTTGCAGGCATGTTCATGTCGCTCGTGTTCTTCGGCTTCATCGGCGGCATTTCCGGCGTCGTCATGGGCACTGAGCAGATCAACCTGATCATGCACAACACGCTGTATGTGCCCGGCCATTTCCACGGCACAGTCGTCGCCGGTACGACGCTCGCTTTCATGGCCATCACTTACATACTTGTACCGCTGATTTTCCGTCGTGAACTCATGATGAAGAAGTTGGCCTCGTGGCAGCCCTACGTTTTCGGCATCGGTGTTGCGGGAATATCCGTGTTCATGATGGGCGCCGGTACCCTCGGCGTGGCCCGGCGACATTGGGATATGACCTTCGCGGATGCGGCGCTGCCGTTTGACTATCCGTCGGCCGCATTCCTGATGATGGGCCTCAACGGCATATTCGCCGTCATGGCGGCGCTCGGTGGCCTGATGTTTGTCGTAATCGTCGTCGGATCGGTGTTCTTCGGCAAGAAACTTGCTGACGACGAGAAACCGTCGTATCCGGAGGTTCCACCAGCATCCGCTGCAGTTAGCCACTATGGCAGTTCCGAGTCTCTGAAGATTCCTGGTACCGCATTCCTCGTGGGCATCTTTTTCGTCGCGTTTGTGCTTTACTATTTCGTGAACTGGAAGTACCTGTCCGAGATCTGGCCATTAAGCTAGCCTACAAGCGAACAACCAACAGTCTTTCTACAGTTCTCGGCGCCCTTATCCTCTTCGGGATAGGGGCGTCGGCTTCTGCGCAACAAGACTATGACCGTGAGGCTGCCCTGGCAGTCAGCCAGGGTGTCGTCGGTGAGATGATCGGCGACTATACGTTTCGAGACGTCGATGGGCAGTCATTTCCCCTGCAGGCACTCCGCGGCAAGCCGCTGGTCATCAGCCTCATCTACACAAGTTGCCACCATGTCTGCCCGCTGATCACCGCCAATATTGAAAAAAATCTCGAGATCGCGCACGAGGCGCTGGGAGAGGACTCATTTTCCGTCGTCAGCATCGGATTTGACTGGCAGATTGACACTCCCGACCGAATGCGCATGTATGCGTCAGCCAAGGGGATCGATGCGCCAGGCTGGCACTTCCTGAGTGGCGACGAGGCCTCCGTCGCGGCCATTAGCAAGGATATCGGCTTTCAGTATTATCCGAGTGCCAAGGGCTTCGACCACTTGTCACAAACGACGATCATAGATGCGAATGGCAAGGTATACCGGCAAGTCTACGGTGAGGATTTCGATGCGCCGGCGTTCGTCGAGCCATTAAAGGAACTGGTGTTCGATACGCCCCGCGATGCTGGCTTCGTTGACCATTGGGTAGACACTTTCAAATTATTCTGTACTGTCTATGATCCCAATAGCGGCCGTTACCAATTCGACTACTCCATTTTCATGACCATACTGACCGGCATACTTTGCCTCGGCGCGATTCTCATATTCATCGTTTATGAATGGAGACGCGCACGATGACTTCGCTTCGATGGCGTTACTGAAACGCACTATTCGCCTCCTGTTTGCCCGCGCCGAAGCAGTCTTTGACTGGAGCTTCGGGCAGCGCAACAATCCCCTCACTCACCTGGGGTCGCTCGGCTGGTACTTCTTCTGGATTGTCGCAGGCACCGGCATTTACCTGTACGTATTTTTCGACACCGGCATCACCGATGCCTACGCTTCGGTCGAGTACATCACACACGATCAGTGGTATGCAGCAGGCGTCATGCGCAGCCTGCATCGCTATGCCTCGGATGCTCTCGTCATTGTGGTCTTTCTGCACATTCTGCGCGAGTTTTCCCTCGATAGGCTGCGAGGCAAGCGCTTCTTCGCCTGGATCACTGGCATTCCGGCACTCTGGTTTATTTACATTTGCGGCATTACCGGTTACTGGCTGGTATGGGACAAGCTCGCGCAATACGTCGCAATCGCAACGTCCGAGTGGCTTGACAAGTTACCGTTTTTCGGTGAGCCGATTGCAAATAACTTCCTCAACAGCACAACGCTTGGCGGCCGCTTCTTCACGCTGATGGTGTTCATGCACATCTTTGCGCCGCTGTTCATGTTGTTCCTGATGTGGCTACACATTCAGCGGCATGCACGGGCCCGTGTTAATCCACCACGAACCCTCGCGATTGGGACAGCGATCACCCTCCTGGTCTTGTCTCTCGTCTACCCGGCAGTCAGCCAGGGCCCGGCGAACCTCGACGTCGTACCTGCAACTGTTAATCTGGATTGGTATTACCTGGCCGTCTATCCATTGCTCGATGTCATTCCCGGAGGGCAACTCTGGCTGATACTTGTCGGCGGTTCGATCGTCCTGTCTCTTATGCCATGGATACCACGCGCCAAGCCGATACCAGCAGCAGTTGTAAGCCTCGATAACTGCAACGGTTGTGGGCGTTGTTTCGACGATTGCCCGTTCAGCGCCATCACAATGGAACCACGTAGCGATGGTCTCGCGTACGAGACTGAGGCGGTCGTCAGCATCAGCAATTGTGTGAGCTGTGGAATCTGCGCGGGTGCATGTCCAACCGCAACGCCATTCCGCCGTGCTGCGGAAATTGTCTCCGGAATTGAGTTGCCCGAGCACCCAATCGGAGCGTTGCGTGAGCGCACGCTGCAGGTGTCTGCGGGCTTCGATAACGTGCCGAGAGTTCTGGTTTACGCATGCGATCACTCCGGCGCGGATGCACTCGGCAACAGAAACACGCAAGTTATTACGATGCCGTGTGTCGCGATGCTGCCACCTGCATTTGTCGACTTCGTATTGTCACGTGGCCTTGCGGACGGCGTGATGCTCGCCGGTTGTGCTGAGGGAGACTGCTATTACCGCCTCGGAGACCAATGGACACGCGAGCGCGTGGCTGGGCAGCGCGACCCGTATCTGCGCAAGCGAGTCGATCGTGAGCGGCTGATCCTCAGCTGGCTGCCCTCCGGAAGCAATCGGCGGCGGGCACGTGCGCTGGAGGAATTCAAGGCATCCCTCGAAAAACTGCCGGCGAAAACGCCGCATCGTAGAGCAGACCGTGCGTAACGGGCTGCGCTACCTGATTCAGTTCACAGCATACGCTGCGTTCGCAGGCATGGTCGCTTATCTATCGTTTTGGCCAAGATACGAGTATTCCGCGCCCGAGGCGGCTGTCGTCAAACTCTCCTTAAGTCATGCCACCGAACGCGTTGAGCCGTGTGTGCAACTTACGCCGCAGGAGATTGCAGATTTGGCGCCAAACATGCGGCGCACACAAACTTGCGAACGCAAGCGGCTACCGTTGATGATTGAACTCGAGTTGGATGGAGAGATCGTAGTACAACTACAGACCGAAGCATCGGGATTGTGGGAGGATGGTCCTGCATCGGTCTACCAACGCTTCGATGTCTCGCCCGGCTCGCATCACATTGCAGTGAGACTGCGTGATTCGGCCAGAACCGGGGACTGGGACTATACGCACAACGAGGATGTTGAACTTGAAGCCGGGCGGTATCTGACGATAACGTTCAAGGCAGAAAATGGAGGCTTTGCGATTCGATGAGCCTGATTGAGTGGAAGAAAGAATTTAACATCGGCGTAGCCGAGGTTGACCATGAACACCGGCAGCTGATCGTTCTGATTAATGAGCTGCATGACGTAATTCAGGCGAGCGGAAAACGTGATCAGGTACTCGATTCACTGGGCGAGATCTTCGCACAGATCTCCTCGCATTTTGCACTCGAAGAAAAAATGATGCGCGAGTCACACTACCGCGCTCTTGCTGAGCACAAGGAAGACCACGAGACCTTGCTCGATGAGCTGCGCGATATCATGGACGCAGTGGAAGACGACGGCAGTTACGATGAGTCAAGACTTGCCGACGATCTGGAGCGCTGGTTTACCGAGCACTTCAAGACGCACGACGCAAAATTGCATCTGTCGGGGCGTACTTAGCCAGGCCAGGATTCATAATTGAATTGGTAATTGCTGAGATTGCGCCTTGAAGATCAATGGCGTTCACTCCTGCGCTACTGAACGCTGCCGAGCGCCACCCTGATCGCCTCTCCATTTATGCCGCTGGCTTCCTCGGATACGAGGAAAGCGATCATCTCGGCCACCTCCTGCGCCGTGGCAACGCGGCCCGCAGGATACAGTGCCGCTCGTTCCGCCCATACCTGATCGGTCGAGATATCCTGATCCTTCGCTTCCTGGCGGGCCGAACGTTCCGCCATCTCCGTCCGTACCCAACCGGGCAAAACCGCGTTGGACGTAATGCCGTATGATCCGCCGTCCTGCGCGACCGACCGCATCAACCCCAGCAATCCGTGCTTGGAGCTGGTATATGCACTGCCAGCATACTCGGCAACCAGGCCTGCCGTAGAACTTGTGTAGACAACGCGTCCGTATCGGCGCTCAACCATTCCCTGCAACACAAGCCTCGATAGATGGAATGGCCCATCGAGATTGACTCGCATCGTCTCACTCCAGACCTCTGGTTGCTGCTCCCAGACGACCTTTTCATGGGCGGAACCGATGCCGTGATTACATATGAGGATCTCGATCGGCCCCAGTTGTTGCTCGGTGTCTGCGACCGCGCGCGCACAGCCCTCCAGGGTTCCCAGATCTGCCACCGAATACTCGAGACCCACCTCTGCCAGCTGCTGCTCATTTCGGGCGACACACATTACCTTGGCGCCGCGTGCCGCCAAAATTTCTGCGGTCGCACGCCCTATTCCTCGGCTTCCGCCTGTGATCAGGGCAACGCGCCCCTCGACTCCGGCCATTTCACAAATCCTCCCGTCGCTGGCTTTGGAACAGTATATAAGGTCCCCTGCAAGAAAATGGGCCCCTGATGGGGCCCATTTGTTGTTGGCTGGGGGACCAGGATTGAGTTGCGGCTGCGCCGCTGCCTCGCCAACTGCTTCGCTTTGGTCGAACAAGGTTCTCATCCTAAAGTCCCCCCCAACAAAAATGGGCCCCTGATGGGGCCCATTTGTTGTTGGCTGGGGGACCAGGATTCGAACCTGGGTTGGCGGAGTCAGAGTCCGCAGTCCTACCGCTAGACGATCCCCCAAATCCGGCGGGGTCGCAGCTCCAGTTTAACGCTTGGAGTACTGCGTTGCGCGGCGTGCTTTGCGAAGGCCGACTTTCTTGCGCTCAACCTCACGAGCATCGCGGGTTACAAAACCAGCTTTGCGAAGTGCGGGTCGCATCGACTCGTCATACGCCATAAGGGCGCGGGTCAAGCCGTGCCGAATCGCGCCGGCCTGACCTGTCGTGCCACCACCCTTGACCGTGGCATTGATGTCAAAACTCTCCGTCACCTGCAACAGCTCCAGCGGCTGCCTGACGATCATTTGAGCCGTTTTGCGGCCAAAGAACGTGTCTAGCGGGCGGTTATTCACTGTAATCGAGCCACTTCCCGACTTCAGGAATACACGGGCGGTAGACGTTTTGCGACGGCCTGTTCCGTAATAATTCGTGTCACTCATTATGTGTTCACTTCCAGTTTGATCGGCTGCTGTGCAACGTGATCGTGTTCCGGTCCTTTAAATACTTTCAGCTTGGAGTACATCTTGCGTCCTAGCGGCCCGCGCGGGAGCATGCCCTTTACTGCGGTTTGCAGCACGCGCTCCGGTGTTTCATCGAGCACCTTCTCAAGCGGTAATGACTTGAGATTACCGATGTAGCCCGTGAAACGGTGATACATCTTGTCTTTGAGCTTGTTGCCGGTCACGCGAATCTTCTCCGCGTTAACAACAACGATGTAGTCGCCCGTATCCACGTGCGGTGTGTACTCGGGTTTATGCTTGCCACGCAGGCGGCGCGCGATCTCGGTCGACAGGCGACCCAGGGTCTGGCCTGTGGCATCGACCACGAACCAGTCGCGCCGAACCTCTGCTGGCTTTGCAGAAAACGTCTTCATTATCTTATATCCATCGGGAATTCTAATGGTTCCGCCCGCAAGGTGCCGGAGGGCGAAAGGCGCGAAATTCTACTTCAGGCCACCGCCCAATGCAAACAATCCCGGCACTTTCAGACGAAAAACTACGCCGTAGAACGGCGTAATTTTTTCTCTATTTTTCAGTTAGTTATGCTTACACTGGACCGGCAAAAGCCGCTAAAAGCCGTATTCTAGCGACAATGCCGTGAACGTGTCCTTTTTTTCCGTATCCGGCAGCACGTCGCTGGACTCCGCATTGCTATAATTCCACCCATGAGTGACCGACATCTCACGCCGCTCGATCGCCTCCTCGCCGGTGCTAACAATGCGTTACGCACGATCGCGACCCCGGGCGGTCATTCCGCGCGCGAAAACCCTGCCGTGAACATCGCCGACGCCGACCTCACAGACAAGCAAAAATCTCATGCTGCAGCACTGATGCGAGTCAATCACGCCGGCGAGGTCGCCGCGCAAGGCCTGTATCAGGGCCATGCGGCGGTAGCTCGTAATGCAGCCCTGGAACAGCAGATGCAACACGCAGCCGATGAGGAATTCGACCACCTCACCTGGTGTGAACAGCGACTTGCGGAGCTCAATGCCAGCCCCAGTCGACTAAGCCCTGTTTGGTACGCCGGCGCATTTGTAATGGGCGCTGCGAGTGGCGTCCTCGGTGACCGCTGGAGTCTTGGCTTCATCGCAGAAACGGAAAAACAAGTCTGCACGCACCTCGACAGCCATCTCGAGCGGTTGCCCGATGAGGACGCCAAGAGTCGTGCAATCGTTAAAAAAATGCGTGATGAGGAAGAAGAACATGGCGAGACCGCGATCAATGCAGGCGCTGCAGAATTACCCGGGCCCGTGCAGCGGCTGATGCAATTGACGGCGAAGGTCATGACGAGGACGGCCTACTGGGTATGAATCCAGATAAAACATGGGCCGGCGCCCTGTCCTGGAGTTTCGAATAAATTCCGAGACAGGGCAGCAGCTTGCCCTTCCGGGCGAACTGTATTAAAAGAAGGGTGCAACAGCGTTGAGGAACAACCTATGCAAACGACAGCGAAAACCATGAGCGATGTACCGGCGATCAATCGATTCCTGAGTTATTGCCGCGTACGGACCGTCCCTTCCAAAACTGTAATGATTCACGCCGGCGATTTGCCCGACGTGCTGTATTACATTGTCGATGGTTCGGTCGAAGTCATGATCGAGGATGAGGATGGCAATGAGATGGTTTTGGCCTACCTGAACAAAGGCCAGTTCTTCGGCGAAATGGGCCTGTTTTACGAACAACCGATACGAAGCGCCTGGGTGCGGACCCGCAATGAGTGTGAAATTGCAGAAATGACCTATCCGCGTTTTCGTCAGATCGCGAGTGAAAGTCCCGGTCTGGTTTTCGAGCTGGCGACACAGCTCGCGACGCGTCTTGACCGCACCAATCGCAAGCTCGGTGACCTCGCCTTTGTTGACGTGACCGGACGGGTCGCTCACGCGATCATGGACCTTTGCAATGAGCCCGATGCGATGACGCATCCCGACGGCATGCAGATCAAGGTCAGCCGCCAGGAGTTAAGTCGCCTGGTCGGCTGCTCGCGCGAAATGGCCGGTCGGGTACTGAAAGTCCTCGAAGAACAGGGCCTGGTTACGGCCAGCGGCAAGACGATTGTCGTCTACGGCGCAAGGCCCAACAGAAACCTGTAGGAAACTGCCGTTGGAGCCCGCCATGCGGGCGGAAACTGCTTCGGAAATTCGGACTTTTGATTGTCGCCCACATGGTGGGCTCCTACTTTGATTTTCCTATTTCTGCCCTCATCGCAGCGATTGTCGCAGCGTAGTCGCCACTACCAAAAATCGCAGAACCTGCAACAAAGGTATCGGCCCCGGCCGCTGCGATCTCACCGATGTTGTCGACTTTGACGCCACCGTCGATTTCGAGGCGAATTTCCCGCTCGCTCTCTGCAATGATCGCCCTTGCCTCACTCAGCTTGTCGAGTGCCGACACAATGAATTTCTGACCTCCGAAGCCCGGATTGACCGACATGATCAGCACCAAGTCGACCTTGTCGATGACATGCTCGAGACAGATCAATGGAGTTGCAGGGTTGAATACAAGGCCAGCCTTGCAGCCCTCGTCGCGAATCAGGTCGAGCGAGCGGTCGATGTGGCGACTGGCTTCAGGGTGAAACGTGATGTAACTGGCCCCGGCTGCGGCGAAGTCCGGAATAATGCGATCCACGGGCTCAACCATCAGGTGCACGTCAATGGGTGCCTCGATGCCGTGTTTGCGCAGTGCCTCGCAAATTAACGGACCGATTGTCAGGTTGGGCACGAAATGGTTGTCCATGACGTCGAAATGCACCATATCAGCTCCGGCATCGAGTACTGCCTGGACATCGTCGCCAAGGCGGGCGAAGTCAGCGGATAAAATCGATGGTGCTATCAATGGTGTCACGTCGTATTCCTGTTTTTTGGTGTCGTAAATGTACCTGAGGCGCCCGCTTTCCGACAGGGGTCAGCGTATCGATCTGCGGGCTTTGAGCATCTCGTAGGCGCTACGCACTTCACGTGTGCGTTTTTCAGCCTCGGCGACGACCGCTTTGTCAGGGTTACTCGACGCTATCTTGTCGGGGTGGCTCCTGTTCATGGCGCGCCGATACGCCTTCTTGATCTCATCATTGCTTGCCGACTCTTCGATTCCCAACGATTGATACGCTTGCCTGATGCGTCGCGCGTCGGCATCACCCGCGGGTGAGTGTCGAAATCCCTTCTGCGCACGAATCATCGCTTCGAGTTGTGCCAGCTCGACACGGCCGATGTCGAATTCGGTGCAGATCGACCAGATCAACGCCCGCTCATTGTGATGCATCCGATCCTTGGCAAGCACGACTTCCAGCACGAGCCGCACGAACAAGACACGCAATTCCGCACGTCGTGCCGCAACCCGTCGCAGGTGACGCACTGTTTGCAACAGAGGAAACGAGGATCTCTTTCCATCTTCAAACCAGTTGATGGCGTTGCGGACCTTCGCCGGGCCAAGCCCGAGCCGGTGCATGATGGCGCGCGTCGCCCGAATCTCTTCCTCGCTGACGCGGCCGTCTGTTTTCGCGAGATGGCCCATTGTCTGAAAAAGCGGCCTGAGATATTCCTCAGGCAGACGCCTCACAGGGCCACTATGCTGATCAAAACTGCGGTATTGTGCGACGATAAATCGATCGACTTGGTGACCGAGAATGAAGCCGAGCAGTGCAAACCAGGGTTTCAGGGTTGCCAGGCCCGCCAATGTGCCGATGATTTTTCCCCAGTACAATCCATTTTCTCGCGATGAGCCGTGGACCAATCCTAACGTCTGTGGACGAGGTTTCCTATGGCAATCCTTGCCTCATCCACCGTGAACGGCGATCATCCCGGAGTTCTGTATAGAGTGAGCCCAGCAACCATGCATTCTACCCACGCGTTGTTCGAATCCCAGGTTCCCGACCTGCCACTGATCGGGCGCGGCAAAGTGCGGGACATCTACAGCGTAGATGACAATCACCTGTTAATGATCACGACGGATCGGTTGTCAGCCTATGACGTGGTCTTACCCGACCCGGTACCGATGAAGGGGCGTGTGCTAACGCAGATATCCGTGTTCTGGTTTCAGATGATGGCGGATCTTGTCGAGAATCAACTGACGGAATTGACCGTGGATGACGTTGTCGCCGACGCGGATACCGCACGCCCGCTTCGTGACCGCACGCTCGTCGTCAAGCGTCTCAAGCCGCTGCCAATAGAAGCCGTCGTGCGAGGCTACCTGATTGGTTCCGGATGGAGAGACTATCTCGCCACTGGCAGCACAAGCGGCATTGAACTGCCATCAGGCCTGGCACAGGCCGCGAAGTTGCCGCAGACCATGTTCGCGCCCGCCAGCAAAGCCGAGGCCGGCGATCACGATGAGAACATCTCGTTTGAAGGTGTCGCCAAGCTGATTGGTCAACCACTTGCGGAGAACGTCCGCGATATGTCGATCGCAATTTACGAGCGCGCGGCGCAATATGCACTCGAGCGCGGCATTATCATCGCGGACACGAAATTCGAGTTCGGTCTGGACGATGAAGGCCGGCTGCACCTTATTGACGAGGTGCTAACACCTGATTCGTCTCGCTTCTGGCCAGTGGAAGCTTATGTAACCGGCATCAGCCCGCCGAGCTTCGACAAGCAATTCGTACGAGACTATCTCGACACTCTTGACTGGGACAAAACGGCACCAGGCCCGGCGCTGCCAGCTGATGTGCTCAGGCAGACCAGCGAAAAATACCTGGAGGCTTTTGCCCGGCTCACGGACATGACGTAGACGTTCAACGATGATCCCGACGCTTCGCATCAAACTCGACGACTTTATCTGGGGAGATACGCTGGAACAGCGTGGCTCTATCGGTCGCTTACTCGCGCATGTTCAGCGTTATCTATATGGCCTGATTCGAGACATGTTCTCCGGCCAGATCACCTTGCGGGCCATGAGCCTCGTTTACACAACGCTGTTGTCCATCGTCCCGCTGATCGCATTCAGCTTTTCGGTGCTGCAAGGCTTCGGTGTGCATAACCAGCTCGAGCCTTTGCTGTATGAATTATTGAAACCGCTGGGAGATCAGGGTGCTGAAATCACGACCCAGATCATCAATTTGGTCGATAACGTCAAAGGCGGCGTTCTCGGCGGCATAAGTCTCGCCTTCTTCATCTACACCGCCGTATCGATGGTGCAGAAGGTCGAGGAGAGCTTTAACTACGTTTGGTACGTCACGAAACCACGCAGTCTGGCCAGACGTCTGACTGAATACATGATCGTCTTGCTGATCGGTCCGGTGATCATCGTCATCGCCCTTGGAATGATCGCATCATTGCGCAGCAACTCTCTCGTGCAGCTATTCCTGACCAACGAAGCGATCGGTCCAATACTCGTTGCTACCAGTAAACTGACGCCGTACGTGCTTGTTACAGCCGTTTTCACGTTTATGTACATGTACATGCCCAATACGCGAGTTCGATTCAAGGCAGCGCTTATCGGTGGCATAGCAGGCGGATTCATCTGGGCGAGTATCAGCGTTATTTTCGCGACGTTTGTTGTTTACTCAACGCGCACGCAATTGATCTATTCGGGATTTGCGGTCGCAATCATCACCCTAATCTGGCTCTACCTGAATTGGCTGGTCTTGCTGATCGGAGCGCAACTCGCCTATTACGTTCAGAATCCCGCCTTCCTGCGTATCGGGCGCCGCGAACCTCGCTTGTCTAACGCAATGCGTGAGCGACTCGCACTTAATATTATGTTGCTGGTAGGGCGCGCTTTTCGGGACTCGGAGCAATCGGTCACTGTCGGTGATTTGGGAAGGCAGCTTCGGATACCGTCCATAACGATGGCGCCGGTCATCATCGCGCTTGATGAGGGCGGCTTGTTGGCTGCTACTGAGAAAGAAGACCTCCTGCCCGGGCGTGATATGTCGACGATTCGACTGGACGATATTCTCGCTGTCGTGCGTGTACACGGGGAAACCGGTTCGTATCGGGATCCTGAATGGTCGAGCGAGGTCGATGCGCTGGGCAAGAACCTGGACGATGCCGTTCTTGCTACCGTCGGAGAACGGTCGCTAACGGACTTGCTGGACAACTGATGAAATATCCGGCTTAGCTACCTGCAATCGTCATTTCTTCGACGAGCAATGAACCACAACGTATACCGCCACGCATGTCCTGATCCGTGCCGATGGCCGCGATGCGTGCATAAAGATCTCGCAGATTGCCCGCAATCGTTACTTCGTGAACCGGATGCTTAATTACTCCATTCTCCACCCACTGGCCCACTACGCCGCGAGAATAATCGCCTGTCACCGCATTCACACCTTGCCCGATCAATTCCTCGACAATAAGGCCGGTACCCATTTCCGCAATTAGTGATTCGAGATCACCCGCATTCCCCGGCACGATCAGGTTCTGCGTGCCGCCGGCATTGGCTGTTGTCTGCAGCCCCAGCCTGCGCGCGGAGTAGCTACCGAGAACATAGCCCTGCAATACCCCGTCGGCTACGATATCGCGATCAAAAGTCGCCACACCTTCGCCGTCGTACGCTGCACTCGACATTGCTTTGGGCAGGTGCGGTCTCTCTTCGATACGAACAAAGTCGGGAAAGATCTTCTCGCCCGCAGCATCCAGAAGAAACGAGGCACGACGGTACTGGGCTCCGCCATAAATCGCGCCAATTGAGTGCCCGACAAAACCGCGCGCCAGCTCCGGTGTGAACAGCACCGGTGCGCGTGTTGTTTTCAGCTTCTTCGCGCCGAGTCGACGCAGCGCTCGTCTGGCGGCAGTCTCGCCAATAAGCGGCGCACTTTCGAGGTCTGCGGGATCACGCGCGGAACTATAGTAATAGTCGCGCTGCATTTCGCCGTTATCGCTGCCGAGCACGACGCAACTGATGTTATGACTTGATTTCGAGAAACTGCCGACGAATCCATGCGTGTTTCCATAGGCACGAGTTCCGCGGTTTGTGGATACCGTTGCGCCTTCGGAATTGTTGATTTTCGGGTCGAATTTGAGTCCTGCATCTTCACACGCAATCGCCATTTCGATGGCATCAGATGCCTGGATGGACCACGGATAATCCAAGTCGAGGTCCTTCACTTCGGTACACATGAGTTCAGCATCCGCGAGTCCCGAATGCGGATCCTGTGTAGTGTATGTCGCAAACGCACACGCCTTGCTGACCGCCTCCCGGATAGCTTCGGGCCTGATATCCGACGTGCTGGCACTGCCCTTGCGAGAATCTCTGTACACGGTGATGCCAATGCCACGATCATTCGTGTATTCGAGATTTTCGACATCTCCAAGGCGCGCTGTTGCAGAAAAGCCGGTATCATTACTTGCCGCCACCTCCGCCTGATCTACATCACGCTGCCGGGCCTCCTCAAGCGCCATACGCACGAGGGCCTCAAGTTCCTTTCGTCCCATGAGGTAAGCTTATCCGGTGACCGATTCAAAGCCCAGCAAAAGCACGAGAAAACGGGAGCAACTTGCCTTGCAGGAACTCGGCGAGACTCTCATTGCACTCAATGATTCGGAGCTTGCCCTCTTGTCACTCGATAACAAGCTGCACAAGGCCATCCGCGATGCCCGGCAAATCAGCTCTCGGGGAGCGCTGCGCCGACAAAAGCAGTTGATCGGCAAGTTGATGCGTGATGTCGATCCGCAACCGATTCGTGCCGAACTCGCGAAGCTGCGCATCGATGATGTGCGAAGCAAGCGCTTGTTTGCCCGTGCCGAACGTTGGCGCGACCGGCTTCTGGTAGATGGCTCCATGGCGCTAAATGAATTCGACGCCGAAACGAATACAGCCGATGCAGAACTTCGGACCTTGCTTGGCGAACTCAACGTCGCGTTCAGCGAAAAGGCAGAGAAGACCGTTCGCCGGCAGATTTTCCGCCGTATTCACGAGATTCTGGTTAGAATCTCTCAATGAGTATCAAAGTCGGCATCATCATGGGCTCCCAGTCCGACTGGGAAACGATGCAACACGCGAGCATCACGCTAGACACTCTCGGCATTCATCACGAAGTCCGTGTCGTTTCGGCGCATCGCACTCCGGACCTCTTATTCGAGTACGCCGCCACGGCCGTTGAACGCGGGCTCAAGGTCATCATCGCCGGAGCCGGCGGTGCAGCTCACCTGCCCGGCATGACAGCAGCAAAGACGCGCGTCCCGGTGCTCGGCGTCCCGATGCAATCAAAAGCACTACAGGGAATGGACTCACTGCTGTCGATCACCCAGATGCCCGCTGGAATTCCTGTAGGCAGCTTGGCCATCGGCAAGACCGGTGCAATTAATGCGGCGCTGCTAGCGGCAGCGATCCTTGCCAATAACGATGCAGTCATCGCAGACACTCTGGAGCAGTATCGGCAGAATCAGACAGACAAGGTTCTCGCCGATAGCGACCCGGGCACGTAACGTCAGCAAATGCGCATCGGTATTATAGGCGCCGGACAACTCGGCCAGATGTTAGGACACGCCGCGCATAAGCTCGGGCACAAGTGTTTCTTTCTCGACCCGTCGCTCAGTCCACCTGCCGCAACTGTCGGCCCCGTCGTGCAAGCGCCATTTGATGACAGGGTTGCGCTCACAGTGCTGGCCGATAAATGTGATGTGCTTACTTTCGAATTTGAAAACGTACCTGTAAATGCACTTGCAGATATTGCGGACCTCGTACCGATATATCCGCCACTCGAAGCTCTGCGCCACGCTCAGGACCGCCTCGCAGAGAAGAAGCTGTTTGCAAGCCTCAATATCCCGATACCTGTGTATCGCAGGATTGACTCGCCGGCCGATCTCGAAGCCGCTGCAGAGTCGATCGGCCTGCCATTAGTCGTCAAGACGCGTCGCATGGGCTATGACGGTAAGGGCCAGTTTGTATTGCAGGATGCCGCCCGAATTGACGACGCCTGGAATGAGCTCGGCGCGTCTGCGCTTATTGCCGAGCAATGGGTCGCATTCGACTGCGAGGTTTCGGCGATCGGAGTACGTAACGTCAGCGGCGACATCGCGTCCTATTGCCTAACGCAGAACGAACATTCAGGCGGCATCCTGCGCGCATCGCGTGCGCCGTTTGACGAAGCAGAACTGACCGAACAAGCTGAACGGCACATGCGCAAGCTGCTGGAACATCTGGACTATGTAGGTGTCCTGGCCCTCGAGCTGTTCGTTTCGGACGGAATGCTTTTAGCCAACGAATTCGCGCCGCGCGTTCACAACTCGGGCCATTGGACGATCGAGGGAGCCGTAACGAGCCAGTTCACCAATCATCTGCTCGCTATCACCAATGAGCATCCTGGCCCCACCGGCAACCTGGGTCACGCCGGGATGGTCAACCTGATCGGCCAAATACCAGACACTGCCCGCACGCTTTCCCACGGCTATCTGCATGATTATGGAAAGACACCCCGTCCGGGGCGAAAACTCGGACACATAACAGTCGTCGCTGATTCCAACGCCGCTCGCGACGCCCTTATCCGGGATATCGCCGATTCTTTGACGAAGTCGACCAATCCGTAAGGAACTGAGACATAGCCGAGAGTAGGATAAACCGGGTACACTGAATCGAAATCGCCTCGTATCGGCCCGACGGCAGGAATCAAAAGCGGCGATTGCTGCATAATAATGACATGTCATATCGAGAGTTTTTCAACCTCAAAGAGCAACCATTTCGGCTGACGCCGGATCCGGGCTTCATGTACTGGAGTAAACAGCACGCCCGGGCCAAGGCCTACATGGAGTCGACAATCTGGCTGGCCGACGGTTTCGTCGTTATAACCGGTGAAATTGGAACCGGCAAGACCACCCTGCTGCAATCGTATCTGGCCGACCTGGACGACGACTTCATCTACGCCGTCGTGTCGCAGACACAGCTGACACCGACACAGTTTTTGCAGGCCGTACTCACCGAATTCGGTTTCAAGCCATTCAACAAACGCAAGGTCGAATTACTGGACATGCTCAACATGTTCCTGATCGAGCAGTATTCGAATGGCAAAAAGGTCGTTTTGATAGTTGATGAGGCGCAGAACCTGACACCTGCGGCACTTGAAGAGATTCGCTTGATGTCCGGTATCGAAACACATAAGGAAAAGGTGCTGCGCATTATCCTGGCCGGGCAGCCCGAACTCAGAGACACGCTCAACTCGGCCAAGCTTAAGCAGCTCGTACAGCGCGTGCGCCTGCGCTTTCATATGGGCCCACTCGATAGCCGCGAGACGCGCGAGTACATTGGTCACCGCCTTGCAGTTGCGGGCGGAGAGGCCAATGATCTGTTCGACGACGACGCTTTCGACAGTATTCATGGTTTGACAGGCGGTGTTCCGCGCCTGATCAACACACTGTGTGATACCACCTTGCTGTGTGCCTTCGCCGACGAAAGACACACCGTCAACAGTGATGACGTCGTCGCGGCAGCTGCCGAGCTCAACTGGGAAGAACACGAGAGCCCCACTGGCGTGCACGAAAAACTGCAAGAATTGACGGATAGTATGACCAGCGACTCCGATGTCATCCAGATCGAGGTGCGGGCAGACGGTGAAACCTTGTCAGTGCAATCATTCCCGATTGGGCGGATCAGCATTGGTCGGTCCTCGGGCAACGAGATATATATCAATAGCAAATTCGTTAGTCGCCACCATGCACAATTGGTCAGCGACGAGAATGAATGTGTCATTGAGGACCTGAACAGCACAAACGGCGTATTCATTGGCGAAAAACAGGTCAAGAAGCATCGTCTCAAAAACGGTGATGTTGTCTCGCTCGGTGTTCACGAACTTCACTACACAGACCTTCGCGAGCTTACCGAATGAGCCAACGGAGAGGGTGTATCAGAGGATGACGACAAAGCCCCAGCCGTGGGAAAGTAGTTCGATCAGTGATCCTGGCGTTGCCCGACACGCCGGTCGGTAACGCGATAATCACGGCGCTTCAGCAAGACAACCAGGCCCGCCACGAGACAAATTACCCCCGTCGCAAAGCAGATCGTTGGCCAGTACCAATGATTTATGTACATCGATGCGGCAAGCGATAACGCACCGACGAGTAAATACAAGTACGGCAAGCTTTCGTAAACTGGTCTCGAAACCCACATAGCATCTAATTCATTGCGAACTACAAGCCTTATTTTCCATAGCGCGGGCCGAGAGTCCAGTCCGTATAGCGAATTACCCGGCGATATGCCAGGTTGTGCGGCTCATTTATGAGCTCGACAGGGGTATCCCTGGGTGCGATTAGTGTCTCGGGCGACCGATGCCAAAGAGGCCGAGCAAGCGCGACAGAATAGAGTCAGACAAGCCGTCCACGGTAAGATCTGGCTCAATATTGAGGTCGTCGCTGTGAAATCCCTGCACAAAGTGCTGCGCGTTGGCGTCTAAATCGCGCTCTATGATTGTATTTTCGAATGCCATCGTTGTATTCCATGGAAAGACATCCGAACACTACATCAGGCATATATCGAATTTGGTGAAATACCGCACAATGTTCTGCGTGAAGTCAGCAATTGGCAGCTTATGTAAAGGACATGAGGCTGGTGGCCTCTCGGCCCTATCCGGTGCCGCCAACCGTCAGTTCGTCGATTTTCAACGTTGGTTGTCCGACGCCTACCGGGACTGACTGACCTTCCTTGCCGCAGGTGCCAACGCCCGTATCGAGCTCGAGGTCGTTGCCGATCATCGAAATCCTGGTCAGTACTTCGGGTCCGTCACCGATCAACATCGCACCCTTGACCGGCGTGGTGACCTTGCCATTTTCAATTACGTAGGCTTCACTCGCCGAGAACACGAATTTGCCGGACGTGATATCGACCTGGCCACCGCCGAAAATGGGTGCGTAAAGACCTTTTTCCACGGAAGCAATGATTTCGCCCGGATCATCCGGTCCATTGAGCATGTACGTATTTGTCATTCGTGGCATCGGCATATGAGCGAAGGATTCGCGGCGACCATTGCCGGTCGGTGCAACGCCCATCAGGCGGGCATTGAGTTTGTCCTGCATATACCGTTTCAGCACGCCGTTCTCGACCAGCACGTTGTATTGCCCGGCGGTTCCCTCATCGTCAATCGCAAGAGAGCCGCGACGATTCGGTAATGTACTATCGTCAACGATCGTACAATGTTCCGACGCGACCCGCTGACCCACCTTGCCTGAAAATGCCGACGTACCTTTGCGATTGAAATCGCCCTCCAGGCCATGTCCGACTGCTTCATGTAACAGAATTCCAGGCCAACCCGGTCCAAGGACGACCGGCATCGTTCCAGCCGGCGCCGGGCTGGCTTCGAGCTGTACGATTGCCTGACGTACTGCCTCTCGAGCGTACTGCAATGGCTTGTCGCCAGTGCGGAAGTAATTGAGATCCTCGCGAGCGCCACCTCCGGCATAGCCTTGCTCACGGCGACCATCCTGCTCGAGGATAACACTGACATTCAGCCGGACAAGCGGTCTCACGTCGGCTGCGAGCGTGCCATCGGAGGCCGCAACAAGGACCAGGTCCTGGCTACTCGAAAGGCTGATTATGACCTGCTCGACACGACTATCCAGGTCGCGAGTCGCTGCCTCGATCTCGGCAAGCAAGGTCGTCTTTTGCTCATCCCCGATGCTTGTTGTCGGATCTGTCACCGGGTAGAGCAGCGCTGATTCCGCCCTGTTCCAGGCTCGGACCGCCTGTGTTTCTCCTTGTCGCGCAATCGCCCTTGCCGCGAACGCGGCATGTTCAAGCGCGGGCAGAATAAGCTCGTCCGAGTACGCAAAACCGGTTTTCTCTCCGCTGACGGCGCGCACCCCGACACCCTGATCCAGGCTGAAGCTTCCTTCACGGATGATGCGGTCCTCAACCGTCCAGTTCTCCTGACGACTGACTTGAAAGTACAGGTCTGCATAGTCAACACCGCCCTGCATGATCGAGCCAAGCGTCGTGCTCAGGTGTCCCTCGTCGAGCCCTACGGGCTCAAGCATGCGCGACATCACTGCGCCGATCGAGTTGTCCTTTTCTTCGCTCAAGCCTGGTTCCCGTGTGGTCTTGACTACATGCGCCGATTGGCAAGCGCCGGAAATTCGCTGCGTAATCGTACGGGCATGTCCGGATCAATCTCTGCAGCGACGTGACAGTCACCTACCGCCTGTTCCGCGAGAACCCGGCCCCACGGATCGATAATTACAGAGTGCCCGTAAGTTGATCGATTATCCGGATGCTCGCCATATTGCCCGGGCGCGATAACATAAGCCAGATTTTCTACTGCGCGTGCACGCAAAAGCACTTGCCAATGAGCTTCGCCAGTGACCTTTGTAAATGCCGCTGGCACAGTGAATATTGTTGCGTCGTCGTCAACCAGGCGACGAAAAAGCTCAGGAAATCTCAGGTCGTAACATATCGTGAGGCCGATCCTGCCGGCCGGCGTATCCACTGTGACGGCATTACCGCCCGGATACATCGACCATGATTCCTGGTACGACTCTTCGTGATCCGGCAATTTGACGTCGAAGAGGTGAATCTTTCGATACAAGGCCTGCTGCATTCCCTTCGCGTCATAGACCGGACAGCCTCCATAGACGCGTTCGGGCTCCGGTGATTTGAAAGGCATACTGCCCGCAACGATCCAGATGCCGTGGCGCAGCGCCACACCGGCGAGAAAGCCCTGAATGGGTCCGTCGCCTGGTTGCTCAGCATGCTTTGCCTTGTCGCGACCTTTCTCGGGCATTAGTGCGAAATTTTCGGGCAGGACGGCAAGGGTGCAGCCATCGGCGGCGGCCTCGCCAAGTAAGCGGTCGGCCAACTGCAGATTGCTCTCTACGTCAGCACTACTATTCATTTGAATTGCGGCGACTCGCATGAATGTGCTCCAGTGCTGCTTATTCGTCCTCGTCAATGCAACCGGTCATCGCACCGCTCAACACAAAGATATCGGCGGTTGTGGTCTCGATCAGCGGTTCGTCCCAGGATCCGCCTATACCATAGTAAACCTGGCTAACCTCCTGCAGGGGTTTCTTGAAGATTTGCGAAAAAATCAGCAGTGCTGCGGCCACCTGCGGGCCGGCGACAAGCGCTCCGGCGACTGGCAGCGCGTTGCCAAAACTGGCGCTAACGACAGCGGTTTGCTCGTAGTCCCGACTCACAAGTCCCGCTCGCCCGACAATGCCGATGTCCGCTGCCGGACTCTCGAGCGACAGATCACAGGTATAGGTATCACCATCGACGAGCATGAATGTGCCCTTGATCCTGTCAAATGCGAAGCCCTTGCCAAAGACGTCCCTGAAGTCCAGCGAGAGCCTGCGCGGTAATGCCGCAATACTCATCAGGCCAAATACACGACCCGCGCCGGGTTTGACTTCGGCGAGTTGCCCGGTGCCGATGCGAACCTGCACTTCACCATCCAAGGATTCGAGCAGGTCGTCGCGTGGCCCCCCGGACCAACTCAGGTCAAGCTGCATGGCCAGATCGTCGCTGACGATGCCCGGTTGGTAGTCGAGTCGCCCCATTGTTTGTTCGACGTCCGTACTCGTCAGAGACACCGTGATATGGCTCCGATGGCCTCGCGGGTCGCTCTCATCGATCACCCATCTGCCGTTGCCGACGATTTCGAACGTTTCGTCCTTAGCTATGAGATCTTCAGACTCGAGGCCGTCTGCGGTACGCAAGAACGTCGCATCGACAGCACCAAAGTTCCGGCTGCCAAGCGCGACCTCCTGCGCCGTAAACGAAATCGGCGGCAACGATCTCGGATCAATCTCGGTTTCAGTATCTGCTGCATCCTGATCGTCGCCCGGCAGCACAAGCCGCTCTGCTTCAACGACGATTGAGCGGCCGGAATTGAAATCATACGGTACGAACGCCGAGCCGATGATGTCCGCGCCATTCACCTGCACGAGCCAGTCACGCGCACTGCGATCAACACGGATGCGATGATCGACGAGATGCTGGCCCAGCATGTGTAGATTGCCTACGGTCATGTCGATCGAGCGGATGCGTTCCGCCATTCCGGTTTTTGTTTCAGCCTGCCGCGCCAGGTCGAACCAGTCCCGCACATCTGCATAGTCCGCGCTGCCCCGCAAATGCAGTCCGCGCGTCTCGGCGTCAGTCTCAATGCCGGGCGTGGTGCCAAACGTCAGGACACCTCTGTCAAGATCCCAGCGTTCCTCATCCCTCGCGAAACCGATCTGCCATGTCAGCAGATCGCCGGCGACGCCGGCACTTTCGATAAGCTCACCACCTTTTGGCAGAAAGATCTTCGCAGCGAAGTTAATCGTGTCGTACAGCGGTTTATTCAACGGCTGGGGAAGGTCAATCGAATATCCGGCCAAATCGCTTTTGATTTCGATTGTGAAAGGAGCCGGCTCCTCGATCTTGCCGCGTGGAAACAACAACCTCGCTGAGTAGTTGGATCGTCCTGTCACGCGACTCGACAACGGCAACCCGAGGTCCTCGGTTAACGCCTCGGCCGTGGCGGCGCCTGTTGCACTTGCTATGACCATGTATTTAGCCATCGTTTCGGGAGCCTGGAACAGCTCAATTGAAACAGGCTGACCAAGGAACACGCCACCCAGTGATTCGCTGCTGATATTTTCGCGCTCGATCGTAACGATGCCACTCATTTCCTGCAGGGCCGGATTGAATCCCTCGAACTGCACGCTGCCATCGCTGGTCTGCAAACGCGCTGTGAACGAAAAATTCTGCCAGTCGCGTATCGGTACATCGAGGTCCAGGTCCAATGAAGCGGCCCCCGATACGCTGATGCGATCCAGTTGGCCCCCGAACATCTCACCGATAGGACTTTGTATCGACAGTTGCCGCAGCGATTCGAGTGTTCCTGTCGCGGCAGCGCTGATCGTCAAGTGCGGGTCGCGAAAATCGGCGATCTCGAGCTTGGCGTCGTTGATCTCATTGCCAGCATTGATGATTCGACTACGACTCGAATACACGCTCATATTCTCCACCGCAACGTCGGCATCAATTACCTGCGCCGCCGGCCAATTCGGCTGATAGACAATAACGGCATCGCGCACATTGCCTTTGATGAGCATCTGGCCGTCGCCGTCATCGAACGGGAATTCATCCATTTCACCGTACAGGCGGGCTGAGCCACTCTGAATTCGACCCGAAACAAGCCCTTCCTGAAACCACTGGCTCATTCTTGGCCGTTTCGGCATGAATGGTACGTACCGTTTTGCCAGAGCGATATCACCGATACTGAAAGTGCTCTCGAGATCGATGAACGGCGCGCCCCCACCGTCGACGATCGACAATTCAACGCTGGTCTCACTATCAAAGAAGTCGTTTCTCATCACTATACTGTCGGATAGGACAGTTGTGCGATTGTTACTACGGCGCCAAATCACAGTTCCTGATGTCGTGTCGAAACCCAGGGCTTGCCCGAGAATGCCGGGAATGGTTGCCACCAGATTATCGGAATCGACTTCCAGTCGTCCGCTCGAACTATCGGCACGCAAGGTACCCGAGAATCCTCTAACCCCGGGACGAGTGCCCTGCGCCGCGAAGCCGACATCGTCCAGTTCGGCCGAAACATTGAAACGAGGCGCTTCAGTATCAATATCGCTAAGCGTCGCCACCAGATTGCGAACAATCCCGGTCGGATCGAAATCGGCCAGCAGGCCGCGTTGTTGTACATTGAGCCATGGCCCCGCCGCCGCCGCGTCCGCAAGATTCAAGTAGGATGCACGCGCATTGAGCATAACAATCTTGCCTTCCGAGTCCGTGCTGGATTCCAGTCGTAGCGAGGACAGCGGCCACTCGCCGGTGGGTGTCGTCAGCCGAAAATCATTTGCAGCGATGAGCCAACCGTCAGCGTCATTTAGAAATTCGAACCGGCCGTCAAGAGCAAGACCGGTCAGCCCGGCGATCGAAATATTCTTGACCTCAATTTCCGCGGTGGCGCTTTGAACCGTGTTATTCACGTAAGCAAACGACAGTTCGACGTCACCCCTCCCCGACTCGAAGCGTACCGCCTCAGAAGGTTGTAACGCCGCGACACCGCGGAGCCTGATGTCCTCAACTTCGACTCTCACGTCCCAACTGCGTTCTCCTGCGGGAGTGTCCAGCAGCTGTGTTGCGGAGACCGCAAGATACTTGCCGAGATCGCTCGGCAATTCCACATCCGCATCGATGGCCATTCGCACGTCGTCGCGCTGTACGAGAATATGTGAGATTTGAAACGACCGTGGTCTTTCGTCGCCCGGCTGCAGGATTCGCAGCTTGATATCCTCTCCGACAACTTCAATCGCGCCAATACCGTCGCCTGTGTTTGCACTCGCGCTGCCGCTGCGCGCAGGTATGAGCTTGTCTAACGGGCTACCCTGTACCAACCACTGACCGTTTTCCAGCTGCCGAATCTCGAGACTCGTATTCTTGACCACGACGCGATCGACAACAGGCTCGCGATCGATGAGTAAGCGCAGGAGACCGACGCCTATACTCACCTGATCTGCGGCGACGATACGCACCATGTTGTCCGGTGAAATCAATTCCGCATCGTAAAACTCTACTTCGGGTCCGCTGAGACCCCAGCGCGCATCCATGCCTGAGAACTCAACATGCATGCCAATCGCAGCACTAGCCCAACTCTTGATGTCTTCCTGGTATTCCGGCAACCGCGGCAGAAACAGACGAAACAAACCGACGGCAATAGCCAGCAAGATCACGATGCCGCCGCCTGCGTAGGCCAGATACTTCGCAATGCGTTTCAGAATCTTTTTCATCACATCAAGACAACATCAAACTGGTCCTGCAAATACAGGGACTCTGGCTGCAGCCGTATTGACTTGCCGGTCTGTTCTTCGAGCGTCGCGAGACTTGGTGCCTGCTCGTCGAGCAGCAGCTCGATCACATCCTGGTGCGCCAGGACCAATGCCTCGCTGAACTCGAATTGTCGCGACTGGCGAATGATCTCCCGAAAGACTTCGAAACAGACTGTTTCTGCCGTCAACGCGAATCCGCGGCCCTCACAACTTGGACATTCCCCGCAGAGAATATGCTGCAAGCTTTCACGAGTCCGTTTGCGTGTCATTTCGACGAGACCCAATGGCGACAGCGGTGTTATCTGGTGGCGTGCGTGATCATTCGCAAGCGACTGTTCGAGAAGTTGCAGAACCTTTTCGCGATGCCCGGACTCCTCCATGTCGATGAAATCGATGATAATAATGCCACCGAGGTTTCTGAGCCTGAGCTGCCGGGCAATCGCCACAGCCGCCTCCAGATTGTTACGGTAGATTGTTTCTTCGAGGTTGCGGTGACCGACGTAAGCACCTGTGTTTACGTCGATCGTCGTCATTGCTTCGGTCTGATCGAAAATAACATAACCACCGGATTTTAAATGGATACTTCGATCCAGTGCTTTCCGAATATCATCTTCGATCGAGTGCAGATCAAAGATCGGTCGCCGGCGCTGGTACAGCTCCAGCATCGGCGCGACTGGCGGCAGAAATGTCTCTGCAAATTCTTGCATAGCCTCAAAGTCCGGTTCCGAATCGACGAGAATGTGTTCCACGTCACTCGTTACGAGGTCCCGCAATACGCGTAGCGGCAATGAGAGATCCTCATGAACCAGAGCTTTTACCTTACTCTTGCTGCACCGTTCCTGAACGACGCTCCATAGCTTGATCAGGAATTTGAGGTCGGCTCGCAACTCTTCAGCATTGGCACCTTCAGATACTGTTCTCACGATGGCGCCACAACTGAGATCAGTTTCCCCAAGTAGCTCTGTGACCGTGCTGCGTAACCTCTCCCGCTCTTCCTCGTCCTCGATGCGCGCCGAGACGCCGACGCTATCACCATCCGGCAGCAAGACGAGGTGCCGTGACGGCAGTGTGATAAATGTCGTCAGCCTGGCACCCTTGTTACCGAGTGGATCCTTGACGACCTGCACAAGGACCTCCGCTCCCTCCCGGACCAGGTCGCGAATATTCGGCAGGTCATCGTTCGACTCGACGCCGTTTTGCGGCCGTAAGATGTCTGATGCATGCAGAAAGGCGGTACGTTGCAGTCCGATATCGACAAATGCAGCCTGCATGCCCGGCAGCACACGGGAAACACGGCCTTTGTAGATATTGCTGATAACACCGCGCTGTGCCGCGCGCTCGATATGAACCTCCTGCAAAACGCCATTCTCGAGCAACGCCGCGCGTACCTCGCTTGGCGTTACATTGATCAGGATTTCTTCTTTTCGCGATTCATCGCTCATTGTGTTTGCAACTGCACTTTCGAAAGACCCTTCTCCCACGTTTGTAGGAGCCCGCCCCAGCGGGCGATTTACAAAATACCCAAACCCGCATCACGCAACAGTTGCGTGGTTTCAAATACCGGCAATCCGACGACACCGGAATAGCTGCCGGAAATCGCCTCGACGAACACGCCCCCACGACCCTGGATAGCATATGCCCCGGCTTTGTCGCAGGGCTCTCCACTTTGCCAGTATGCAAGCGCCTCGTCAGCACCGATTTCCCGAAACCGGACTTCGGTTGTCGAGAGGGCCGTCCGCACTCCCTGCCCAGAGTACAACGCGACTCCTGTCAGGACCCGATGACTGCGGCCCGACAAGCGCCCGAGCATCTCAACAGCCTCATCGCAGTCCGTCGGCTTACCGAATATGTCTTCACCCAGCACGACCGCAGTGTCTGCACCAAGCACAATCCGGGATTCGTCAATTTCAATAGCGCGAGCCTTGGCCTCCGCAAGTCGCAGGACCATCGCGTCGGCCGCCTCGCCGTCGAGGCGCATTTCGTCAACATCAACTCCGCCGGTAGAAAAAGTCAGGCCAAGCGCCGCGAGAATTTCCTGGCGGCGTGGTGAAGAGGATGCAAGATGTAGGACTAATTCGGACACAGGTCGGCTGGCAGAGCTTATTTGCGGTGATACGGATGGCCTGCCTGAAGAGACCATGCGCGATATATTTGTTCGGCAAACAGAACTCGTGCGAGCCCGTGTGGCAAGGTCAGGTTCGACAAAGACCAGATGAAGTTGGCGCGCTCCCGACATGCAGGCGATACACCATCGGGCCCGCCAATAACGAAACAAAGATCCCGCCCGTCAGCCTGCCAGTCAGCAAGG
>Ga0255054_10000370_pt1 | contig 26644 bp, 20 predicted proteins | sample JV7_2_23_MG_FD_188634 | JGI IMG/M metagenome (GOLD analysis project Ga0255054, IMG submission 188634) | Seawater microbial communities from Jervis Inlet, British Columbia, Canada - JV7_2_23 | ecosystem: Environmental > Aquatic > Marine > Inlet | place: Canada: British Columbia | collected... | reverse complement strand
AGCCAGGCGTTGATCAGCACGGGCACCCCATTACCGGCGGTATCCGCCGCTTCCTTTAAACAGGTCGAGGTCTCATCTGCGTATTGCAGCAATGCACCCTGTCCGCCGAGCGCCGCGGCAACCCTATGATAGTCACTGCGTGCCAGTACCGTGCCGACGTCGTCATTGAGCATCTTGACCTGCTCGCGCGCGATCTGCGTCCAGCCTGCGTCGTTGCCAACAACGGCAATGACAGGAATCTTGTGCCGCACGAAGGTATCGAACTCAGTGAGGGCGTAGCCCACCGAACCATCGCCGAACAGGGCCCAGATTTCATGATCGGGGCGGCACAGGCTCGCGCCGAGCGCGAAACCGGCGCCACAACCGAGGGTGCCAAAGGCACCGGGGTCCAGCCAGCTAAGGGGCTTCCTTGGCTTGACTATGTACGAGGCTGTGCCGACAAAGTCGCCGCCGTCGGCGACGATCACGCTGTTATCGGGTAACTGGGCATCGATGCTTCTGCACAGTGCGACCGGATTAATGAACTCACCTGACTTAAGTGCGTTGATGTCAATCTGGTCTTCGCGTTCACTATCTCGTGCGAGCAGCGTTTCCTGCCACTCATTCCAATTTGCCCTGACGTCCGGATCGAGCGTGTCAGCCAGCGCACACAAGAAAAGGCCGGCGTCGGCAAGCGCAGCGATATCGGGACGACGATTGCGTTTGAGATCGATACGACTGCGATTCGCCGATATCAGGCACGTACTGCGCCGGACATTGCGTCCATAGTTCAACCTGAAGTCGGATGGCACCCCGGCGAGCAAGACCAGGTCGGCTTCGCGCAGCGCTTTGGTACGCTGATGTCGATGGTGCAATGGATGCGATGCGCCCAACAGCCCGCGGGCCATTCCCGACAGGTAGACCGGTATTCCGATGCGCTCGACGGCGGCCGCAACGGCTTCCGCTTGGCTCGCATCGACGAGTGCCTGACTGCCAACGACGAGTAGCGGCCGCTTGGCTGTGGCGATTCGTTTCACTGACCGCGCAACGACCTCAGACGATGGCGCCAGCGATTTGACCTCTCTGACAGATTCGTCAACGGCGGCATCCGCAGCGGCAAAGATCCGGCGGGCCCGATGATTCAGATAAGCCCGCACCACCCGGTCAGCAAACCCATCGCCCTTCGGTGTGCCGGCTGCGTACCACTCACGAATGACGCTTTCGTCATACAGCAGATCGACCGGGCACTCCACGAACACCGGACCGGGTACGCCGCTGCGTGCAATCTGAAACGCCTGCCGTAGCGTCGGCGCGAGATCGCGCACCCGCGTGACGGCATGTGCCCACTTCACGTGCGGTTTAAACAATGCCATTTGATTGATATCTTGCAGTGCGCCACGGCCTTTCAATACTGTCGCGGCAGCGCCGCCCAGCAACACCACGGGCGACTGTGCGAGCTGTGCATTTTTCACGGCCGTTATTGTGTTGGTGGCACCCGGACCCGCCGTTACCGCAGCAACACCGGGTATTCCTGTTATGCGAGCGACCGCATCGGCGGCGAATACGGCTGTGGCTTCGTGACGCACATCAATTACACGGATACCTGCATCTTTCGCGCCTTTAAGTATTGGTGAGATGTGCCCGCCACACAGTGTGAACAAGAACTCCACACCGTGGGACCGCAACACCTTCGCGATGTATTCACCGCCATTCATACGCTGTTCTCCACCCGGTCGAGACCGTAACGAGGGACCTGTGCTTTGGATACTGGCAGAAGTACTCATCAAGCAGCAACGCTGAACGTCTGCTTACGGCTACTGCGTATCGACATTAGCACACAGGAATGAAACCGTTAGTATTGTATTGGACAGGCGGTTGACCGTAACTGAAGAAGCAAATGCTGGACGCACACATTGAGAAGGGCCGGGTCGCAGATATTTACCGGAAGATTGCCCCGTCGTATGACCTGTGGGCTTGGTTAACGGAAAGCAAAGCCCGGGATCGTTGCCTGGAATTAGCGGCCATCCGGAATGGTGAAGATGTGCTGGAGGTGGCCGTAGGAACCGGATTGGCATTCGAGAGGATCTTGGAAGCAAATCCGTCGGGCCGAAACGAAGGTATCGATCTGACCGATGCGATGCTGATGCGTGCTGATCGGAAAGCAGTCAAATCAGGAACGAACAACTATCGCCTCAGGATTGGCGATGCCTATGATCTGGATTTTCCCGATGACAGTTTCGACGTTCTCATCAATAACTACATGTTTGATTTACTGCCACAGCAGGACTTCCTCACCGTACTTGAAGAATTCCGGAGAGTGCTGCGCCCGGGTGGGCGACTGGCAATGGTCAACATGACAATGGGAGAGCGTTGGTTCAACGGGATCTGGGAACGTATCTACCGAATCAATCCGGCATTACTCGGAGGTTGTCGCGGTGTGTCGCTTCTCCCGAAGTTAGAAGTTTGTGGGTTCAGGCAGACCAGGCGGGAGTACATGAGTCAGTTGACCTTTCCGTCGGAGATAGTCTGCGGAGTCGTCGCAAATTCGGCGACACAGATCTAACAGGCCGCTCTCACCCAATGCCTCAGTCAAGCGTCACCAATATCGTTAATAACGTCCTTGTCATGCCCCGGCATCACCGCAACTGACTATCCTTGCTCCCCCGGCGGTTGTAGCCGCTGACGGCCTCCGCCTTGGCATCCTGTTCCTTCTGGCAGGCGACACACAGGCGCACGCCTGGAACAGCTTCGCGACGGGCTGGGGGAATAGGTTTGCCACATTCTTCGCAGTGATTCAGGCTATCGCCACACGGCAGCTGGTCACGGGCGCGCTTGACCGCATCCTCGACGGTTGCGTCGATCTGATCCTGTACTGCGCCGTCTTTTGCAAAACCCCCAGCCATTGAGAACCTCCCTGATGCTCTTTTAACAAATTCTGCGAATATTTGCATAATTCACAGTTATGTCACGTCTCCGTTGACTTCCCATTCCGCCTTGTGAAACGCTTAATCCGAAGATGAAAAAGGCACGGCGTTCGAAAGGGCGCTTCGCAAAACTACCGGTCTACGGTTTATTACCAGGATAGCGGGGTTACCATCATGGACTTTTTGCTTGGCATAACGCCCTGGCCAGTTGTCTCGGCCATTCTCTGGATCATTCTGATCGTTGCGTCCCTCTATCTGATACGCAGCACGGCCCACAAAACCATTCAGGCCGCGGCAGGTGGTTTGCACCGCAGCTTCAAAATTGCGTCCAAAGCCGTCACTCGCTCGGAGAAGAACCTTGCGGTGCGTAACCGCGACGTCCTGCTTGCGGCTGGCCGTGAGGCCAAGGAACGCATCATCGAGCGTGAGTTCGATCGCATCAATGAGACCGTGCGCAAGGATCTCGCCAAATACTCGGCGTTGCACCGCTCATTGAGTGAATCCATCGGGCGCATCGAGAAAGACCACCAGGAGGCGGTCGATGTGCCACCGGACCCGCCCGGTTGGATCAAAGCGGTCGAAGCGGTGGCCAAAATGGACGCCAAGGACGGCCGTGCCCATATTGGCAGCATCCTGAGTGATATTCACAAGTCGCTGATCAAGGCGCACAAGGAAGCGATGACCGCCTATCGCACGGCCAGCGCCAAACGTCACAAGCTGCTGCGCGACATGCGGCCCGACTGGCGGCAGATCCAGCAGAAACTCGCCGCCGTCGGCAAGAACGTCGACAGCCTGCTGAGCCGTTCGGTCACGATCGACCGGCATATGCAGGAATACGAGGATATCGTTCACGGCCATGACCGCGCGACCTCGGTACTGTCGTCGTCGTCGCTCGTGAATTTCTTCGTTTCGGCGTTTGTGCTGTGTATCGCGATCGGTGGTGCGACGATCAACTTCTCGCTGATAGCAAGACCCATGGCCGAGATGGTCGGTGGCACGAGCCTGATCGGCAACTTTCGCACGGCGGATATTGCTGCATTGGTCATTATCCTCGTGGAAATCTCGATGGGCCTGTTTTTGATGGAGTCGTTGCGTGTTACGCGGCTGTTCCCGGTGATCGGCGCGTTGCCCGATAAAACCCGCGTGCGCATGATTTACATCACGTTCTTCATCCTGTTCTTGCTGGCCAGCGTCGAGGCAGGTCTCGCCTACATGCGTGAGGTACTGCTACACGACGAGCTTGCAACCAGCGCTTTACTGCGTGGCGACACAGGTGCAACCGCAACTAGCGAATACATGTGGATTACGACCGCTGCACAGATGGGCATGGGCTTCATCTTGCCGTTTGCTTTGACGTTCGTCGCGATACCGCTCGAGACTTTCGTACATTCGCTAAGAACGGTTGTTGGTTTGATCGGGCTGTCGTTCCTGCGCGTGCTCTCGCTCGCACTGCGTCTGCTCGGCAACGTGTTTCTCTATCTCGGTGTTCTCTTGAAGCAGATTTATGACATTCCACTGTTCGTACCACTCTGGCTCGAAGAACGCATGGCTGCAGGAGGGACCGCTGTGGGAGCAGCTTCAGCCGCGAAAGAAATGGGGCGTGGATATGAATAAGATGATCACTATCGTTGTATGCGCACTACTGAGCTCATGCAGCACCGAAACGACGCCACGCAACACGGGCGTCTACATGTTGCTCGATACCTCGGGCACTTACGCCGAGGAACTCACGAAGGCCGAACAGATTATTCGCTTTACGCTTTCAAGGCTCGATGCGACCGACTCATTCGCCGTGGCAAGAATCGACACGGGTAGCTTCAGTGAAAAAGACATTGTCGCCAAAGCATCGTTCGACGATCGACCCAGTGCGATTAACAGGCAGAAACGTCTGTTCGCTCAGCAGGTAAGTGCCTTCGTAGAGAATGCGGATCCATCACCGTACACGGACATCACTGGTGGCTTGTTACAAGCGGTGGAGTTTCTCAACGAGAAGGGCACGGGTAAAAAGACTATTCTGATTTTCTCGGATCTCAAGGAAGATCTTGACGCCGGCTATATCAGAGACTTCGAAATTGAGCTGGACGGATTCGAAGTGATCGCGCTGAATGTCACCAAGCTTCGCTCCGACAACATCGACCCCCGTGAATACCTGGACCGGCTCGAAGAGTGGCAGGGCAGGATAGAGAAAACCGGTGGGCAGTGGCGGGTGATCAATGACCTGGATGGGCTGGAGGGGCTCCTGTAGGAGCCCGCCCCAGCGGGCGATGCCTCTCAGGGGAAGATATACCTGGCCAGCAGGATCAAGATAACAAGCAACCCAAGCGCCAGCGTAATGACAGCGGCCATACCGCGTTGATCCGGGCCTAGCGGTTTGAACAAAGTTGCGACTTGTCCGGCCAGCGCCATCGGAAATCCGGCTCGCCAGAGATCACTTACCGCTTGTGGGCCGCCCCGTTGCATGACCTCTCGCACGACGCCCATGGCTCGTATTACGGGGCCAAGTAACTTGTTGCTCTGTGTCCTGGTCATGGCTCGCCCAGCGGCTGCGTCGTCCAGGGCCTGGCGCAACGCCCCGTAGTCTGCCGCCCATAACGAACGGAACAGGATTTCACCATCACTGTTCGCCAGGTAGGCGGCATTCGGCTTCGGGTCGAGGGCACGGTGCAAGTCGCCATCTACATTGTCCGTCGCCACGGTCCAGTTGATGCCGTAGAACTCCTGCAGCGCCCGGGCAGACTCAATCTTGTCCTCGATAGTTTCGGCCTGGGCATAGTTCTCGCCAGGGTGTGCTTCGCGAACATACAGCATGACGAAGTCAACGCGATCGCCGAACTCGTCATGAAGTTTCTGCACCGACGGTGCAGAACTCGCCGTCATCGGGCACGTCATGGAGCCGAAAATAAAGAGCACGGGTTTGTCACCAAACACATCACTGTTGACGAGTCGATCGCCATTCGTAGTGACCAGATCGAATGAGGGGAAGCGGTCGCCCGGAGCGGCTGCGGCTCCGGGGAATCGCAAGTCACGGAAGAGCAGGCTGGTTGTAAATCGTTTGTAGCGGTACTCGCTCATGAGTTGCTCCCGGGTCCGAACTAAGTATAGCTGCGAAATTCCGGACACATAGGTAACACTCTGTCCGGTTTCTGTACATCCGATATGTAATTTGCTTATGGGGCAGGAATTACCTGCATCCACCCGAGGGTCCGATTATTGCTCTCGTTGATTTCATCTACACTATTGGCGGTATCAACCCTGGCAACAATATCAAATCCCCTGATGTCAACTTCGGCAAAGGGTTCGGCAAAAGTCAGGATAATCTTCTTCTCATGCGAATCCATATCAAAGACCGCCGTCTGACTAAGACCATCCGGGGTCGATATCTCCAGCTCAACATTTGCAATGTTCGGGTTTTGTCCACCAAAGACATAGGTGTTATTTCTTACGGTTACTTCAATATTGGCTCTGGAACCCACATAGACGTAATGCATTACCCTTATACCGGAAACCATCAAGTCAGGTCCCGAGGGAGGGGTAGAAACGGAGATCTTCTTGCTCATGACATTGTTCGTTTCATCCGATTCCCAGACCTTGTTATACGTATCGATTTTCGCGCTAACGTTAATTTCTCCGGGAAATACAGCGCAGAATTGTCGTCCACTATTCCAGATCACCCTCTCTTCTCCTTTTTCCAAAGCTTGAGAAGTCCCTCCTGAGCAGTAGTTTACTTTGCAGTCTCCAACGGATGCCTCATAACAACCAATGGATGCTGCTGTTTTAGTTCCTACATTCTTTACGTTAACTCCGACTCGAACCTGATCGAAGGCTTGAGGCAATTCGGGATCCAGAAAGATCTCGGTAATCGTGTTATCGGGAAGAACATACTTTTGCATTCTTCTGATTACACCCCACCTGTCATTATTCGTCTCGTTAAACTCCTGCACACTGTTGCCAACATCTACAGAAAACCTGAAATAGTGATTACCTTCTGTATCAAGCGGTGTTGGAAATTTCACCGGGACCTTCTTTTCATGGGCATCCATGGTGAAGGTTGTTTCCACTCTATGTTGACCATCCTCGGAGACTCCGGCCAATCTAATATTATGGATGGCGGCATTGTGATTCAGAGCATAGAAATGGTTCTGGACATAGACATCGAATTCGGGAAGTTCACCCTCTTCAACCGAGCCCTGACTGTTCGTAATCCTGATTCGGTCAATAGAAAGATCTATATCATTGGGGCCGGGTTGATATGCAGGTACATTGACTGTTCTTGTGAACCGGTTGTTCCTTTCATTGCTCTCAAATACTCCGTTAAGATCATCTGCATCGGCAGTAAGCGTGTTTTCCCCCGACAGCATGAAGGTCAATGGGTATGTATTTGGCACCCAATAGGTACCCTCTTGCCCGGCAGGCAGTGTTTGGAGAACCGGCCCACTACAGTGTCCAACCCTGTTTCCGCGTAAATAAACAGCAAAACACCCGGGCATGGAATCCGTATTGCCAATGTTCTTGATCTTTACGCCTACCCGAACATTATCAAACAACTTCGGGCTGGGCGGGTCCATCATGATATCGGTGACGATCATGTCCGGCATCGGCGTCTGTTTCATAACCTGAACATAGGTCCATGCCGAGTTATTCCTTTCGTTCTTCTCATCAACTCTATCGCCGAAATCTACGGTAAATTTAATGTAATGCTTGCCAAGAGCCGAGAAGTGGCGGGGAAAGCGAAACAACACGGTGGTTTCATTTCCATCCATCGTAAAGTTCACGACATGTTCATCGACCCCATTCTCTGTAATTCCTTTCAGACGCACATCGGGGATAGGAGATATTTCATTCATAGAATAATAAGGATTGAGAATGCTAAGCTCATATTCCCCCTGCTCGAGTTCGCTAACACCAGTAGTCCCATTGGTGCTTCTGATCCTGTCGATGTAAAGGTCAAGAACTCCCTGTTGCGGAGTAACAGTTGGCAGGTCTATTTCTTTCGATAAAGAATTATTGTTCTCATTGTTTTCGCGTACCACATTATTGGAATCAATCTTGGCGGTTAAGAGGCTCTCGCCCGGGTAAATGGTGCATTGATATAATTTATTGAGCTCAACCGTACGTTCCTCGCCAGGAGCGAGCGGTGTAAGAACCTGCGTTGAACACTCACCAACTTCACAAGTTCCTCCAATTCTGATTGCCAGGCAAGACGGCCTGTCAGCCTGTTGTCCAATGTTTTTAATCTTGGCTGAAAAAGTAACCTGGTCATATGCCTTGAGGTCGACTGGATTCAACGTAATTTCAGTAACAACGAAGTCGGGAAAATTGGTCAATGAAGTTGGGTTATAAACGGTAACTGTAATCTCAGAACCTTCAGGGCTCTGTGTTCCGCCTTCAGGAGACTGGGAAATCACCATGCCTTCATTTCCCCGATGCCTGTCCTCATAAGATGTCAGGTTTTCCACCTTGAGCTGGAATCCTGCGCTTTCAATAATCTCCTCAGCATCCTGACGGGATTGTCCAACAACACTTGGCACAAAAGGCAGTATCTGAAATAGAACAGGCTCAATCACTGTGAAATCCGTTGCTATCGACTTCACACCCTTAATCTCTCCTGCCGCACTTCTTAAGCTGTTTATAACTACCTTCTCACCCTGACTCCCGTTGATCCGGCCGGAGATGGAGGCCTTGCCCTTGTCAACCTGAACAGTGATGAAGTTATTTTCTGAAATGTTCGAGCGGATCGCTCCGTCATCCATCAAACCCTTGTCTATAATCGTTTTAATGAACTGTTCTTTGACCTCGAGCGCCAACTCGGTGTTTTTTTTGTCACTGGCGGGACCTACCTTGATCATCCTTGAGAGGAGCTCAGACTTCTCCTCACTGCTCATCCCCATTTCCTCAAATTGATATGCCCCTATAGCTTGCTCACCGATCACAGCGCTCACGCGGACCAATTGCACTTGCCCTTTTGCCCCGGTAAACCGCAAAGAGATAGTTCCGGGAAGAGTCCAGTTATAGGTCAAACGAATGGACTTGTTCAGCCCTCTTGGCATCGACGTATGGCCCACAACCTCGCCATTGTGGAGCCAATCCGCCTGCAGGCTGGAAAATGCCATGTTGTACTTGACAGTAACCTCTTTAACACTGCCTTTTTCAAGCGAACTCAAGCCCAGTACGCCATTGATATCCAAAACAGAACCGCTTCGATAAAATTGATTGTGATCCTGCCCTATCTGATTTGTTTCCCCCGCACATATAGCCGGAGTCAAAGACAAACCCAGCAAAACAAAAATGGCAGAGATGCAAATTCCTAAATCCCTGCGATTATTGGCCACAGAACGAAAAACGCCTTCCGGGTTTTGTTTACCCTTGGAAGGTGTTCCTTTAGAAACCAACCGTTGTTTCAAGCTGGTTCTCTCTTGAGCCAGATAGACTGAAGACATATTCATGCCCCTTTACTTTGTAAAGTTTATCTGCTCCCCGAATGCAAGCTACGCCTACGAAAAGTAGCTGTCAATGCGGTTGATTTGCACGGTAATCTGACCCAGAGTTCGCACTGAAAACCAGCCATTGGTAGTCCTTTGGGCGGATGACAACTCTTTGCGAAAAGTCCGAATTGATGTTCATAGATGGGACATGTATATCATAAGGTCGGTATAACAGCGGATGTGATTAGCAACAGCGAATTTGAAATTGAGGGAGAGTATCCATGTCGCGTGAAGATATTGAAGCCCGCAAAGAGCAGATGCGACCCTGGTACTGGTGGGGCGTACCCACGTTCTTCAGGTGCCCCTGGAACGAGACGCCGGAAGACTGTGATATCGGCCTGGTCGGAGTGCCCCACAGTGCCGGCAATGGCTCCACCGAACGGGACCAGCATCTCGGCCCGCGTTCAATCCGCCATGTGTCGGCTCGCCTGCGGCGTGCCCACCAGGCCTTCAAGCTGACACCCTGGGAGGCGGCGGTTATTCACGATCTGGGTGATGTGCCGTTGCCCGAAGCGAATAACAATGAAGTGTCGGTAGAACATATTCAGGACTACTACGAAATCCTGGACGAAACCGGTACCCGGCCGGTCTCCTTTGGCGGCGATCACGCGATCACCGGCCCGATTCTGAAAGCGCTGGGCGGCGCTGGAACCAACATCGCCGGAGGCCAGCAGTTGTCGTTGGTTCACTTCGATGCCCATCGGGACGACTACGAACACCGGCCGCACTGGTTGGGGGCAAAGCGATCGGCGGCGCATTGGGCCGCGTACACGGTGCGCGAAGGTCACGTGGATGTCGAACGCAGTATTCAAATCGGCATTCGCGGCAACCCGAATGAACTAAAGGCAGACCCCGCGGAGAGTGACACCGGCTATCGCGTGGTGACGGCAGAAGAGTTGTTCGAGATCGGAATCGATCGCACCATCGCCATTATGCAGGAGCGCATCGGTGACCATCCGGTCTATATCACTTTCGACCTAGATGTGCTGGATCCGGCGGATGCCCCGGGGGTAGCCAACCTCGAGGCCGGTTACCGCGGCCTGCGCAGCTTTGAGGCGATACGCATCCTGCACGGTTTGCGCGGTCGCAATATCGTGGGCGCGGACATCGTCTGCCCCATGCCCACCGTGGACAACCCGAACCAGATAACGGCTCTGACCGGATCGGTGCTTATGTTCGAAATGCTGTGCCTGATTGCCGACTACTTGCGAGCTCAATCCTTGTAGATATTGCCACCTTTCATCACGAAGCGAACGTCTTCAAGAACCGCTACGTCATCCAGCGGGTTGCCTTCTACGGCGATGATATCCGCGAACCGGCCTGCCTCGATCGCACCGACTGCATCTGGCCAGCCGATCAACTCGGCGGCATGCACCGTCGCTGCCTGAATAGCCTGCATCGGCGTCATGCCGTACTCGACCATATAACTGAATTGTTTGCCGTTATCACCGTGCGGGTAAACCGCACCGTCGCTGCCAAATGCCATGCGGACGCCAGCCTCGAAGGCCTTGCGGAAATTATCACGCTGCAGTTGACCGATCTGGCGCTCTTTTTCCAGCGATTCCGGCAGCATGCCGACTTCGGCGCCATGCTCCAGGATGAAGGTATCGTTGTAGATATCCATGACAAGAAACGTGCCGTGTTCTTTCGCAAGTCGAATTCCCTCATCATCGATCAGGCTGCCGTGTTCGATGGAGTCAACACCGGCGATAATCGCTGTCTTGATGCCTTCGGCGCCGTGTGCGTGCGCCGCCACCTTGCGTTCATGCTGATGGGCTTCATCGACGAGTGCCTGCATCTCCTCGAGCGTATATTGCTGCCCGCCGACACTGTCGCCTTTTGACAGTACGCCACCGGTCGCACAGAACTTGATTAGATCTGCGCCATACTTAATGACCTCACGTACCTTCGCCCGCACGGCCCATGGTCCGTCTGCAACGGCCTCTGCCCGGTCACCATAGTGTGGTGGGAGCAGATTGTTGTCGCAGTGCCCGCCCGTTATGCCGAGTGCCGGCCCGGAAACGCGAATACGCGGCCCGACGATTTCACCGTCATTGATTGCATCGCGTAATGCGACATCGCTGTAGCCGCTTGCTCCAACATTCCGCACTGTCGTGAAACCGACGTTCAGTGTCTTGCGGGCATTGAATACGCCATACAGTGTCTCGCGTGGCACTGAAATACCAAGGCCGTTGTAGCCGTGAAAGCGGTGATCGCCCGTCAGGTGATCGTGCATGTCGATCAGACCGGGAAGTACGGTGTATCCGGAGAGATCGATAAGCATTGCGTTGGGCGGTATCTGCACATCCGCTGCGTCCGCAACCTGGATGATCTTGTCATCCTGAATGACGATGACTTGGCCACTTCGGACTTCGCCGTCGAGCACGTCGATGAGTTGCCCTGCCTTTACATAGGTAAGTGCGTCGTCCGCCTGTGCACTCGCTGCAGCGAGCATGAAAAAAAATACAAACCTCAGAGCCAACACTCGCAACATCACAACACCTCGTTTATTCATGGAATAGTAACGCAGACACTGATCTTCAAATTTGAAGCAGCTTAAGACCCAAAACAAACGGGGCCGGATAAATCCGGCCCCGTTTTCATTCCTCGTCCGCTGTCAGTACTTATAAGAAATCGAAACGCCATAATGCCGTGGCCGGTTGGTCCCGGTGGACCAGACATGTCCCGGTGGCCGCGTCAGGCTTGACAATCCGCCATAGCCCGGGTCATTGTTCTCGAGTTCTGCACGCTCATCAAATAAGTTCTTGACGTAAAAGGCAGCCGTCCAGTTATCCTTTTTGATACCTGCGGATAGATTCACCAGGGAGTATGAGTCCATCTCCTGCCTGGCCGGAACATTGAGCGTGTCCAGGTCGTTCCACCGTTCGCCCGCGTAGGTGACGGCGGCTTGGAAGAAACTGGGCATGGACGCGATTTCAAAATTACTTCGCCAGATGCCGGTCAACTGTAAATCTGGCACATAGGGCATGGGCGTCCCTTTCGGCGCGTTCGCCGGTTCGCCTGCAATACGATCTTCATCGTCGCGCCAGAAACCCGTCTCGAGCTCAGCGTCGTTATAGGAGCCTGCGAAGGTCAGCGTGTTGTTGTCATTGGGCGCCCAGGTCAAATCCCATTCCATTCCCGTGGTACTGGAGTTACCGACATTCTGAACAATGGTCAGGTTGGAAACGGTGAAGTCGAGGAAACCAAACTGGAAATCATCCCAGTCAATTTGATAGACCGAACCATTGAATCGCACCGTGCCATCGCCAAGCAATAATTTCCAGCCGAACTCGTAATTGGTGACAAAATCAGGACTATACGTGGGAATGTTGGGCACGCGTGCGCGGTTCACACCACCGGCCCGGAACCCTTCGGACCAGGTGAAATAAATCAACTTGTCGTCATCAATGTTGTATTCGGCACTGACCTTGAAGGCCCAGTCATCGCCTTCGGCCACATCATCCAGGATCCGGGTGTCGAAGCAGGGAAACTGCATCACGTTACCGTAATCAGGATCATCAGGATCGAACGGATCATCAGGATCGTACTGGACAAATTCGCCGTCAATGTATAGGCCGGTGCAATGCTCGCCAAAACCGTTAAAACCATACAGTGAATTCTCGAATTCAAAGTACCTGGCGCCAACGGTGCCGGTGAATTTATCGCCGATGTCAAAGGCCACTTCTCCGAAAACGGCTGTGTCCTGATCTTCACGGATCTGGTACGTCTGCCACGCGGTGGTGCCTCCCCAACGATCAGATGAGGATGGGGGCAGGACCACCGTCCTGGCGGGGTCCAGGTCAGGAACGATCCACTGCAGGTCGAAGTTGTGCTCCTGATCTTGATAGAACAAGCCGGCTGTCCAGCGTACGCTCTGGTCCGCCGAAGACTGGAGGCGCAATTCATGGCTAGTGCGTTCGAATCTATTCCTGGCACCTACGTATTGTGTGCCTTCGGCGCACTCGTAATCGACGTCGTAGTAAATACAGATGTCAGGGCCCCCGTAGTACTCCAAATAGTAATAGGCCAGGTACTCGGTATAATCACTGTAGTCGTACTCATAGTCCTGTTCCCGATCCAGATACGCACCCGCATAGACGAGGTCGATATCTCCGATACTGCCATTCAGGGTCAGACTGGCCTGATACCAATCATCATTGCCCGTGGCAGGCCAGAATCTGCCAGTTTCCAGATCGTCGAAGAAGTCCGGATTGTGCTCCCAATAGCCATCGGTATCCGATTGCTGGATCATGAGACCCGGCGTGACTGACCAGTTGTCGTTCAGATCAACTTTGAGCAAGGCACGCAGCCCCGTGGTCGTGGCTGTGTTTTGATCGTTCTCGACAATACTGGAATTATCAATCGTTCTCGGCTGCGGCCCTGGAAAGGTCATAGTGGCCGGCACCTGATCAATAAAGCCGCCTATTTCCTTGTGCCAGGCTACCAGCCTGACTGCGGCGCGCTCGCCCATGGGAAGGTTCACGAAACCACTCAGGTCATAACCCGAACCAGCGTTCTCGGTCGTGTTGGCTTCCAGGTCAAAGCCGCCTTCAGTTTCACCCATGACCGGCTTGTTGGTGATGATACGAATCGTGCCCGACTGGCTGCCCTGGCCGTAGAACGTGCCTTGCGGGCCGGCCAGTGTTTCAATCCGGGCAATGTCGTACATGTGGATGTCCAGGATCTGGTTGATCGTGGTAACCGGCTGCTCGTCCAGGTAATAGCCGACGCTGGGCATTGAAGCGGAGTGGTTGCCGTCGCCGCCACTGACAATGCCGCGCATGTAGACTTGGCCAAAACCAGGGCCAAAACCGGCACCGCCCGTGGCCATTTGAACGGTCGGCAGGAAATTAATGAAGTCTGCGAACCCACGGACATCCAGGTTTTCCAGCGCCGCGTTATCCAGCACCTGGATTGAAACCGCCACATCCTGGAGATTCTGTTCGCGTTTTTGGGCGGTTACGATAATTTCGTCAAGCGGAACTGCGCCAGCGTCCTGAGCCTGCGCCGGCGCCGCAATCATAGCCGGAACAGCAGACCCGGCCAGGATCAGCGAAATAGATCTTGCCAAATGGTTTTGTTTGAATTTGTTCACTGGAGCCCCCTGTATCGAATTTTTGATAGTTCTTTATCGAAACTGTAGCAATTATGTGCCAAACCCTTCCGACAGTCTATTTTCGAGCCTATCATTCATTTATATCAACCCATTAACTAATGCATGAATGCGAATGAGTAACATTCAGACCGGAATCCAAAACTGCTCCCCTTCGGACTGCAATTGTGGATAATGTCGTCCATGTCTATGGTGGACAGCAACAACAGCGGTGATCTGCTAACCGCCCTCAAGAATGCGGCTGATCTGCTCGCTCACGATCCGCGGCTGGCGGCAGAGCAGGCGCATGAGATTCTGAAGGTGTATCCCGATACTGTTAAGGCCAAACGGATACTTGCCTCGGCTTTTCGGCTGCAGAAAATGCCGCAAAAGGGCCTGGATGTATTAACGCCACTGCTGGCCGGGCAGGCTGATTCGCCTGGATTCCTGCACGAACTCGCACAATGCTACGGTGGCGTCGGGCGCGGCGATGACGCCATCAAAGCGCTGCGAAAAGCAGTCACGATTGACCCGAAACATGCGGCGGCCTGGCAGAGCTTAGGTCACCAGTTGGCGGTCGCCGGTGACGGAGAAGGCAGCCGCCAGGCTTTTCAACGGCATTTTGAACTCTCGACCCCCCATCCGGAGCTGGTCGAGGCCACCAGGCTGTTGGGCGACGGCAAACTGGGCAAGGCGGAACGCATCGTTCGCGATTTGCTGAAAAAGCACCCGGCGGATGTGTCCGCCATTCGAATGCTGGCCGATATCGGCATCAAAATGGGGCAATTGAAAGACGCCAGTCATCTGCTGGAGCGTTGCCTGGAATTGGCGCCGGATTTTCATGCGGCCAGACACAGCTACGCAATGGTCCTGAATCGCCGGCAGAAGCCCGAGGCTGCAATACAGGAGACCGAGAAATTACTGGCACAGGAACCGAACAACCCCAATTTTCTGACCCTCAAGGCCTCTGTCCTGACTCGAATCGGGGACCAGCCAGGGGCGCTCGAGATTTACGAAAAGGTACTGCAGAACTACCCCAACCAGGCCAGGGCGCAGATGAGCTATGGTCACACGCTGAAAACGGTGGGAAGGCTGGATGAAGCCATCGAGGCCTACAAAAAATGCGTCCGCCTGAGTCCCGAGGTTGGCGAAGCCTATTGGAGCCTGGCCAACCTGAAAACCTTCCGCTTCAGTGACGAAGACATCGACAGCATGCGCAGCCAGGTAACGACCAAGGGCGGCGATGCCGATGACCAGGCGCATCTGGCTTTTGCGTTGGGGAAAGCACTGGAGGACCGCAAAGCATACGACGAATCGTTCAAGTTCTATAAACGCGGTAACGGCATTCGGCGAGTCGAGCATCGCCACAGCCAGAAGGTCAATGTCCTGGACTCGGTTCGGCAGGTTCGGGCCTTGCCCGGTGCGTTCTTTGAGCAACGCAGGGGTTGGGGTTGCCGGGCGCCCGATCCGATCTTCATTGTTGGCTTACCGCGCGCAGGTTCAACCTTGCTGGAACAGATACTGGCCAGCCATTCGCAGGTTGAAGGCACCTCTGAACTGCAGGATATCATCACGATTTCGCGCAAGCTGGGCGACAGGAGCCGGAAAAACCCAGCGGGAAAATACCCGGAAGTCCTTGCCGAGCTGACCCAGGACCAGTGCCGGGAGCTCGGCGAGAGTTACCTGGAAACCACCCGTATCCATCGCAGTGATACCCCGGTTTTCATCGACAAGATGCCCAATAATTTCCGGCACATCGGATTGATTCACCTGATTCTGCCCAACAGCAAGATCATTGACGCGAGGCGCCACCCGATGGGTGGCTGTTTTTCTAGCTTCAAGCAGATGTTCGCCCATGGCCAGACTTTTACCTACGGTCTCGAAGAGATCGGCAAGTACTATCGAGACTATGTCAGGTTGATGGACCACTGGGACGCGGTGTTGCCCGGCCGGGTGCACTGCGTGCAATACGAAGAAATGGTGACCGATACCGAGGCACAAATTCGCGCGCTGCTGGACTACTGCGAACTGGATTTTGAAGAACAGTGCCTGAAATTCTATGAAACAGACCGTGCCATTCGCACGCCCAGCGCCGAGCAGGTCCGCAAGCCGATTTACAAAGAAGGTCTGGAGCAGTGGCGAAACTTTGAGGCTCACCTCGATCCACTCAAGGAAGCGCTGGGGCCGGAGGTCCGGCAGCGGTATTCCGTAGACCTCTGAGTATGGACTTGCCTGAATCCCTGCAGCGGGCGCTGCACTACCTGCAAGCCGGCCCGCCGGAAAAATGTGTGTCTGTGTGCGATGAAATCCTGGCTGAGAGTCCGGGGTTGATCCAGGCACTGTATCTGCGCGGTTGCGCTGCGTTTCAGATCGGCGACATCGCCCGGTCGGTCAGTGACCTCGAAATCGTCTATGGCAACTATCCCGAGCACCTGTACGCGGCCTTCTATTTGGGGCGGTCTTTGCAGGCTGCGGGCAGGCTTGAAGAGGCGTTGGCGCCACTGCAAGTGGCCTTGGGCAAAGACGAACTCACCGTGCTTGCCCGCTACGAGCTCGCCACCTGCCTGGCTCGGTTGCGGCGCAGACCCGAGGCTATCGATCACTACCAGGCCATCCTGACGCGGCAGCCAGATAATGGGCTGGTGGCTGCCAATCTGGCGGCTTTGCTGGAGCGTGAGAACCGCCTGGATGAAGCCGAAAGCTGGACAGGCAAAGCGCTGCTGATGTATCCGGCCAATGAGACGGCACGCCTGACGCGTGCCGCGCTGGATCGGCGCAGCGGAAAATACCCGGAAGCAGTGCAAGGGCTCCGGAGTTTGATCCCGGTAATCAACAATCACGTCAACCGCAGCATCGCCTGGAATCAGTTAGGTCAGTGTCTGGAAGGCCAGGAGGACTGGGATGAGGCCTTCAATGCCTTCAGTGAATCTAACCGGATCTTGAAGAAGCATCACACAGGCTCCCGCCCCGATCCGCGAGGCCCGCACGGTTTGCAGACCCTGGCCCGGATTCAAGCGTGGCTGCAGGAAAATCCTGTGGCGGGTTGGAAGGAGCCGGTTACTCGTGACACGGGCGGTATTGCATTCCTCGTTGGATTTCCAAGGTCCGGCACGACGCTGCTGGATCGCATGCTCCGGGCTCATCCGGATATCGAAGTACTGGAAGAAAAAAGCCTGTTCTCCTTGCTTCACCAGGACTGGTCAGAACCCGGTACGCTGGAGGCGCTGGCCGACGTCAACGAGGCGCAGATCATCGATGCCCGTAACATCTACCGACGGGAAATGTCACGCTACCGGCGTCATCCGCAGCGATCCCTTGTGATTGACAAGCTGCCGCTGAATCTGGCCTACCTTTTCCTGATTCACCGGCTGTTTCCGGAGGCGCCGGTCATTTTTCTGCAGCGTCACCCCATGGATGTCTGCATCAGCTGCTATTTTCAGGCTTTTGAGCTTGAAGCATCGATGGCCTACTTTCTCGATATTGAGGAAACGGCGCAGTACTACGATGCCGTAATGCAGGTGGCGGCCCTGTCCATGGACCAGGTCGGCAGTCCATTACACCAGTTGCGTTACGAAGATCTCGTGGCCGAGCCGAAAGACCAGCTCACGGCGTTGCTCAAATCCATCGCTCTGGAAAGCCACGATTCGATGCTGGATTACCGGCAGCAGGGCGGCAGCGAGACAAGCAATACCCCCAGCTATCAACAGGTGTCACAACCACTGCATTCGCGATCGATTGGACGATGGCGGCACTACTCAAAACAACTCGAATCCAGTCTTTCGGTCCTGCAGCCATGGGTGAAGCGGTTTGGATATTAGGCAGCGAACACCGCACTTCGATGGCGAGTTCAGGGACTAGATTCGTCTCATTTTCCTGCGGTCAGTGGTGCCATTCGAACTTGATTCCGAATTGATCGCATTCGCTCCGCAGCCATGACTGAACCATGGTGTCATTGTGCTTGTTTGCTTGAACCAACCGGGCGAGGTCTCTTGCAGGATCGTCTGAGTCCAGCCCCGTCAATGCCTCATAGAACTTACGAACTGCCTCGGGCGAAAGCGTGACGACACTTTCAATATCGGTACAGCCAAAGCACTGTTCGGCGGCCGGGCCGCGGCAATAATCCGACATCGTCAGGCTGCCGTCGTCGCTGAGGTCTATATCGATTCGAATGAAATTTTCGCCAGTGTCCTGGCGGGCGATCGAGAAGTGATCGTGCATTGAGACCTCCTCAAGGGGGAGAGAGGTTTTTGAGGGTCCCAGTGCAGATTGTAACAAATACGGTGGGGTCGATGTTCGCCGAATCGCGCTTGCACCCATCTACGCGGGTGTCAGCGTATGCCAAAGCCGCGATGAATCCGAGAAGGATCAGGGCGCCGGTGATGGCCAGCAAACATTTCATCCGCGTGGGGTTTGCAATGGCTTTGTTCAAGTTCGACTCCAGCAACCGGGCACAATTGCCGCTGCTAATACTAATAATAGTCGGAATTGACGAAAAAAGTTACATGGTTCCGAGAAACATGGCCCTGAGCCCGCCGTTAAGCCATTGAAGTCATTGGCCGTACCGCGCTCGGTAGGCAATAATATGGCTGACTCCGCAACCAGCAGGTACCGATCATGAGTAAACGACCTATTTTGTGGTGGCAATCGTGGAGGTTTCGTGCCGCAACGTGCTTTTGCGTGTTTGCGCTCGCTGCCGTGGCGGAATCGGCGCCGGATCAGCACGCCGATAACATCCGCCAGTACCAGTTCGAGGCGGCGTCGGGTGGCTATCAACTGGCGCTCAGGGAAGTACCGCGGCCCGTTGCCGGTGCCAGCGAAGTGCTCGTCCGGGTAAGGGCGGTGTCCTTGAATCGGCGCGACGTCAATATATTGAACAGAGATTACGACCCTGAAGACAGCATGGCCGGTGAGATTCCGTTGTCCGACGGCGCCGGTGAAGTCATTGCCGTCGGTGAAGACGTTACGAGATTTAGTGTCGGCGATCGCGTGGCCGGCACCTTTTTCGAAAGTTGGATTGACGGCGCGCCAAGTGCCGAGTCGCTCGGGTCGGCGCGCGGCAGAAGCGCGGGGGGTATGCTGTCCGAAGTCATCGTGACACACGAGGACGGCCTGGTCGCGATCCCGGAACATTTGTCTTTCGAGGAAGCCGCGACGTTACCTTGTGCGGCCCTGACCGCGTGGGTCGGCTTGTTCAAGCGCGGCGGGCTCGAGCCGGGTCAATTCGTGTTGCTCGAAGGCACGGGTGGCGTGTCGGTTTTCGGCCTCATCTTCGCGGTGGCTGCAGATGCCAAACCAATCATCACAAGCTCCCGGGACGAAAAGCTCGAGCGCGCCAGGGCACTTGGTGCATTCGGTACCGCCAACTACCGCAAGAATCCTGACTGGCAGCAGGAAGTGCTGAAGCTGACCGGCGGTGCCGGCGTCGACCATGTGCTCGAAGTCGGTGGCCGTGACACTCTGGGCAAAGCCCTCGAAATTCTCGCCTATGGCGGGCACATTGCACTGATCGGTGGTCTGTCAGGGTATGGGAGCGATATTCCGACCGGCGCACTGATGTGGATCAACGCCACGGCCAGCGGCATTTATGTTGGGTCGAGGGAAGATTTCGAAGCGATGAACGCGTTCATCAGCGAACATCAGATACGTCCACAAATCGATCGTGTGTTTGAGTTCGACCGTGCACAGGACGCGTTCGATTACATGCAAGGCGGCAGTTTCATTGGGAAGATCGTAATTCGTTTGTTTTGAATGGCTGCTATTGGTGACAGCCGCCAGGAGTGTTCACTATGACTGATGCTCTTTTTAAATGGGATGAGTCCTTCCTGATTGGGATAGAAGAACTCGACCACGAACACAAAGTACTGATCGACGATATCAACAGGCTCCACGAGGAACTGGCCAGGCATGAGGAGAAGTCAGAAATCGAGAAATGCCTGGGCGATATTTGCGCCCGCATGCAGGCTCACTTTGCACTCGAGGAGCATGTCATGAAGGAACATAAGTACGAGTTTTTCGATGAACACAAGCGTGAGCACGATGAATTGCTCGACAATTGCACCGAATACATGTTGCGGTTCCTGAATGACACCGGCAACTCTTCCAGTATACCCATCGAGGACTCCCTCAAGGGGTGGGTCATGAACCACATTGTCACCAGCGACAAAAAAATGAGCCTGATGATTCAGGAACAAGAGTCTTTCAAGACAATGCTGCGAAAATGAATGCCTTGTGGTGTTGCTTTACCGGTATCTCAATCATTCGCTTTCCCCATCCCAGTAATCGACTGCCGTCTCTTTGCGTGCGAACACCAGAAAATTATCCGGTGCATCGAGATCTCTTGTTGTCCCATGCCAAACACCGTACTTGCCGGAATCCGGGTACAGAAACACATCCGTCTGCTCTTCCGTGCCAAGTGCGATATAGGTCAGCTCCTGATCAGATGTATTGATGATCTGATGAGCCTGCTCGGGATCTGCCGGCGAGCAAATGAAGTCACCTGCCCGAATCGGATAATCCTCATCCGCGTGTCGCAACGTACCTTCGCCCTGGATGACATAGAACATCTCTTCAGCCACATAATGAGAATGGTACGGCCAGGCGCGTTTCCCCGGCTTTAGTTTGACCACCGCGTAACCAAGTTTACTGGCACCGATCTGGGTCGATACCGGAGCACGGCTTGCGTTGAAGCGATCTCCCTTGCCAAACTCTGAGTATTCCAGTTTGTCCAGATTAATAATCGGCTTAGACATTCTTCCAACTCCTCAACAGTGAACATTTCAACAGGTGGAGTGGAAGAGACCGCCGATCGCTTCACCCCGCGATGCAAGATCATTGTAGATTTGCGCCGCCTTTTTCGTCTCCGCAACATGCACGGCTATGCCTTTGGCCTCCAGGAAACTCATGGTCTCTGAACAAGTCTGCAGCCTTAGCAACATTCCCCGCGATAACACGACTGCCTGGCTGCCATTAGCCAGCAGTTCTTTTACATCCGCCGGCTGTATCCCGGGCACATGGTGCGTCCCGGTCTCCATCCAATTCCATTCGCGGCCGCCACCCGGCCAAAGTTTGAAATCCTTGCCGCTGCCCACACCATCGATCGCCATGCGTCCCCAGTGCAGTTCATTGATCCGTGGGGACAGTACTTTTTGCTCAGACACCACACCACCTCGACACGTTAATCTCCATGCGCATTACCCGGAGACCAGGCTTCTCACCAGATCCACCAGCCTGTCGTAATGACTGCCGGGCCAATACCGCCGCCCACAACCCGGGCACTGCGACACCCGCTCGAAGCGGCCGCGCAGGCCAGCCGGGAGCGCATCGCGAACAGCGGCCTCGGCAACGGTCTCCAGGGTATGGTTGCAGACCATGCAGCGTGAAAAAACACGCACAAGCCTGTGCAGATCGAAGGCCTTCACCACTTCCGCGATTTGTAGCCGCGGCTGGATATTTCGCAGCCAATAACCGCGGGTAACTTCTTTGCGTTTGAGCAAACCCTTATCACGGGTCAGGATAAGGCGCCGCTGCTCAACGGAGATAGCCGTTATCGTGGCGTCGTCATAATCGCGGTCGTAGATCGTATCGAAGCCGAGCAATCGCAGGTAACGGGCCAGCTTCCCCAGGTGCACGTCCGCTACGAAGCGGGGTTCCCGCAATGGATCTGGGCGTAGACGGGTTAATGATGAAATGTCGACGCGTTCGAACATCGGGTAGACGGCAACGCGCTCGCCGCCGTTCAGCAGATGATCGAAACCCACCGATACGTCATCGACGAGAATCAGATCGATTTCGGGGTGAGGCACGCCAATCGCCTCGATGCTGTCCTTCACCGAAGGTGTCCCATTGAAGGCATAGTCAAAGGCGATCTTGCGCCGGGCCGGTGGGATGAAGTCGTTCAGTTCTTCATAAAACCGGAATGTGGCGCGTTGTCGCCAGCCATCTGACGGTTGGCGGCCCGTCTCTGTGGAAATCTTCATGCGTCTCAATATTAGAAGATTCTACGCTTCCGGCGGGTCACTTTTGGGTGCAAACCAACACCTTGACACAGCAATTGCCTGATTTGCTGCCTGGATCTAGTCTGCAGGCATGAATTTCTGTTAGAAACGTGTGTATGGGCCCATTTCTACTGGCAATTTTTCTCAGTGCGTTTCTGCTGTTCCAGCTGCAGCCGATAATCGCCCGCTACATCCTGCCCTGGTATGGCGGCAGTCCCGCCCTATGGACATCCTGCATGATGTTCTTTCAGGTAGCCCTGCTTTTCGGTTACCTGTACGCGCACCTGCTCGCCAATCACGTGCCGGCGAAACGTCAGCCGATCCTGCACGTATCTTTCCTGACGCTCTCCCTGCTGTTGCTGCCGATTGGTGTTCCGGAATCCTGGGTGCCGACGGTGGATGGCCAGCCTGCCGTGGAGATACTCGCGTTGCTCTCGATTTCCGTCGGAATTCCATTCGTATTGATTTCCGCATCGGGACCGTTGCTGCAACACTGGTTTTCCGGTGTTTATCGAGGCAAGTCCCCGTTTCGCCTGTATGCGCTTTCCAATCTCGGCTCGCTGGCTGCATTACTGACTTACCCCATACTGATCGAGCCGCAATTTACGATTGATGGTCAGGCCACGACCTGGTCTTTTCTTTACCTTGCGTTAGTTCCAATCTGCGCCTTGTGCGGCATTGCATTCTGGAGGAGCAGCGCAGACGGCAAGGCCAATGATCCGAAAGTGGCAATACCCCAACCAGTCACAATGCTTGATCGAACGCTGTGGGTTTCGTTAGCTGCTTGCGGATCCACCGTATTGCTCGCAACGACGAACCAGATTTGCCAGGACGTGGCCGTTGTGCCATTCCTCTGGATATTGCCGCTAAGCCTTTACCTCATCACATTCATTATCTGCTTCGATAAAGACGCCTGGTACGTGCGCGGTATCTGGTTGGGCTTACTGTTCATTTCGCTGGTGCTCCTGGTCCATTTGATGTTTCAGTATTTCACCGCTGTATGGGTGCCACTGGTTTACCAGGTTGGCATATACTGTTTTGCATTGTTCACTTGCTGCATGGTCTGCCACGGAGAACTCGCGCGACGACGCTCGGCAGTGCCCCATTTGACGACCTTCTATTTGTATGTCGCACTTGGCGGTGCATTAGGCGGGGTATTCGTTAACCTCGTCGCGCCCATTCTATTCACCGGATTCTGGGAGCTGCATATTGCGCTTACCAGCACGGTGATACTCGCAGGCGTCTGCGTAGGTGTTGACAAAAAGCTAACTCGAATCAAGCAACACCGTACAGCCTTTGCCTCCTTATGGTCGCTGATGGTTGCGGTGTTCGTCGTTCTGATGGTACTGCAGATCCGTGGCGGTAGAGTTGAATCCATCTATGTCGGCCGCAGCTTTTTTGGCGTCATGTACGTAGATGAATGGGACGTCGACACGCACGACCATGAGCGGTACTTGTACCATGGCAAAATTCGACATGGTCGCCAGCTTTTGCATCCCTACAAACAACGCTGGGCCACTTCATATTACGGGGCAAATTCCGGCGTCGCTGAGGCGATCCTGCGGCATCCACGGCGGCTCCTGCCTGATCCGGCCGCCGGGGGCCTGAATATAGGCGTCGTAGGCCTGGGTGTCGGTACGCTTTCTACCTTCGGTACGGAGAAAGACGCGTTTCGTTACTATGAGATCAATCCGCAAGTCGAACAGATTGCACACAAGTATTTCCGCTACCTTGGTAATAGTAAGGCCACAACCGAAATCATCCTGGGCGATGCCAGGGTATCTATGCAACGCGAATTCAGCGACTCCGGCTCAAACGAGTTCGACGTATTGGTTCTGGACGCTTTCAACGGTGACTCAGTTCCCGTGCACCTGTTGACGGAGGAAGCATTCGACTTGTACGCAAAGCATCTGCGTGATGACGGAATACTGGCAATCCACATAACGAACAAATTTGTTGATCTCAGCCCCGTTGTCCGCGTTGCTTCCCGTCGCCTGAACAAGGAGGCGATCTGGGTCGACGGTGCCGCCGATCGCTGGTACGAGGACAGCAACGACTGGGTACTCGTGTCCAGCAACCGCGCGTTCCTGGCCTCGCCAACGCTGCGCGCGATTCAAACTTCCTGGAATGAGGTTCAGCCCCGCCCAATTCGATGGACTGATGATTTCAGTAATCTGTTCCAGATAATTACCTGGTACGATTAAACGCATGCCCATCTGGATTAACGATGTCCGCAGCTCGCGCCTGCGGCCGTACCTTCCCAGTCCGGGTCGGCTACCCCCTGCCAGGTGTCACCTGTCCGCGCCACCAGGTGTACGCGGCCGAATGACGCGTGTTGTTCCACTGACGTGACCTCGAAGCCAGTCGTCTTCAGAACGTCTGCAACCGCGATCGGCCATCCCCGTTCGGGCGTCATTTCGAGATTCATCTTTTCGGCATAGGTCATGCGCTCACCCGATTCCGTTTCGCCTCGCACCGGGTGAACTCGCGGCAGCGCCACGGCTGTGACCGGATCATGACCCTGGTCCAGGTGCCGCGAAATGGTCTGCACGATCGCCGACAGAATGCGGATACCGCCGGCGGCACCCAGCGCCAGAACCACTTCGCCATCACGGGTTACGATAGTGGGGGCGATGGTCGTGCGAGGCCGCGAACCGGGTCTCTGATCTGCTGCCGACAGGTAACTGCCCATGGTGGCCGCATAAACAAATCCCAGGTCCGGGGTGATGATGTTGGCACCGAACAACGGGCCCACCGTTTGCGTGATACTCACGATGCGCCCGTCACAGTCAGCGATCGTGAAATGGGACGTGTGATGGCTGTCTTGCCCCCAGTGACTGCCGCTCCAGTCAGTGGCCGACGACAGTAAAAGTTCTCTCTCCATGGACGATGTCACCGCGGCCGAAACCGGTGTCGCAGGCGGCATCCTGATACCCGCAGCCTGTCGTGCAGCCCACGCCTTGTCTGCGACGTGATCCAGGTCCAGCTCCGCCGGGTCATCGGCCATACTGTTGATCGTCAGCGCCAGCGCCTGGTTCATGACCGCCGCCCACTGCGCTTCTGTAAGCGCCGCCATGTCGAAATTCTCCAGGATATTGAGCGCCTTCACCACCAGGCCGCCACCTGCCGGTGCCGCCAGCGAATGAATGTCATATCCGCGATAACGCGTGGTGATATAGCGACCGTCGAGAACCCTGTAAGCGGCCAGATCCTCGGCGCTTACATGCCCGCCGTTTGCAGCCATGTCGGCGGCGATCTGCTGCGCGATTTTCCCCCGATAGAAATCGTCGGCGCCGGTTTCAGCCAGGCGGGTGATCGTACGTGCCAGGGCCGGTTGTTGCAGAAGATCGCCGGCGTCGTAGGCACTGCCGTCATCTTCAATGAATACCTGCTGAAATCCCGGATTGTCTTTAAATCGGTCCAGACCGTTTTCATGACGAGCTGCGGCGCCTGGCAGCAATGCGAAACCTTCACGCGCGATCCGCGCCGGTTCCTGCAGTAAGACAGACCAGGGCAGTGAGCCGTGTTCCGCATGCAGCCGGGCCAGTCCCGCCACGACCCCCGGTGTGGCAACAGCCCCGTATCCCTGGCTGACCGGTTCTTCCGGGGGCTCATAGGCACCCGGCACCTCGGTCATGCCGTTATAACCCTGGTAGCGGTCATCCGGGGACCTGACCAGGATCTGGGTACGGCCTCCCAGGTTGCTCATTGACGGTTCCACTACAGCAAGCGTGAACCCGGCCGCCACTGCCGCATCGGCTGCGTTGCCGCCCTGGTTCAGCACTTCCCGGGCTGCGTTGGTCGCGAGCGGATGGGCAGTGGCCACCATGCCGTGGGTCATGATGGTCTGCTGGCTGGGGGGCGTCGACTGGCAGCCTGCAGCCAGCACCAGTGCAAACAACAAAGTAAAGGACAATCGACTCACTGTATCCTCGCTACAATTTCCCCTGCCAAATGGCAAATCTTTGGTTAAAACGTTCTGCTGGCGACCCAGAGCGACCAGTCGCGATGATTCGCCCGTTCGGATGTTATTCTCCATTCTTGCACACTGATAGTAGTTAGGCGGCTTGACACAATCATGCACGATTTAGTCAAAGCGATACCCAAAGTCAGAGATAGCATAGCTTCCATACTGAAGATGTGCCCATTGCCAGTGCAGAACGATGCAAA
>Ga0255054_10000367_pt1 | contig 26750 bp, 28 predicted proteins | sample JV7_2_23_MG_FD_188634 | JGI IMG/M metagenome (GOLD analysis project Ga0255054, IMG submission 188634) | Seawater microbial communities from Jervis Inlet, British Columbia, Canada - JV7_2_23 | ecosystem: Environmental > Aquatic > Marine > Inlet | place: Canada: British Columbia | collected... | reverse complement strand
AAAGCTTACGAGTAGTATCCACGCATAACCGAGTATCCCGTACTCCTGTAGGCGCTGTATAAAACTTAAAGTATCCTGTGGCATATGTTTGTCCATAATATAGGTTTAATTGTCGCTTGACATTTTAATAAGTATATCATTCAAGCGACTAAATTACCTTATTTACCTGACTTTCCAAACACTTTTATGATTAGTGGCTCAAGGTTCTTGACGGTACGCTCACCAAATAAGAAACCCAATACCAATAGATTGATCACAATAAGCGCTGTCTGCTGCTGTTCTGAGAACGTTTGAACTAACTTATTGCCTAGAAATTTTGTTGAAGGATTGCTGAACCATTCATAATCCAGATACATAACAAAGAATCCCCACATAGGGCGTTGCATACCGCGAAGAAACAAAACTATCCGGCCAACTATCGGCAACTGTTTAAGGTCGCTTGCTGTTCCTTCTTGCTCTGCTATTCGTTGGTTAAGCGTTTTTTCAGCATCAGCCGCGGCTTCCAGGATAGCCATTTGCTTCTTGAACTCCATTTCATCAATCTTTTGCTGAAGCTCTGCCTTTTTCTCTGGCGACATATCCGGTGGAAAGTAATCGGTGATCAGCTCTTTAACTGAGCCAAACAATGATCCACCAACAACATCAGTTATCTTTGCTAAGAAACTCATGCGCCCCCCTTGATGAATTGCTTAATGCCAGTTACATAAGCTTCAGCCAACTCTTCAAACTTGTGATTAGCCAACTCTAATGATGCGTCACTATCAATAAAGAACGGCTCGACAATGACACAAGGCATTGAAGTTTTCTGAAGGAGAAGACCGCCGCGATCACCAGCTTTACCTTTGTGCGAAGCTACGCAAGGTTTAAGGCCGCGATCTTTAAGGCCCAAACACTTAACAACTTGCTCTTGAATGCACGAGGCAAGCAAGAAACCTTTTGAGCTGTGCTTGTAGTAAAGCGTTTCTGAGCCGTTTGATTTCTCATTGAAGGCGTTGCAGTGGAATGAAACAGCAATATCAGCTTCAGTTTGATTTACCTTACCTGGCAGTGCTGAGTATGAGCAGTCACGATAAATAATGATTGGCTCGTAACCTTCCAAGATAAGCTTTTCAGCCACCGAATGAGCAAGCGGCCCGTTAAATTCAAACTCGCTTGTGCCGTAAGTTTTGTTTGTGGCCCCTGGGCTTTTAGCTGAGTGGCCGATAATTAAAGCTACTTTTTTCATAAATACCTTATTTATCAAATACTTGAACTTGAGCCATAACAACCTCTTTGAAGTCTTTCTTGCTGTGACCATCAAAGAACAACCGCTTACTTGCTATATCTTCAGCGGTTTTGTAGTTGTCGGTGTTAATTAAGTATTCATGCCTTTTGGCTTTTAACCGTTTAGGCATGAATACAACCTTGATAACGCTATTCAACTTCTTTTCCTTTGCAGAAATCACCAATACCGTTTATTACAACAACCTCACCAGTCCATTCGTGAGGAATTAAAAGACCGTCAGTTAAGCCGCAAGATGCCGTGTGCATTCCACGCCAAATATCTTTTACTTCAAGATGCTTACAACCAAAACACGACTTACGTTTTTTATCGCGCTCAATTACTTTCATTCTTCTTATCCAGTTCTGCTTTCGCCGCAATAAAGCAGGCGATCACCGCTACGATTTCATTACCGTGAAACTCTTGGTTCCAAAGTCCCGTTTCACGCAATGCCTTTCTTGCCTCTTTTGAAAGTACAGCAAGCGCTTCTTCTGCTGTTTTGGCTTCGTTAACGTGAGTAACGTCACCAGCCGGAGCGCTTGCGCCTTTACTGAGTAAGTCTAAAACTTTTCCCATTATCGGCCTCGCTGTTGGCCGTAACCACCTTGTTGCTGTGGCGCTGCCTGTTGTTGATAACCGCCAGTTTGTTGAGGCGCTTGGTTCTGGTTATCTTCAGAGTTCCAGAAGATATACATTTTAACCGGACCAGTTTGACCTACTGGCATAGTATCAAGCTCAACTTCAATGTTAGGCATGTTAGAGCCTTGCTTGTTAGGCCAAAGAGTTGCGCGTCCTACTGTGGCATAGCGGTTTTTCATTTGAGGCTGGTTGTTCTGATCAAGCTGATTGGTTGGATACTTCTCAACTACTACAGCAACACGGCCCTTATCAAGTGGTGCATTATTTTGCATGGTATTTCCTTGTTAAAGTGAACTATCCGGAAATTCCAGATAGTTCAACTTGGTTAGTTAATCTTAGCTTTCGCCGATGAATGTTTTTAGTTCAGAGTCTTTGAACATTTCAACCAGAATTTCTTTGAACTCTTCAGCCATATCTTCTTCTTGCGCTTCAAGCTTAATGATACGGAAGCAGATTTCAGGCTTCTGGCCGCCAGTTAGGATTGATACACGAACGGTAAACGCTCGATTAGCTAAGCCGTGGTAAGGCTGGCAAGTAAATTCAATCGTTGCCGGGATCTTGTCCTGGTTCTTAGCTTCAATCTTCTCAAACTCGCTCATAGACTCGCCGAAGTCGCTAACCTTGCTATCACGGTTACTAACTTGCTCGATAGTGATTTCACGCAATTGCTTGGCCGCCTGGCTGTTGGTCATAGACTCGCCGTCACTGTTCACCACCTTGATATTGTCGGCCCAGTCTTCAACAAAGTTAGCCGCTGCTTTCTGGCTCATGTGATCGCCATTTACGCAAAGGATAGCTTTAAACGCTGCTGTCTTATCAAGTTGAAGCTTTGAGTTGTGGCGCTGGTGAAGAGGCTTATCTTCTGTACCAAGGTCAAAGATGGTTTCTGCATACATGCGATCAGAGTTAACAAAACACTTAGCGCCTTCTTTGTCGAACTCTTTGCAGTATTCACCAAAGTCTTTGATTGATTTGGTTGAGAAATTGAAGCGGTAAGAAGTACGGTGCTCCATGTGACCTTCAAGATCAGAAAGCTTTACGCCTTCAGGCAGTGCGATAAGTGGTGATTGAGCTTTTACTTCAGAAAGTGAAGCGTTTACGCCTGCAAGTAGAACAGTTTTCTCAAGGTGCTGGATTGCTTCTTTAGTCATTGACATAGTTATTTACTCTCTAATAAAAATTTAAGGTTTGCCGGGCGTTAACCCGGCGGTTTTAATTAGTTGGCCAAGCGGCGAACGTTTGAGTGTTGCTGTACTTCACCAGTTTCTTTATCAACATTTTCATGCGTTAGGTTGAACTGGCCGCTGTCGTCTTCTTCTGGTGCGTTGATGGTTAGCTTGCCACCTTTGCCAACAAAGAAAGCTGTATCGGTAATATCTTCTTCAAACTTCTTACCGCGCTTAGTTGGGTTGCTGGTTGATAGCTTGTGAGAAACGATAACCTGATCGTTATCACCCATTTGTTGAAAGGTAAATTCAAGTGATACCTTCGCTTTTTTGCTGCCGATACCGTGAGTGATTTGAGCTAGTGCCGCATCACTTAAAGCTAGTGCAAGCTTTTCAATCATAATTCCAGCGTTACATTCACCGATAAAGTCAGCTACATTTGTTTTGCGATCTGCCATGATTACTCTCCTGAGTTAAGTTTGAAAAAGATTTCTTGCGCTGCCAGTGTATCAGCCATTGCGCTATGAGCATTTACCAAGTCTTTGCCACAAATAGCTTTGTAAGCATCAACAAGCTTTGGATTTTTACCGCCTAGCTCTTTTTGAGCCATTCGCATTGCACAGTGGTGGTCTGATTTTTCCGCCCACTTTTCAATGCACTCTTCAGACATATAGCGCTTCATTGCAATACGAATAATGCGCTGGTCAAAAGTCTTGTTATACGCTACTCGTTCAGCGTCACCACGGATCATGTGAAGCATTGCCACGGCCATTCCTTCAGGGATACCATACTCAAGCGCGTATTCAGTCGTGATACCGTGAACCGCTGTTACTTCTTCAGGAATTTCCCAACCGTCCGGCTTAATGATCACGTTCATTGATTGAATTTCTTCGCCAGTTTCAGCGTTAGAAAGAACACCAGCCAATTGAACTAAGTGAGGCTGTTCAGGTGAATCGCTTGGCACTTTCCAGTTAGGCAAGCCAGTTGTTTCAGTGTCGTATGTAAAAATCGTTTTCATGTTATATCTCTACTTTGGTTTAAGTGGTGGCGGTTGTTACACCGCCAGGTTAATTACTTAATGATATTCACTTCTTGAGATTCAGTGTCATCACGAACAACAACATGCTCAAGTCTACTGCCTTTAGAATAAAGTTCTTTAGCTGCTTCTTCATCTTCAGCTTCAACTTCATAAACTGAGTAACCACGAGAATAGCCGGACCACTCAACTTGAACGGTGAACTTTTTAAGTCCTGGGTTAATGGCTTCGTTATTAGAAAGAACCTCTGAAATGAAATCACTTTCAGTTACTTCAGGAGTAGAATCCTCTGGCTGCTTAGCCTTCTCTTCTGCTTCACGCTGTAAACGGTCAGTTTCTTCCTGCTCACGTTTAGCTTGCTCTTCAGCTTGAGCCTTGGCGCGTTCTTCCTTGCGGATACGTTCACGCTCTGCCTCTGCTTTGGCTTCAGCTTCACGTTGAGCCTTTTCCTCTTCTTCTTTTTGAATGCGCTTGCGTTCAGCTTCAAGTCGCTCTTCTTCAGCTTGCTTGTGATCAGCAATGCGTGATTTGATTATCGCCTGAAATGGTTCAGCGTCCTGGTTAACTAGCTGCTGAGCATCAGAGAATAAAAATTTGTAATCCGCTGCATGTTCACGAAGGTATTGAAGGTTAGGAACAACACGGTCCATTACCTGATTAATCTCTACCTTCCACTTAGCCAGCTCTTCAGATACAGAATTGGTTAAGCTTTCAATGGTGCGCTTGTTCTTCATTGCGCCAGCCCAATCAGGAGTAAACGCGCCCATGATGCCAGCTAACAGCATTGGTTTTAATTTATCATCACATTCAGCGATATGTTGACGAAGGTTGTTATCGGCTTCAGTCCAGATAGCTTGCTTCTTAGCTTCTTTGGCTTGCTTAACTTGCTTCTCTCCGTGGCTTTGCATTTGCTGAAGAACACCATCCATTTCTTGAGCGATTTCTTCAAACTGTGAGTAGCTAACAAACTCGCCGCGAACCTTGGCGATCATATCTTTGAGCCCGGCGCGAGCCTTCTTAACATCTTTGTTAAGCTGGTCCTTGTCGGCGAAGTCCTGATCTGTTTCCAGGACCTTGCTCATTTCTTCACTGGCCATTGTTTTGATTTGGTCAAGACACATAGCAATGTTAGTGGTGATCTCTGTACCTGTTACGCTGTATGAAATAGCTGGCAGGCTAGTTTTTTCAGCAACAACAACTTCTTTTTTAGCTTCCATTTCAAAAGACTCGAGATCTTTATTGAACTGCTTCCATCCAGCGATTAACTGCTCACGGCGTTCAGGGATTGAAATGTAGTGCATGTATTCGCGTTTATCTGCTGTGCCGTCTGAAGTCATAAACAAAGCATTTTCAGCGCCGGATACAAGAAGCTGGTGCTCTAACTGCCAGTAGTGAGTATCTTCAAGCACGTTATTGCGAACATTTTCAGCAAGCGTTTCATTCCAAAGCTTGTGCTCGAATACCATTTGCTGATCTTCTGATAGACCATCCAGTGAAGCGAGTAGCTTTAAGCCGTCAATCTCGATACCACCAACAACCGGGGCGAATGACTCAAGCATATCAACCTCAAGAAGATCACGAGCTGCGTCTTCTGCTGCGTGGCCCTTGTCGAAAAGCGATTGTTTAGCCGGAGTGATCTTCTCCTTAACACCAAACTTCTTTTCTTTCATTAGCTGAGTGCGGCTTTTGTACTTGCTTGCGCCCATCATTGCCGAAGCATCAGAAGCGGTTAAGTGAGTGTCACGAAGTTCGTGCCATTCCGGTGTACCTTGTTCTACTTTGAATAATTGCATTCTACTTTCCTACTTGTTGTAATTTTGAGTATTGGTCTTGGCTAAGGATAATGTTCTTCTTAGTCAAGAATTGGTGTAGCGAGTCAACTGTGTGCTTACCATCAGTTATTTTTTTAGACCAGGCCGGGAAGTTTTTATTAAATTCTTCATCCGGGTAGCAGTTAACAGGCTTTTGCTGTTCCTGGTTATCGTACTGAACAGAATCGCCGTCATCGTCTTCACCACCGACAACAATCCCCAAGATACCAGTCAATGTATAACGGCGAAGGTATGAAATTGCCGAAGCGATACTTTTAAGCTGATCCTTGCCGCCGCTAATATCAGGGGAAGATACCAACTCACTGTATTCTGAGTGGCCGCTCTGGTGCGTAACGATACAGCGAACGGTGATAATTCCGTTATCCTGGCTTTGCGTGAAGCGGTAAGACAGGCCTGTTTCTTTTAACGCTGGCTGAATTGCCTTAGCAATATCTTCAATCTTGGCGTACTGGTAGAACGTGCGACCTTTTGAAGTTGTGTAATCAACAATGCCAAGCTTTTCAATTACCGGAAGCATTGCCTGAAACTTAGACATTGCAGCGTTGAACTCTTTCTTAGCCTGGTTTGCTTCATAGCGCTCTTGAAGATCCATAAGCTTTTCAAGCTGAGTAATGTCAGCGCCGTTATTCACTGCAATTTCAATTAGGCGCATGTGCGGCTGTGCCATAACCGGAAGTGATGATTGCTGATCACTTGTAACTAATTCGCCGTTACTCATTGCCACGACCCTCAGCTTTAGTAAGTGTTTCAAGTTGCTCTTCAGATAACTTGCAACCTTCTTTGCCGACTTTATCAAGAAGCTTCTCAAGTGTTGTTTCTGAATACTCAAGCTCTTTCTTAGCGGCATTAAACCAAGCATCACTAACAGTCTTGTAACCATTGACGATACCAAGCTGTTCAGCGCTGAGCTCGTCTTTAATGGTATAACTTGAAATGCACTTGCAGATAACAAGCTCTTCACTGCTGTTATTGAAAATGATTAGCTCACCGCCAGCCGTAGCAATACCACCAGCATGAACAAGTTCCATCAGATTTTCATCTGTTGCGATAGCTTCATACAGATCACTAAGTTGTGAGTCTGCCGCGCCAAGCTGATCATTTAAGCGCTGAACTTCTTCAGACTTATTAACGAACGCCTGGATTAAATCACCTTTGTTTTTAATATCCATTTTATTCACCTTCTACTTTGAACGAATTATCACAGGAAACATTCTTATTGAATGCTGGCCAGTGTCCGGCTTCAACCATATCGCAATAGTGTGCTTCCTGGTTTACTGCGTCTTCATAGTCCATTTGACCTACAAGACATAAAAGCGCCACCACCGACATTACTGCTAAAACCTTCATACTTGCCTTCTTCATGTTGTGCCTCCGTGTTGATTATTGAACTTTAGCAGTGACAAAAATTAATGTCAACACTTTACAATGAAAAAAATATCACTTACTATCTACTACATCAACACAATGAGAGGTTAACATGAATATCAAAAAGTCTTTAAACATCGCCCTGGCTAAAAAGGGCATTAAGAAAGGTGAGTTTGCTGAAAAGCTTGGCGTTAGTCGCGCAAGACTTTACGCAATGCAGAACCAAAAGCGCGTAAATCCTGAAACCCTAACAAAGCTATCCAAAGCTTTAGATATGGAAGTCAGTGAGTTTATCGCTCTTAGCGAGGGCGAGTAATGGCTGACTTCTGGATAAAAATCGAAAAGGGAACGCCAGACAAGCCGGAAATTTTAGAGCTTGCCGCCCTTCTTGATATTGAAGATCCAGACACTATCACCGGGAAAATGATAAGAGTCTGGTCGTGGTTCGACTCTAATTCCGAAAATGGTCACGCTCCACTTGTGACAAAAGTCCTGCTTGATAGGCTGACAGGTGTCACAGGTTTAACGGAAGCTTTAGTGACAGTTGGCTGGCTTGATAAAACAGAGTCCGGTTTTTGCGTTCCTAACTTTGAAAGGCACTTAGGCAAAGGAGCCAAGAAACGAGCCTCCGATGCAGAGAGAAAGCGCAAGTCACGCGACAACTCACAACAATGTCACAAAAAAAGTGTGACAAAACCAGTGACAGAAAAGGGACTAGATAAGAGTAGAGTAGATAAGAGTAGAGTAGATAGTAAAGAAGTAATAACTACTCCGTCAGCTAAAGCTAACCCTGCTTTCGACTTGTTCACATACTGGTGTGACGTTATGGGTAAAAATCTTTCTACCAGCAAGCTAACCGCTAAACGCGATAAAGCTATCAAGGCCAGGTTGAAAGAAGGCTATACGGTTGATCAGATCAAACAGGCTATTGATGGTTGTCGTAATGATCCGTTTTCAATGGGGCAAAACGATAGACAGAAACCTTTTAACGACATTGAGCTAATTTGTCGCACCGGGGAAAAGCTTGAAAGCTTCTTTGCCGATAACGTTCAACCTGAACAGCAGCAGTTTAGCCAGGTTACTCAGAAAAACATTAATAACACAATGGGAGATTGGTAATGCAAGAATCAGATAAGAACAGCTTCCACGAGCTTATGCTTGGTGCTGGCGAACTTTACGGCAAGGAGATCACTAAGCCTTTGTTAAGAATTTACTTTAACGCACTTGAGGACCTAAGCATTGAGCAGGTTTCTGGCGCAATGTCGATGCACATTAAGAACACTGATCAGGCCGGGACCTTCTTCCCTAAGCCAGCGGATCTTATTCGTAACATCAGCGGTTCAGTTAAGGAGCAGCAGCAACTTGTTGAAGACCGCGCAGAAATGGCCTGGGCTTGCATTGAGAGAGAGATTAGCCGCATTGGTAGCTATGGCACTCTTGAGCTGGAAGACAAGCAAGCTATTGCGGCTGTTAAAGCTATCGGTGGATGGCGAGCGCTTTGCATGTGTACCTATGATCAACTTGTTTGGAAGAAGAAAGAGTTCGTTAGCTCTTACGATTGCTACGAGCGCACACCTTTGGAAGCTTTGCCAAGTAAGTTACCTGGTTTAATTGAGCTATCAGAACACAAGGCCGAATCTAAGCAAGGCGTTAAGTCTTTGATGGATGGTTTGAACGAATACCGAAACAGAAAAGGGATTGAACAAAAATGAGTTATTCAAGAGGCTTTAAAAAAGGCTACCAGCAAGGCTTTAACGCCGCCTTTGCAATGGTGCTTGGCAAGGTTGGTTATTCAATTGAGTTCGCCGGACTTATCCGAAAGAAGCAGTTGAAGATCATCACTGAAGAGTTAACGCAGCAAAAGCAAGATCACAAGATGCCAGGGCCAGCTTGTACTTATTGCGCCCCTTGGCAGGGTGAATGTGGCTCTACCAAGATCCTTGATAACGGACAGTGTGAGAAGCACCAAGAAAAATGCAGTTGTGGAAAAGTCGCAACTCATGGATTTAGTCACGCCGGGCAATTTGTTTGCGGCCGTCCTCTTTGTGATGATTGTCGCTGTAACCACTAACCAGTAAGGGAATAAAAATGGCAGTAGATAACAATAATTCAAACACTCCTGAAAATGAAAAAGACCTGGGGCAAACGCCTTTTTGGTTGATTCGTTCAATTGAGTCTCTTGTGGGTAACGAGTTCGACCTTGATGTGTGTTGCCTTAAAAAAACAGCTAAGGCTAAAAACTACTTTACCCTTGAAGAAGATCGGGATTGTTTCATTACCCCCTGGGTTGGTAATGCTTACGGCCCTACACTGGCATGGTGTAATCCACCATTTTCAAATGTAATGCCATTCATTGAAAGGGCGGTTGATCAATGTGAACAGCATGGAACAACAACGGCCATGATCATTCCTAATAACCCTGAAGTGGCTTATCGCCGAAAGCTTAAAGAAGTTTGTGACACGTTCATTGAAATGCCATTCAGACTTAAATTTTTAAGTCCGGACGGCTCAAAGTTCCTGGATAAAAACGGGAAGGAGCAAGGTCCTAAGTTTAGTTGTGCGGTTGGCATAATCACACCGATAGGACTTAAAGCACCTTCAAGAGTGATTGAGTACGACTTTAGACCTGGCTTTTATGAGAAGTAAAAAAATGACCTAACCAAAACGGCTAGGTCAGTTCAAAGTAGAAAAGGAAGTAATAACATGAAATACACAAAAACGGTGACACTGGATATAAACGGCACTGAAGTAGAAGCAGTGCTTACGTTTAATCATACACCATTTTCACCAGGTTTCTATAGTGGACCGCCAGAAGATTGCTATCCATGCGAGCCGGAAGAGTACGAGCTCATAAAGTTAGTGGCTGAAGATAATAACTGTACTTGGATGCTTGAGCTTATCGGTGACAGCCTCATTGAACAGCTAGGTGAAGACGATGAAAGTTGAAATGATAAAGCAACCGGGCGGCGTTCTTTGCCCGGCTTCAGATATGGAACTGGAAAAGCTTAATAAATTCAAGACGGGCGAGCAGTACACCATTGAGATCAAGCTAACCAGAAACCCAAAGTTTCACCGTAAAGTTTTCGCATTCTTCAATTTTTGCTTTAACTACTGGAAAGGTGACAACGAATTTCAAAGCGAAACTAAGCAGTTTGACGTTTTCCGCAATCACTTAACTGTGTTGGCCGGGTTCTATGATCAGCACGTTAGTATTCACGGTGACGTTAGGGTTGAAGCAAAATCGCTTTCGTTCTCGTCAATGAGCCAGGAAGAATTTGAAGATTGCTATAACGCGCTTATCAGATCGGCAATGAAGCATGTTTTCAAAACTGCCGATGATAATACCTACAACCAACTAATGAGCTTTTTCTAGTGGCAAATGCAAAAAGAAGATGTACCTATTGTAAAAAATATAAGGAAGCCGACAAAGGAATAGTTGCGCCTATCGGTTTTTTCTGTGATAAAAATTGCCGATACGATTACGCCACAAAGCAAACCAGCAAGCTTGTAAGTAAGTCGAAGAAGATAGTTAAGCAAGCGCAAGCGAAAGATGATAAAGCATCACGAGCAGCCAGCAAGGAAGCAAAAAGGCGTGATCTGAAGTGGCAACACGGTTTAACTCAGAAGGCATTTAACAAGATGCGCGTTCTTGAGGAAAAATTGTGGTTTAAAGAAAGAGGTTTAGAGCCTGAATGTATTAGCTGTGGCCGCCCTATTGGTGGTGATCAGTGGTGTTGCGGTCACTTTAAAACTCGCGGCGCTCAGTCTGGTTTGCGCTATGACAGAAAAAATACATTCCTTCAACATAACCACCGATGCAATATGAATTTATCCGGTGATATATCCGGCACTAAAACAACAAGGGGGTACAAGCAAGGTTTGATTGATAGGTTTGGTGAAGAAGAAGGACAGGCAATAATTGACTATTGCGAGACTCATTCCGAACCAGTTAAGTGGGCTTGGGGAGATCTAGAGGAATTTAGAACGCAATTAAATTCAAAAATCCGAGAGCTTGAAAAGCAACTCAATGAATAATAGAGTAAAAAAAGGCAGATCATTTCTGCCTTTAAATGTTAATTCTTTTTAAATCTGGGTTATTGTATACGTTGACCCCGTAAATTCAGGAACAAAAGCCTTTCTTTCTGAGTTAAATGTTCCCACGGTTTCTACAACAGGGGTTCCAGATCTGTTAAGTAGCGTGTTCCCAGCCGATAAATATTGAGTAACTGAGGGGTAGTAAAGCTTGTTTGAATTTGAGCTTGTTCCTGTTAATGTCCAGTCGTTATTAGTGATTGAAACCCTAAGAGGCAGTTCATTTGTAATTATGGCAAGAGTGTTGGATACCTCGATCACGTTCTTTTGTAATAATAAATCAGTACCAAAATTCGCAACCCGACATTCAACAAACGATGTAGGGTCAACATCAGACCCAGAAAAGCCAAATTTATGCCCTGCTACATTTCCGATTACGCTCGCGTCATTTGATATTTCACCATGCTGTAAATTTACAAGGGTTCCAGATCTATCAAATTTGTGATTGTTGTTGTTAACCTCAATGTCTGTGGTTGTTAATGCACCACTTAGTATTTTCAAGAAGTCGCCGCCCGTTGTTTTATTGTTAGTTACAGATAAAACACCAATGGTTAACGGGTATGTCAGCTCAGAGGTAACTCCAACGAGAAAGCTTCCATGAATCTTATTATCAGTAAATTTCATGTGGTCTGATGTGGAGACTGCACCAGTATTTCTTATGTTTAGAATAACAGGTAGTATCACGTTAGATTCAATCGTATTGTCGTCCACATCAACATTAAAAAATGTAAATCCCTCCTCGTGATACGGTAATGCAGTGAAAACCGCGACAGGTGCCACGCTTGCGCTGATTAGGATCCTGTTGTTTTTAAAGTTATTTTGACCAGCAGATAAAGACACTAGGCCTGCGCTTACATTTGACTTGTCATCAAACCAGTTGAAATCATTGTTATAAACATTATAGTAAGTTCCTGTTAATCGGCAAATGTATTGACTGAGCTGATTACCAGCAGATGCTGATGACATGTTGTTGCCCGTTGCTGTGAACGTCTCGTTTGCAAACCCTGCAAGGCTTTCAGCTTTAAAGAAGCCAGATAGCTCTTTGCCTACATTATTTAGGAACTGTGAATTTTTCGATCCTGTTGATGAGTCATAAGCAAGCCCGACTTGTGTTTTTGTAAACACGTTATTTTCAACAAGCGAGCTCTCACACGTTCTTGTTCCAACACCGTGATACCATATATTTGTAACCTCATTATACTGGAACACGTTTCTTAATCGGTTGACCGTTGATTGATCCATTGCGTACCCGTTGGCGCGACCAATTAAACGACAGTTGCTAAACTCAATGCTACCAATGTTTTCAGATGTGTTTGCCTCTGCTTGTACTGCAGCTTCACCGTACCCTAAAAGCGCATAGTCTTGAAACCATACGTAACCAGGGTCAAGCTGTAAGCCTGGATTAGAAGTGATTGGCAGTGGCACTGGTGGATCTATAATTTCCCCAGTAAATCCAACCGAACAGAATTTAACATCGCTAACCCCATCAGCAACAACTATCGCATTGTGAATTAGGTTGTTAGTGTATTTTGAGTTTGAATTTATTCTCTTATGCGAGTTATTAATTCGAACTAAATTTCCCAAATAATAATTACCATCGTCTATTTCAGTAGTAGTTACATTGTTTATCAACACCTCTAAAGAGGAAGATACCGATTTTTCTTTAGTGAATTTTGTTACTTGGTACGTGGTGTTTTTATATGTGTGCGTTGTTTGGTATTCAGTTTCATCGCCAAAAATTCCGGCTTGATTTGTAGATGCGTAACTTCTATCTGAGAGTTCAGCATACAACCCATTATCAAGACGGAAATACAATATACCTTCAGCGTCTACGGTGTATTTTGTCGAAACGACAACGTCATATTTAATCTCTTTACAATCAAACGACTGGTTAAACCCATTAGCCTTTATTTTCATTCCATCTTTAAAGTTAACGCCAATTGTATTACTAACCATGTCATTGACTGTATCAAAATAAACTGAATATCTATCATCATTATTTGTACTTTTTAAACCGACTATTGAAACGCAAGACGAAGCAAGATCAACGGGAACTATAGGATCTGAAACAACAACTACAGTCTCCCCACCTGCGTAAGAGGCCGTTTTTATTGTTGAATAAAAATAACTAACTGAATTTGATAACCTAACAGCTCTCCCCTTGTCGTATTTATCAACAAAATTACCTGCAATTGAAAACGTATCAACTCCTAAATATGATGCGCTTACGCAATTAACCCACTCCTCATTGCTTGCTGAAGTTACGGGATCAGAGGACCATATTTCATTATCTTTATCGTCTTTGAGTACCATTTTGTAAGCGCCGCTCAAATACACATTGGCGTAACCCTCACCGTTTAGAATGACCGGATTGGTATTTTCAATAATCTGGTCTTCAGATTGGTAGGTTGGTTTCGGAACGTTTGTTCTAGCCTGGTAGGTATAAAGCTTACCAAAGGCTAGAGGCTTGCCATTTCTGTCCCAAGCGTAAAACTTCGGACCAATCATTGCGACTGCCATGTTATTTCTCCTGTTTAGCTTCTCGTCTGGCTTTTTGTAGAGCCTGATTAGCTTGTTGATAGTATTTATTAAACGCATTATTACGGGCAAGCCATAGCTTATCCATTTGTTCACGCTTTTCAGCGCCAGACAAATTTTTATCATATTTAATTTTCAGCTCAGCGGTTTTAATCCCTTCCTTACCATACATTAGCTTAATTAACTGATTCATAGAATCATTCAGGCCAAATAGAACTTCTTTCTCTTTGCCTGACAACCCGTAAAACTTGTCATCCTTAAACTTACCAGTACCGCTCTGACCTTTTATTTGTCTGCGAACGTCAACGGTTTGCTTGAAGGTTGAAACTATTTTATCAGACTGCTCTTTAAGGTTGAAAAACTTCTCCATGTTTGCTGTTGCCGGGCGAACATCAGGAGTAAGGAAGCGGCGTAAAAATACATTTTCCGACAACTTACGATCTGGCTTCTCTCCAAACTTGGATTCATCCCAAAGAAGGTGATCAGTGCCAGCCATTAAGTACCCACCAAGATAGCCAGTGTACGCCTTAAACATGTGCTCAGCCTTGATAGGGCTTATGCCTAAAGCTTCGCCCATACGAACAAAGGTTTCACTTGTGTTTGAGGTGTACTGTTCAGGAGCCTCAACATCAGAAAGTGATTGCGGAACAACTGGTGCACCTGTCCACTTCTCATTTCTAACCAGGTCCCACCATCCTGTCATCATGGCCGGAGTGCCATCAATTCCGTACATCTGCGTCATGGTCCACAACATCCCATCAGCAAACTCTTTGCCCTTGTCATCCTCTACATACTTTGCAAATAACTCAAACATCGTTGCATAAACAAAACCAACATCATAAGGACGAGGAATTTTAACGAACTGACCGTCACCGATTTTAATATGCCAGTTAGTTCTTTTTTCGTAATCCGGTATTGCTTTGTAATCTTCGTCATCTTTATTCACCAAATAAAGGATCAGAGTCGGCACCGTAATACCAAGAAACGCCTTCATAGCCATAGCCGTAGGGTTCCCGTCATAACGCTTGCTTACTGCCGCTTCTCTAAATACACGATCCAGTGATTGAACCATCGCGTTTAGGAACGGAACTGTGCGAATGAAGCCAGTCAGGAACCTGTTAGCACCAAGAACACTAAAGTCAGTGGAGATCTCTCTCGCATCAAAACCAGCGTCCATATCAGACTTCATGTTTTTCTTGGCAAGTCTGTATTCACCAATGCGAGTGCCATATTCAAAAGCACTAGCTAAATTATCAATACTGCTTAGCAACCTTTCTGGCCCAGTCATAACGCCAAATTCATCAAGCTTGACTCTTCGTCTTGCCTGGCTGTCACGAGTAGCACCTTCAAGGCGGCTAGAGTGACCACCGCCTGAGCGAATAAAGTCCTGGTAATATTTGTCTTTAGCTAAAAACGAATACATTCCCTGGAACGAACTGATAAACGGCTTGAAGTTATTCTTGCTAAGGAATGTCGCGCCAACCGTATCACGCACCAGGTTAGCCAAGGTGAACTCAATTCCTAGCGTAATGGTACGGGTAAAGAAGTTTTTAACACCGAACATCACATTCATAAATGAGCTATAGCTTTCAGGGTTCATTGACATAAGCATTTCTTGAAGTAATGGATCTTGAACTTCGTAATACTTAGGCTTGCCATTAATGATCACTGAATCAACGATATTGCCCGACTCATTAACGCGAGGCGCAACACCGTGTTGCCAGAAAGTAAGCAGCTCTTTACTGGCTAAATCAAGATCGCCTTCTATCTTAATTCCGTTAGCCTCAAGCACTTTACTGATCTTAGCTTGCATTTCATCAGCGTAAACCTGAACAGGTTTAGAGTCCGGCGCTATCTTGGTTGCAAAAATTGCCCCGTCTTTATGACCTGAAATGTATTGATAAAGTCTTTGCTTGGCTCGGTTGTTTAATGCTGATCGGACGTTTGCCGTTATGCCGTCTTGAATATTTACTAAAATATCATTCAGGTTAGCGGTGCCACCTTTAAGTTTTTGGAACCCGGCACTAGCCGAACCTTTACCACCAGCAAGTTGATCACGGATACGGTTGAAAGGCACATAGTCTTTATTCATTGACTTCATGGTTTTACGGCCTTCAGGTGTAACCATTCCGGCCTCTTCGTAAAAATCCATCATGCGATCGTTAAACTGTTGGTATTCTTTCTGGATAGATTCAAACACCGGGTAATCTTTACCAAGGCGAGCCCATTCCTTAGCGGTTTCTTTAGGGATTAGGTTTTCACGCTTCTGGCGGTGAAGCTCTAACGCTCGGCGGCCAGCAAAATAACGCATTAGTAAATCAATTTTCTGATCACCTTCATGCTCAGTCTTTAGCTTGATTGTTTTTACTGGCTCCATAACTTCATGCAAGCTTTTACCGCTACGCTTCAGATCGCCTTTCTCGTCAAATTGAACGGTGCCATAGTTAAGAATGTAATCAGAAATACCTTCCGCACCACCATTAGCAATTCTGAATTGCTTCCAAGCTGACTCTTCAACGGTTCCAATTTTACGGGTTAGCTCTTGCTCAACCTTTCTAGCTGCATGGAAACGGTCGATAACTTGCTGACGAATACGCGAGTCACGGCGATAAGCCCACTCGTTAAAACGCTGCTTGAATGAAACGTCTTGACCAATTAACGCTTGGCCTAGCTTATCTGGTCCCTGGAAGTAGAACTTGTGCATTAGGTCCTGCATATCACGCATAGGATTAAGCAGCTTGCGATCACGCGCTAACTCATTGGTAAACGCATCATAAAACTTAGGCGCTCTCAATTGTGCTTCATTGGCATTCGTTAGCCATAGGCGAACAAACTCAGCGAACCCTTCAATTTTTTCAATCTTCGGATCAGCATCGGTATAGCTAAGCGCCGCCACTTCACTAGAATACTTTGGATCTTTATAAAGCTTTTGGAAGTTAGGCAAAGTGATATTTGAATACACATCAAGGTAGTGGGCCATTTCATGCGCTAATACTTCAACGTCATTCTTGCGGCGCGTTCTGATCTCGCCAACGTTGGGGCGATAGAAACCTTCAGCAGATTTACCTTTAATTTTTCCAAAGTAAATACGGCGGCCAGTTATCTTAATCAACTTGCTCATGATCGGCTCAATGCGTTGCGGCGCATCAGGTATCTTTAACTTTCGGCCTTCAATGGTTACAAAGTCACGGCGCTCAGGTATCCCAGTTGAACGGAACATGCCAATGAAGTTATGACCAGGCGCATGAAATACACGTTCACCGTCTTCAGGTGTAGGTGAAACTTTGCTGTCATCCTTCTTATAGTTAAGCGTGTTAGTGTCGTTTTTCTCAATCGTCACCATTACAGTATTAACGCCAGTCGAACGCTCTGAGCCTTTAAAGCTCCCTTCTGGTAAGTCTTCAATGTAACTGCCAGCATCATCAATCCATTCACGGAACTCAACCGCCTTCTTGCGCGAGTTCTTCACACCAGCACCCATGATAGCCACAAGTTTTCCACCAGGCTTCAACAGGTCATAAGCATGTTTTACATGGTCAATGTCCTGGAAGTTTTCAAACGGTGGATTCATCACAATGCGGTCATACTGCTTGCCGGAGTATTCAAGGAAGTCATTACCAACAACGTTATAGCCTTTCACCTCAAGCAATGAAGCAAGAGAAGTGTTGTATTCAACAACATCAAGAGAGGCATCCGGCGCGGAAACCATGATCTGATCTGCAATGTTACCTTTACCAGCGGAAGGCTCTAAAACCTCATGCCCTGGTTTAATGTCTGCATAGTCAATCATCTGATCAACTAATGGCGTAGGCGTAGGAAAGAAGCCTTCAATCTTCTTACCAACCAAATCACGCTCTAGTTTTTTAACTGGGTCCTCTTGTCGCTTGGCCACTCGAAGAGAATCAAGCTCACGAATGGCGGCGCGTAACTGCTCCTCTGTTGTGATGCCTAGCTTTTCAAGTCTGCCTATTGTTTTATGCCTATCAACAGCGAAACCACCAATATCATACTCATTGATAAAACCAATTTTAACGGCCTCATAAAGTTTCTTGTATTGAACGTCATTTAATACTTTCCAATCACCCCTAGCCTTTGCGCTTGGTAGTTTAAGTATTTCTTTTGAAATTCGCATGAAACCCTTCTTACCAGATAGCTTCTCTGATAACGATTTCATATTTGAACCGTAAACCTCTATTGATGGGTACTTAACGTTAGCAATATAATCCTCAACGGTAACGCCCTCTTTCAATGGCCTGTTAATGGTGTAACCATCAAATGAACCTTTCTCATACAAATCATTCGGTATAGCTCTGTTTTGTATGCTTATTAACTCCTCAAGCTGTGTAACCTGGCTCATTTGGCCTAGGTGTTTAAGTTCACCTTCCTGAAGCTTGACCGCGATATTTCGAACCGTCTTAGCTAAAGCGAGTTGTTTCTCAGCTCTCTCAGTGGCGTTAGCGGCCATTGAAGCGCGTCTTGATGTGTTAGCCTGTCTTGGTCGGTTAATCTCCTCCGTGGCCTTGGCTTCCATCTTTTCAGCCATATTTAGAAGCTTGTCAGCATTCTTTGACTGCTTCACTTCAGCTTTAGCTTCTGCGAAGTCGCTTTTATCCACATCTTTGCCAGATAGCAACTGTTCAAACTGATCAGCCGCTTCAACCGTTTTAAATTGGAATCCTGGTATTGCGTCACCTTTTGAGTAAGAAGAGTAATAGCCGCCTAACTGCTTAGCCTTTCCGCTTAACTCTCTGAATTGCTCTTTAGGTACACGGCCAACCATTTTAACCACAAACAGATCCGCACCCGTTTTAGTGTGCTTGGTTTGAGCTCTCTCAGTGGTTACGGCTTCAGCTTCAGCTTTGACAACTTCAGGCTTAACTTCTGCCATTGATTCAGCAACAAGCTCGTCATAAGCAGCCAACTGCTCAGGGCTCATTTTGTCTTTACCGCGAACACGGATGAACTCTTTAAACTCTGGTAAGGTTTCCGGGTTAGATAGCGATTTAACAAACTCGTCTTTACGCTGCTTCATTTGAGCTCGGTATTCACGTTGCTTCTCATAAGCGGCGTCAACATCAGCTTGAGTCTGCTTGTTAATTTTCTCCATCATTTGTTGTTCGTAGGTTTTAGAGCCGCCGAAGATGGTAAACGTAGCATCACCCATAACGTGAGCCGCGAGCATTGACTCATAAGCGCTCTTAACCATTTGAGGCTTTTTGAGATCAGACCGTGGTGAGTGAGTTATTTGCTGAAGCATTGCCTTGGTGAACTTGCGATCACTCATCTTGGCAATAATAGCGTCCTTGTTTTTAACCAGGCTTTCAGCATCGGCTTTAATTTCGGCAACAGTAGCGGTTTGATTGGCTACCGATTCCATAAAAGAGCGATAAGCTTGAGCTGGCTCAGTGGCGTAGTCTGCTTTAGGCGCTGGCACTTTATCAGCATCAGTCAAGCCTTTGCCTTTCTTCTTGCTAACAGACTCGACAACTTCAGACATTGGCTTAGTTGGCTTTTTAATTGGCTCTGGCTTATCAGCTTTAACGATAGAACCAAAGTCATGCCATACGCCTTTAATCTTTGCTTGCTGCTTGGCTTGAGAAATTCCTTCGATTTCACCACCATCAAAGAAAGTTTTATCCTTGTCGCTCTTTACTGCCTTGGCATATTCGCCGCGAGTGAATGACTGCTCAGCCGGACCGCCTTCACTATCTTTAGCGTTCCAGTTGGTAAAGTTATCCTTCTCTTTAGGTGAAGGTTGCGCCGCAGGCTCTGGTGCTGGTGCTTTAGCTTCTTCCGTGATCGCTGGCTTCTCATCAGTTACCGCCTTTTCAGGTTGAGCTTTAAGCTCTTGGGTTAACTTAGGGTTAGTGTGCCAGTTTTGCCAATCACGCTTTTGCTCTTTCAGTTCAGCAATACGGGCCTTAATAGCTTCAGGGTTTTTAACGTCAACGCCTTCTTTAGCGGCTAACTCTGGTCGCTTAGCTGCACCTTGTACCGCCGACAAAGTTTTTTGAATTTCGTTTTGTTTCTTAACTGCTGATTTCGCCAGGTTTTCAGCCTCGACCATAGCAGAGTCATCGAAACCAAACAGATCACCACTTTGCTGTGCGGTTTCGTCTGTCATGGTTTTAACGGCTTTAACCATGTTTTCAGCAACAGCAATAGTCTTACCTTCTTGAATGGCCTTGATACCAACAGCTTGAAGCTTTTCATTACGTGGTGCTGCTTCAGCTATGCGAGTTGCGGCCTCGTCAGTTAGCTGATCGTTTCGGTGGCTGGTAATGAGCGCATCACTTCCTTCAGTTGCGATTGTGAAAGCCCGTTTGCCCGTCTGCCTTGCCAGTATTCCTTGTGACTCTGCTTCTTGTTTTCTTGGTTTTGTTGCTTTGATGAAATCGACATAATCTTTTACCTTACCTTGACCTTCACGAATATTAAGCATGGCATCAAGCACAGCCGCCTGATCTGCTCCGAAACCTTCAGACTCATAATGATATTGAGCCGGGATTGTTTTTTCTCCACTACGTTCAGCTAAGTCTAAACGGTGGCGACCGCTGATCACCTCTTTGCGACCATCTTCACGGACCCATATTTGAACAGGAGCAACGCCAGTTCTTTCAAACTTGCCGCCCAATGGCTCAACAACACCTTTAACGTTAGCGCCTTCTTTGAATTGAGGAACGTCTTCGCTAATCGCTATTTCTTCAATCGGCGCTTCAACAACTTCCTTGCCAACGATTTGTTGCTTAACTGGCTTCTCTTCAGGAAGCTCAAGCGCAACAGGATCTTGCTCAGTGGTTTGAGCCTTATCAATTTCAAACTCTTGCTTTGCAACTGGCTTTACTGGATCAGGTTTAGCTTCCCCTTCTTTTGCTTTAAGTTCTTGTTTTTGTTGCGGTTTTTGCTCTTTCTGGATTTGAGCCTGTTCAGGTGATAGCGCTTCAATAGCCGCTTGCTCAGTGCCTACAACCTCAGTAGCTTCAATATCTTTTTCAAGCTGCTTAGCGATAACCTTCTCAGGTGAATAATTGATCTCGTTAGCAGTAGCCATAACACCGCCGCCAGTGCCACCAAATACACCACCAGCAACAGCGCCAGCCGCAGCCTGATCAAGTGCCTCTTTCCAATCCATCGCAACGTCAGTGCCGTAACGTTCACCAACATATTCAATCATGCCTTCCTGAATTGCTTCAGTGGCCGCTTCTTTGGTCATGGCCTTGCCGCCAGCAGCAGCAACACGCTTGGTTGATTCTTTAATGCCAGCTTTCAAGATTTCTTTTCCGATCTCTTCTTTTCCAGCTTGGGTGATACCTTTGGCACCGATACGCTCAAGCAATGAAGCGGCAACAGCAAAAGGCGCAGCTTCAAGAACATCTTCAAGCTCAGCACTTTCCTTACCTTTGTTTTGGGCTCTCTGTTCACCAATCTCACCAGAACGGGCAAAGATGTAAGCAGGCAAAGCAGTAATAGCCGCCACCATATCAGGGACCGACTTAACGCCTTGTTCAAGACCGTATTCTAAAACGTCAGCATAAGCGCTACCGGACAATGGACCACCTTCAGAGAATGACTTTTTAACGTCTTCCCATCCGACTTTTTCTTGATAGCCAAGATCAATACCTTTAAGAACGTCAGCACCTTTAGTTAGGATCGGTTTAGCTTCTCGCTTAGCCCATTCTTCAGGACCAAGTACAGAAGGGATAATGTCACCATCTTCCCAAACAAGGCCGCCCATAGGAAACTTCTGTTCAAGTCCAGAACCAACCGTTTCAATAGTCTGAAGTAATGCGCCACCAACGTCACCAGCTCGCTCACCAGCGCCAGCGCCCCAGTTTTTAAGCTTGCCACTAACAAGCTCTAACATGCTTTGCTCTTCAGGTGCCTTCATTGCGGCACCAGTAAAGCCGTCAACAGGTTGTTGCTGTGGAATATCTGAAGAGGCACCGTAACCAGTCATAGGTGAAACAGGATCTTGTGGTCTTGGTTGTGCGATTAAACCAGGCTCTTGCTCTGCTACTGGATCACTAACGGCCGGGTCAATCGGTGCGACTTGAAAGCCAATTTTTTGATTGAACTGTTCAATGGGAATGTCTGAATAGTATTTACCATGAAGAGCTGTAACCAGTTGGTCATCAGCCATATCATTGTATTGAGGGTTTTGTTCTCTAAAGCTTTGTATGAACTCGCTCACGGCGGCTCTCCTGTATTAAAGCCCTAATTAAAGGGCTCGTTTATCATCGAATGCCTAAAGGGTCATTATCAACTGTACTACCAGCGTCAGGAACTTCAAGCCCAAACTTCTGAGCCGCTTGTTTAACGGCTTGTGATCGAGTTACACCACCTTCACGGAAAATGTTAGTTGCTTCGGTAGCAATACCCTGGACCTTGTTTCTAACAGTAGGATCGAGATTGGTAATATTGCCAGCCTGATCAAATAGACCGCCAAGCAATTCAACTGACTGGCGATACATCAAGCTTTCATCAGCCGACTTAACACCACCACCATCAGAACCATTGTCGGAAGTTTTAACCGGGCGAGTCTTGCGCTCAACTTCTCGGCCAGCCTTATAAACAACATCTTCGCCACCTACCTGAATAGCTTTAGGGTTTTCAAGTAGCTTATCCATTGCCATAGCTTTAGATAGTGACAGTTCCATGAATTGCGGATCATATTGCTCCGGTAGCTTTGATTGCACTTCAGGTGAAACGCCCTGGCGCATTAGCTGATAACGCCTAGCCTGTTCTTCAGGTGTTTTTCCTTGAAGCACGTACCCGGAAAGTTGGCCCATTTCATCAACTGATCGCTGAGTTGCTTTAATCTTGCGGTCATCCATCTTGGTTACAGCATCAATGAACGTTGCACCACCTTCAGGATCCAAGGCTAATAATTGTTGCTGTGCGCTAACATCACCACCAACCGCTTTTTGGCGTAGTCCAGTAAGCAAGTTTTTACGTTCAGTAGCAGCCGCCTCTTTTGCTGGCCGCTCTGAAATTTCACGTTCCATTTCACCAAGCTTTAAACCGGATAATTTATTTTGAGTGCGAGCACCTTCAACCGCTGCTTTGGTTCGGTATATCTCGCCCAAGTCGATACCATATTGATTAGCTGCCATTACGAAGCCCCCAAAGTTTTATACATTAACCAGTTTTGTGCTGCCTGATTTCCCGATTGAGCTACGCCTTGATAAGCGCCAGCTCTGGCCTGTCCTTGTGCATATTCAGACTGAGCTTGTGATGTGCCAAGGTTAGAAAGAATATTTCCGGTAGTGCCTGCAAGGTTGCTAGTCGCTTGAGCTTGTCCAGCAGCAGAAGCTTGGCCACCAGAAGACAACCCTGAAAGCATATTGTACTTGCGCGCCTTCTCATTAGCCTCACGAGCATAAGCGTTAGCGTATTCCTGGCTTGCTACATTCTGAGAATAATCAGTAACACCTTTTTGCTGAGCACCACTAAGCAGTCTACCACGAGCCGCCGCCGATTTATCAAGCGCCTCAATACCCTGATCCATTCTGAATTGATAACCAGGGTCCTTGGTTACATCAATATCACCAACCTCAAACTCACCAGACTGAACACCAGCCCACATTTGATTTAATGCTTGCTCACCAACATCACGCCACGGCGCAAAGTCTTCACGTTGCTGGTTTGCTAATTCACGCTGAAGTGCCACGTTTTCATCAGCAATTGCTTCTTGTGAAGCCGCCGCGCTCTTTGCCGCTTTCTCTTGCGCCTTACCAGACTGGTAAGATGCCACCCCACCAACAACAGCAGAGCCAATAACAGCCGCTGCAACTACTGACATAAATCCCCCTTATCAACGATAGCTTTAGCGCATTCAGTTAATACAGCTTCATCATGCTCAATTTGCTTCATTGCTTGTTCAAGTAAATAGTTAAACTCTTCCAGCTCTTCAAATGAGCCGCAAGTTAGAAATTCATACATTTCTTCAGGGTTACGCTCTTCTGAACAGTGGAACGTGATCCAGTGTGTATCTTCGTGCGCGTACCCTGCTCGCTTCTTGCCAGCTTTGCCTTCCATGATATTTAAACCAGTAAGGCGCTTAACTTCCCCGGTATCGGTTGAAACAGAAATATCACCACTAAGCATAATATCGAAGTGATCAAATTTATGGATTCTACCAGTTAGCAAAGTTCCTTTTGGAATTGTAATTTCACGCGCATAAATGCCACCATTAAAGCGGTGGTTAACATCAATAGGAACTTGCTCTTCCTGAAGCATTGCCAACTCAAGAGCGTTAATTTTCCCACGGCGTTCAGCAATATCAACCGATGATACCGCCGCAACAATGGCAAGAGATTTAGACTCTTCAAGTTTTGTGTTTGTTTCTTCCATAAGTCTACCTTACTAAGTTGTCATCTGGCCGGAGGTTTTGCTCTCTGCCAATAAGTTATTAAGAACCGCAATAGCATCGTTAAGGTCTGAAGCCAGTTGATTTATTGCCGCTTTGTTTTCGTTCGTCAAGTCGGTTACTGATTGCGTGTAAGCCTGATCGTAAGCTGTCGGAGCTGCCCCAATATCGGCAGTAGTAATATTAACCGTTGAATCTACCGCGTCAGAAATGGAATCCATTCTAGCAACCAGGCCAACCGTTGACTCTGTAGCCGTATCATTAAAGCCAACTACATCACCGTTAGAGTTGTGAGCCTGGCTTGCGTTAACGTGAGCGTCAAGACTATTTGCAAGTAAGACAATTGCTTGTGCGTTTGCTGTAATGTTTGCAGTGTTCTGAGCAATAGCTAAAGCATTTTGAACAATAGCCGCTGAGTTTACGGCAATGTCTTCAGCATTCTGAGCAATAGCTAAAGCATTTGTTTCAATTGCTTCTTTGTTTTCCGCAATGGAAATTATATTAGCCTCAACAGCAGCAACAAGCTGGTCTATATCTTCAATGTTTTCATCAATAGAATTGCCACCCTTGTAAGCAACTCGGTGGTACAGATCACGAAACCAAACAGACCAGGCGCGAGCCATAAGCCCGTTCTGGTCGATAAGCTTAACTTGAAGCGGCGGTTTAGATACCAGGTTTTCAGTTTTATTATCAGCCATTACCTAACCCCGTGATTTTCGTGATAGCCATATTCTACGTTTGCTTTTTTTCTAGCTAATACAGCATCTTCTTTTAAATCGAAATAACCAACGTGAACACGGACACCGTCTACACCAACCCTTACATGCCACTTACCAACGGATTTACTGAAGTTTACTCCTACAAAGCCACTTGTGTTATTCTTTGGCATTTTTGCGTTCTTTGAGTTTTCAATGTTGCTGCACTCTCTAAGATTTACAAAGCTATTATCAGATCTAATGTGGTTAATGTGGTCGATCTGATCACTTGGGAACGCCCCCGTCACATAAAGCCACGCCAACCTGTGAGCCTTGTAGCCTTTACCGTTAATTTCTATCTGAACATAACCAGATTTTTGGACCGTTCCAGCAATGCTTCCCTTCTTTGTGCTTCCAGAGGAAAACCTTTTAATAAACTCGCCAGTATTTCTATTGTATTTAAGTATGCTCTTTAGCTCGTTTTGAGTTAAAATTTCACTTGTCATCTTATTACTCCAATTAATAATTTGATAAAGGGCGGCAGTGCTGATAACACTACCGCCCTTATTATATCATCTGACTTCGATCCACGCCCCCCCTATGTCTATAGCGATAGGATCTGATATTTCTACCTTAAATGTGAACTGTCTAGCAGCACCAAAACGGTTAACCTTCGCCCTTGTTAAGTATTCACCCACTTTACCAATGCGACCACGCTTAAAGCTTTCGCTGTATGTCTTTCCTGAGTCTTTTGAGAAGTAAACGCGCAATTCTGGATCATTACCTTGGCCGTTAATAAGCCCGACACCAGTGCCCATATCAAACTCTAAACTATCAACGGTTAAGAACTCTCGACCATTATTAACAGTTGGAAGAACGAACTCACGAATAACAGGCTCGCCGTCATCGGTGTAAAAGTTCCCGGCCATTTGATAAATGCGACCATTCTGAAAATCACCAACCAAAGTTTTTGAGTCAAAAAAGATTGCATTGTTAGACTGGTGACGGCCAAACTGATAAGACTGGCGAACATGCCAGGCACCAGTTGAAATGTCGTAACACCAGGTAATATCTTTGCTTGGGATTGTTAGCACATAAAACAAGTGACCTTCATCCTGATATGTATAAGCAAAGGCATCATCAAGACTAACTCCCTTCAGTGTTTTTTCTACTGCATGTGTGCTTATTCTGATTGGAGTGTATCCAGTCATTTGATAAACCATTAGGTCAGAACCGACAAAATAAACAGTATTGTTTTGCTTAGCTACTGAATAGCGAGCGCCACATCCTTTCTCAATAAATGCGCCTTGATGCCTCTCAAAAGGAAAGTCTGAAGCTCCTGAGTTATACCAAACCTCAATTGTTTCCGTTCCAAATAAGAATATTTCACGGTGATCACTAAGTATTGCTACCAGTGGGTCAGGTTGACCTTCAGCGGTTGCAAAATCAAGAGGATCAAATGTCACATCAAGAAGCTCAGAAATGAAGAATTGACCAGTTCCCTTTCTATCAAACAGAAAATAACCATCCTGGTATGTAACTGTTGTTGCCGGGTAAAAAGCTTCGCTAGTTATTTCTTTAACTCTGCTATCCCTTGCATCAAAGTAATACCCTTTAAAACCATCTACAGCAACAACTTGAATGCCGTTGTCCTCCATTGAAACTCTACTTCTAAAGTCAACGTCACCTAACTCTTTAAATGTACCATTCTTAAATATCTCGTACATTTTTGTAGGAGTAACAGCGAATACGCGTCC
>Ga0255054_10000365_pt1 | contig 26957 bp, 22 predicted proteins | sample JV7_2_23_MG_FD_188634 | JGI IMG/M metagenome (GOLD analysis project Ga0255054, IMG submission 188634) | Seawater microbial communities from Jervis Inlet, British Columbia, Canada - JV7_2_23 | ecosystem: Environmental > Aquatic > Marine > Inlet | place: Canada: British Columbia | collected... | reverse complement strand
TTGCCGACGGAGAGCTGAGCGAACGCGAAAAAGCCCTCATCGCCCTGGCAGTGGCGCACGCGGTCCAGTGCCCCTACTGCATCGATGCCTACACTCAGGCCTGTCTGGAAAAAGGGTCTAACCTGGCAGAAATGACGGAAGCCGTTCATGTCGTAACCGCCATTAGGGGCGGTGCTTCCCTGGTCCACGGCGTTCAAATGCGCAACATTGCGCAGAAATTTTCTATGTGATAAAGACAGAAACCGTAAAATGCCTACTCCAGCAACCATACTTCAACCGAAACGATCTTCTGAAGAGAAGACACTGGAAATCACTCCATTTAAGTCGACTCTCTCCAAACATAATCTTGCGCTCATTCGCAAGCCCACGCATACTTTACAGGTCAATCTGGGGTTTTTGTGCAACCAGACCTGCCGGCACTGCCATCTGGATGCCGGTCCGGGCCGCAAAGAAATCATGGACGCCGATACGCTCGAGGAAGTGGTGGCCTATGCCCAAAGAAGCCATTTTGAAATCGTGGATATCACCGGCGGGGCACCGGAATTAAATCCGCACTTAACAAAATTGATTGAGAAAATCTCTGCACTGGCACCGCGAATTATGCTGCGCTCAAATCTGTCGGCATTGAAGGAAAATATGAGTCGTTTGATTGATTCGCTTAAATCCCACCGCGTGGTAATCGTGGCGTCATTTCCATCATTGAATGTGTCCCAGACAAATTCTCAACGGGGCCAAGGAATTTTTGAAGAAAGCATCGAGGTACTCAAAGCGCTGAATGCCGTAGGTTACGGCCGCAATGGATCCGGGCTGGAGCTCAACCTGGTATCCAATCCTACCGGCGCGTTTCTACCGCCAAGCCAGGAACAAACTGAAAAAAGATACCATCAGATACTGGAGAAGAAATGGGGGGTGACGTTTAACAGCCTGTTTAATTTTGCCAACGTGCCCCTGGGGCGCTTCCGGCGGTGGTTGATTCAGACGGGCAATTTTGAAAGTTACATGCAGAAGCTCGTTTCCAATTTTAACCCCTGCGCGATTGAGGGGCTGATGTGCCGAACCCTGGTTTCGGTTTCCTGGGATGGGTACCTGTACGATTGTGATTTCAACCTTGCCAGGGGTCTTTATATGTGCGGCAAAAAAATTCATGTGTCTGAAATGCCGAGGCCGCCGGAACCGGGCACACCCACCGTCACCGCCGATCATTGCTATACATGTGCGGCCGGATCCGGCTTTACCTGAGGCGGGCTCATCGAAGCCTGAGTTCAGACAGGAGAAACCAGATGGCGGCAGAGATGCCTGAACGGTTGATTGTCTTCACACGATTCCCCGATCCCGGAAAAACCAAAACACGTTTGATTCCCAAGTTAGGCGCAAAGGGCGCCGCCCGCCTGCAGCGACAAATGACCGAGCACATCATTGCAACCGCTGCAAGGGTAAGCAATCGCCCCGGCCTGACCATTGAAGTTCGCCACGAAGGCGGCAATGCCGGTTTATTACAGGAGTGGCTGGGGCTGCAATTCAGCTACCGGCCGCAGGGACCGGGGGATCTTGGCCGGCGGATGGCACGTGCATTCGAAGCGGCATTCAGGGACTCAAAAGAAGCGGCCGTTATTGTCGGCAGCGACATACCTGGGATTTCACCAGATATTATTCAGCAAGCCTTTGAAGGGCTGCAAAAAAACGACCTGGTGCTCGGCCCGGCGCGTGACGGCGGGTATTACTTAATCGGCATGAAAAAAACCATGCCGGCTGAAACTTATCCGCGCCTGTTTGACGGCATAAACTGGGGAACCGGCGAAGTCCTTTCTCAAACTTTACAAACTGCCAGGGAATCGGGGTTGCGTTTTGTCCTGCTGGAATCGCTAGCCGATGTGGATCGCCCCGATGATCTTCATATCTGGCAAGAAGTTAAAAAGACCGCGGCTAAAGCGTCTCCGGCGCAAAAAATATCCATCATCATTCCGGTGCTAAACGAGGCAGCAACCATTGCCCGGACACTTTCGCACCTCGAAGATGGCGACAACCTGGAAGTGATCGTCGTTGACGGCGGCAGCATTGACGAGACGACCGAACTGGCCGGATCCCGCGGAGCGAAAGCGAAGGTGGTTCAATCAAACCCGGGCAAGGCCATTCAGATGAACACCGGGGCCGCAACAGCAGCGGGCGACATACTGGTGTTTCTGCACGCCGATACCCTGTTGCCCGAGGACTTCAGTCATCAAATCGTTTCTGCCCTGAATCAAAACGGTGTGGCGGCCGGGGCCTTCCGGTTAACCATCGATTCAAGCGGTGCGGGCATTCGAATCATTGAATGCATGGCCAATTTGCGATCCCGCTTTTTGCGGCTGCCCTATGGCGACCAGGCCCTGTTTGTGAGAAAAACGCTTTTTGACGAAATCGGCGGTTTTCCGGACCTGCCGATTATGGAAGATTTTATTCTGATGCGCCGCTTAAAACGCAAAGGCAAAATCGTCATTGCGCCCGCAGCCGTGGTGACATCGCCGCGCCGTTGGCAGCATCTGGGTATTTTTAAGACATGGCTGATCAACCAGCTGATCATCATCGCCTATTATCTGGGCATCCCCCCTGAACGGTTGACCCGCTTATACCGCCGCGAAAAAGGCAAAGCCGATAATTAGTGCCCGACCCTTTTATTCCAATCAAAATAATCTTCCTGCAGTATCAACCTTCTCTTTCTTTATCACCACAATTTTGATATTCCTTTCAATCTGTAACTTCAGCTAAACTTCTGTTGTTTCTTTCCATCACAAGGGCCAAAGCCGGCCCCACCTTACCGTCCCCTTGACTTATTGATTCAGGCTCTTATTATTTTAGTTTGCTTAACCGCGTGGTATTGAATATTGCAGAATCAAAAAATTGCTGAAAAAATTTAGGTGGTGGCTTGAAATAGGCAACAAAAGACGGGCGCCTTTTCAATTCAACCCTATACTTTAAAAACCGGCAAAGGAGGAGAAATGCCAGCGGATAATTCAACTGCTGTGTCTGAGGAGAGTGCAACCAAAAAGAGCTTGTTGAAGCGATTGTTTGGCATCTATGAGATCATTCTTAGCGTGCTGATATTGCTTTCCATCATTGGTATCGGCATCACCGACTTTTCTCCGGAAGACAGTCACCGCTATTGGTTTGCGATGGTGCCTGTCTTTGCCGGCGCCTGCTTGATCCTCGAATGGTCTCGCGCCCGCGGCAAAGGCCAAAAGTGGACAACTATCGTTCGGACCCAGCTGCTGCTTTGGCTCGGTCTGCTGCTGGCCGTTCGTCTGACATATTTGCTGTTGCAAACCGGACGACTGGATAATGAAAATACCGGCTTGGTCATTCTGCTTTTGTTGGCGTTAACCACCTTTTTTGCGGGCATCCACCTGGGCTGGCGTTTGTTCATCGTAGGAATTTTTCTGGGTGTGGCACTCATCGGGGCGGCGTACCTGGAAGAGTTTGTCTGGATGTTTCTCATCCTCGCCATTGTGGTTGTTGCGATATTTTTACTCTTGAAACGCTACGCCGGCACTTGAGCATTTTGAATCGATTTATAACACAGCCATTGGCCATCAGATGAGGTTTTAAAGCCGATTCTAAGAATTTGATTAATAGGATAGATTCTGTTATAGTCTAAACATCATTTGAATCTCTGAGCGGTAATGGGGCCCAATAGCGTTGAGCGATCTACACCTGCCGAAAAGATTGCCCGCCACGACTGCCATTCTCCGTTTTAACCAATATCCCGGGAATTGAAAATCACATTCAAATCTCACTGACTGTCTCTTCAAAAAGTTTCACAACGAGAGGCTAGGTGCGCATTTTATACGCCCGCGTATTGAAATAAAAACAGGTATGGGAAAACATGATAAATAATCATCGCATTCAATTTGAAAGACCGAATCTGGCTGAATTAAAAAAAGAAAACACCGTGGTGGATCTGCATTTTCATTCCCACTATTCGGATGGCTTTAATACGGTAGAGGCGATTGCCAAAAAAGCACATGACCTTGGAATCGGCATTGCGGTAACCGATCATAATGAAATACGAGGCGCTGTTGAAATTGATGAATATCGGGGTATCTTCAGCATACCGGGCATTGAAATGACATCCAGGGAAGGAACCCACGTCCTCATTTATTTTTATCATATTGAAAGCCTTGAAGTTTTCTACAATGACCATGTCATCCCCTATATGGGCAATGACATCATGAGTTCCACCTCGCTGGAGATGGAAGAAATTATCAAACGGGCCCGGAAATTTAAAACGGTCATCATCTTCCCCCATCCATTCTGCGTGGTCTATACCGGCATCCAGAATTCATATTTCCCGAAAGATCGCCTCGAACGTGTTCTTTCCGAGGTTGACGGCGTTGAGGTAATCAATTCAGAGAATATGAATAAATCGAATCTGCGCAGTGCCCTGCTGGGATTTAACCTGGGCAAGGGAATCACCGGCGGCAGCGACGGTCACCGCGTATCCCAGATGGGAAGAGTCGTGACCTACGCATCCTGCAAACGCAGCCGCAAGGCCTTCCTTGATGCCATCAAAAAGAAAAAAACAAAGGTGATCGGCAAAGAAATCGATCTGATCCGCAAGGTAACCTCAAACGGCGTCAAACTGCGGAACAATATTAAGAATTACCCGGATCTGGTCGAAAAAAACCTCAAATACAGTTATAAGGTGATCAACTCCAAATCAAAGCAAATAAAGGAAAATGTAAAGCGCAGTTTGAATGGTAAAAAAAGAAACCGGCAAAAAAAATACGGGACTTTATAAGAATTTGCTGGCAACAGCTGCGGCAACAGAAAACAAATCGCCGGAAATTTAAAATTTCCGGCGATTTTTATATTCAAAATCCGCCTTATGATTCAGAGGCTTCTTCCTTTTCATCCGAATTCAAATCTTCGATGACCATCCCGCCGCAATCCGGGCAAAAAATTTGAGTTTTGCCGATAGAGGCATCATCGGTTTTATCCAGTTCAGCAGTCGGCCCCCGCCAACCGCAATCCTGACATTCTTTCCGGTGCTCACTCATAGGCCCCACCGCTTTAATTCCAGTGCACGGGGCGTTGTTTTATAAAAACCCCGCTTCCATTCTCCGCGTGAAATCCATCTGCTTTCATTATATCCAATTTCAACCCTGAGGGCAACTTTAGCGCCCCTATTCTTCTTCATTTTTATAAAAAAATTTATATTTATATCCAGAATAATTAAACAAATTGTTCATTTCAGACATCTATTACATCAGGACGTATCATAAATTTTCTGTTTTTTATGATATCACAGGTTTTCAAAGGCGTGGTTTTTTGCAGATTATCTCAGAGACTGTCGAAAAACCCTAAATCTGTAAATTTGATGCTTGTAAGTTATTGATTTCATTACATACAAAATAGCTAGAATCACCATTATTTGACTTTTTCGACAGTCTCTCATTATATCTGTAGATTGTGATATCTGGTACTTTGACAAGAAACATATTGCCACAGCGCATTTATCCAAAATACCATATATTGTGTTTCATCACAGGATCAACTATAGTGATATTTCCTTTGAACTCTACTAATCTTTATTAAGGAAGTTAATTATGTTTTTTACTGTTGTTGGCCATAGCGAAGAAATTGATGCTGAAGATATATTTCAAGAATTAAAAGAACAAACTGCGGGCAATCTTGCGGGTAGAAAGCCAAAAGCCGGTATTCTATTTGCGTGCATTGACACTGAGCACCAAGCATTACTGGATTTTATCAATGAGGAATGGCCGGACATCCAATTAATCGGATGTACAACCGATGGGGAGCTTTCGTCAAACAAAGGTTTTTTACAAGATTCTGTCGTATTAATGTTATTGGGTTCAGACCAAATCGATATTACGGCGGGTGTTGGACGAAATGTGAGTAAAAATACACACAATGCGTGCAGCCAGGCTTTTGGGAAGGCAAAAGACAAGACAAGCCAAGATGCAAAGTTTTGTATAACCCTTCCTGAAGGATTGTCCGCCAATTCTGAAAAAATCGTTAGAGAGCTAAATTCAGAAACTGGGGAAACGATACCATGCTTCGGTGCCACGGCCGGTGATCAGTGGCAATTTAAAAGTACATATCAATACTATTGTGAGGAGGTTTTATCTGATTCTGTTCCAGTTCTATTGTTTTCAGGTTTAGTAAACTACTCTTACGGAGTTGCAAGTGGCTGGAAACCCATTGGAAAACCGGGGACTGTGACTCGTTCAGATGGTAATGTTGTACACGAAATTGACAATGAACCAGCTATCCAATTTTATAAAAAATTCATGGGACAAAACGCAAAGCCCACGGGAGAATGTCCGCTTGCCATACTCAACGATAATCAAGAACTCATTTGTTTGAGAGCATCTCTGGAAAATGTTGATGAACAAACCGGTGCCATTTCATTTTTAGGGGATGTTCCACAGGATGTAATTGTGCAGATTACGACGGCTGATCGGGATGCCATCATAGAAGGCTGCAAGCAATCTATTAATTTGGCATCCGAACGATTTCCGCAGAATGCATCGCCGGAGGCTATGGTCATATTTTCATGTGCCGCCCGAAAATTATTACTCGGTACACGCACAAATGAAGAAAGTATTGCAATAAAGGAAAAATATGGGAATGCATTACCATTCATAGGTTTCTATGGCTATGGAGAAATTGGTCCGGTAAAAGAAAAAAGCGGTAATACCGAATATCATAATGATACATTCGTGTCCCTTTTGATTGGAGAATAATGGGATTTGAGTAAATTCAAATTCGAATAAATTGTTCGTCAACATTTACCAGTTTCCGAAGTTTAACCATACCATACATAAGGTTCAGCAGCGCCAAAAGATCTTGTGCCCAGGGATTTAGGCAAAAACTGGCGATTACTGCTATGCTCCTGCACATATCAGTAAAATTAATTTCGGCAAAAAAATTGTGATATCCCACCACAACACCGTCTCACAGTACGGCGGGTATCAAAATTCATTCTTAATTTCTGGATCCAACCTTTCAGCATTTAAGTTTTATTATTTTCAGACCGCTAAGTTATTCAGCCTGGCATATGGAGGGAAATTTTTCTTGACATTACATACCACATTGTGGCATAAGAAAAGAGCACCTGTTCATCGTGAACTTTGAACGCTTGACTGAACCATCTTGCCCTCATTGGATCTTTTCTCTTCTTGAAGCGGCGCCTCTTGCTGAACCGATTCTGGCATAGAAATATTGTAACCGTTCACAGGTTCAGGGTTCAACGTTCAGGGTTAAGGACAAAGACGGCATTAAAGACCCGAAGTCCTGGTTAAAAATGCTCATTTCCCCAAATAATTGCCAATTTGGCTCCAGATTTTGGATTAGCCCTGACGAAACTGATGCTTTTCTCGTAAATACGCATCCCAAATGCAGTCCAGCGACGAGAATACAACCTTGAACCCCTGGACCTTTGAACCCGTGAACGCCTACGAAATAATTAATCTGCTAAACCGATTCGAAAGGAGGTTTTCATGCCGGGTTATGTTATTGTCAATTACACGATTAACGATCCGGAGGCTTTTCAGAAATACCCGCCGGCTGTGGGGCCGACGCTCGCCCAATACGGCGGCAAGCTTCTGGTCGCAGACCAGGGTGTCAGAACCGTGGAAGGGGGCCCAAAGCCGGTCATCGTGGTCGTCGAATTCGAGTCCGTGGAGGCTGCCCAGCGCTGGTATGATTCACCGGAAAATACAGCGGTCAAGGGCCTGCGCACTTCAACCACGGACGGGTGGCTTGCCATCGCAGATGCGTTTGTGATGCCCGAAGGCTAGAATTTACAACTGACGATTTTTCCACCACAAATGGGATAATCTGATGAACCCAGACAGCTGCACACAAAAGTTTAACCCGCCTCACCCTATCAGCAGGCTAAGGTTCTATTATCGCCTTTTCTTTATTGCGGCCTTTTTAATTGTTCTGGCCGTCTGGCTGGACTATTGGCTCAGAGGTGAAATGGGGATCGCACAAAAATTTAATGAATTTGTGCAAGGCCGGTGGGGTACCGGCGTCTTAATCGGCGGTGGGATTTTTTATGCCCTGCTGTTGAGCCTGCCCTTCGTGCCCGGGGTTGAACTGGGGGTGCTGCTCATGTGTATTTTTGGAAAAGCCGGAATTGTCTTTGTCTATTTTGCCACCATTGCCGGCTTGAGCCTGGCATTTCTTATCGGTCGCCTGCTGCCGAAAATGTGGCTGGAATCCCGCCTGCAAAAACTTGGATTTTCTCAAAACTGTGATAACCCTGCCGATGAGATTGACGATATGCTGAACAATCTTTCCCGCAACCGGAAATTCTGCCAAAGCCGCTTCAGGTCTTTTTTGTCGAAGTATCGCTATCTGACGATCGCTGTTTTGTTCAATGTGCCCGGAAATTACCTGATCGGCGGAGGGGGCGGCATTTCCCTGGCCTGCGGGATCAGTCGCAGTATCTCATGGAAATGGTTTTTGCTGACCGTTATTCTGGCGGTCTCGCCGGTGCCCCTGCTTGCCTTTTTCGGTGTCATTCAGCTGGAAGCACTTTTAGGAATTCCAAAATAAAGAAAGCTGATGACATAAAACTTTCTGATGCTCATGATTTTTCTCCCTACTTTCTGAAATGCATCAGATAGTTCACGTGCGTGTTCCCGCCCGTTGAGTATTTTCTTAAAATCGGGTTGTAGTGCAGCCCGGTCAGATCCATAAATGACAGTCCTGCAACCGTAGCCCAATCTTTGAGTTCCACCGGTTTGATAAATTTGCGGTAGGCGTGGGTGCCCTTGCGCACCAGGCCGAGGATATATTCCGCACCGATAATCGCAAACAGAAAGGATTTCAGGTTGCGGTTAAGGGTGGCAAAAAACACATCGCCGCCGGGCTTGACCAGGGTTTTACACGCTGCGATCACCGAGGCCGGATCGGGGACGTGCTCCAGCAGCTCCAGGCAGGTAACGACATCAAATCGATCCGGATGGTATCGGGCAAATTGTTCAGCGGTCGCCTGCTGATAATCTACATTAAGGCCGGACTTGCGCAAATGCAGCCTGGCAACCCCCAGGGCGGCCTCGCCCATATCAATCCCGGTAACCGCGGCACCCAGCGAGGCCATGGCCTCGGAAAGAATCCCGCCGCCGCAGCCCGCGTCCAGCACCGCTTTTCCGCCAAGGGGTGCTCGTTCGTTAATATAATTTAAGCGCAGCACATTGATGTCATGCAGGGCTTTAAAGCCCCCCTGCCTGTCCCACCAGATCGGGGCCATAGCTTCAAATTTGGCAATTTCAGCCGCATCGATGTTATGGTTGCTTTTGTTATTTGAGCTTTCTTGCATAAGGAGATGAATCAGAGAAGTGTTAAAGTAGGTATAATGCTATTGAAAAACGGTCCTATAATCTAAACAAAGGCAATATTCATGTTGGGTTTCGACCGCGCCTCAACGAGCATCACACAGCCACGATTATAGTAGGTTGGGTTGAGGGATGAAACCCAACATCAGATTAAACGGTCTCAACCCAACCTACGACAGGTCTCATCGGCAATGAAGTTAATGGTCGCCTTTTCATTGATTATAGTTCCGTTGAAAAATAGAACGTGAGTTAGGAAATATCAACTAATCTTTGCGCATTAGTCCCCAGAGCTGTGACAGCAGCATGCCCGACAGCATCAGTCCACAGCCGACAAGGCCGCGTGCAGAAATGATTTCTCCCAGTATCAGCCAGCCGCCGATGGCAGCGAAAACGGCCTCCAGGCTGAGCAGAATGGCCGCATGCGCCGGATGGGCATCTCTTTGGGCAACCACCTGCAGGGTATAAGCGATCCCGACGGAGATCAGGCCGCCATATAAAATGGGAATGGCCGCCAGAAAAATAGAGCTCAATGTGATATCTTCGACAATTGAAGCCGTAATAAGGCTTAGAATCGAACAGGCCACATACTGAGAAAAAGCCAATTTAATCGGGTTGATTCTGGGCGAAAGCCAACCGATGATCAAAACATGAGCGGCCCAGAAAAAGGCGCCGATCAAAACAAGCAAATCACCAGGTTCAATCGTAAATTCTTCGGTAACACTTAAAAAATAAAGCCCGAAGGCCGCCAGAATCGCACCAACCCAGGTCCCGATTTGAGGCTGCTGTCGCCAGAAAAGTCCCAGGATCGGAACAATAATCACATACAGGCCGGTGATGAACCCGGCTTTACCGGCCGTGGTATATACTAGTCCAATCTGCTGTAACGACGCCCCTGAAAAAAGCGCCAGCCCGAGGGCACCGCCCCCGAACAGGATGGTTTTCAAACCGAGGGGCGGCAGGATATGGTTTGTTGCAGTTCGCTGCTCACGACTGATTATCATCAGTGGCAACAGCGATAGGCTGCCAAGGGCAAACCGAATACCGGTAAAAGTAAATGGCCCCACATAATCCATTCCTATCCGCTGGGCAACAAAGGCAAATCCCCATATGATCGCTGAGGTCAGCAGCAGCGCGTCTGATTTTACGGTGACAACTTTCATAGAAAAGCGTTTCTCTGTGAATCTGACAGTTGATTAAGAGGGCACCATACTCGCCGGTCAATTTTGAGTCAAGCAAAGATCAGATACAAACAGGTAGAAATGAAGCTCTCCGCCCCAAGATGCAGGGTATTCTGGTGAAGGCGAATAAAAAGGTTGATTAACTATAGCACCAAGAATAAATTAGAAGCTATCTCAAAAATAAACAAGGAGGGCTCCATAATGAACCTGGCCAAGTTTCCGCGGCGCCGTTACACCGCAGGAAGGACCCCCATTGAAAAACTTTCCCGGCTTTCCAAAAAACTGGGAGGACCCACCGTTTACATGAAAAGAGACGATCTGCTGGGGCTTGCCGGAGGGGGCAACAAAACCCGCAAACTGGAATTTCTGGTGGCCGAGGCATTGCAGCAGGGGGCTGACACCTTAATCACCTGCGGGGCGGTGCAATCCAACCATTGCCGCCTGACGGTGGCGGCCGCTGTAAAAGAAGGACTAAAATGCAGGCTGGTTTTAGAAGAGCGCGTACCCGGCAGTTATAAGCCGGAGGCCGGCGGAAATAACTTCTTGTTCCGATTGATGGGTGTCGAACAGATCACTGTCGCTCCCGGCGGCTCCGACATGACAGCCGCGATGCAGCAAGTTGCCGATGATGTCGCCAAAGCGGATCGAAAAGCCTATGTCATCCCCGGCGGCGGATCCACTCCTGTGGGTGCCACCGGTTATGTGGCCTGTGCGGAAGAAATCCTGGCCCAGACCTTTGACCGGGGAATCAATATCGATCGTATCATCTGCGCCAGCGGCAGCGCCGGGACCCATGCGGGTCTGGTCACCGGTTTTATCGGCAACAGCAGCAACATACCGGTGATCGGGATCAATGTCAGCCGACCCAGAGTTGAGCAGGAACAGCTGGTACACAAACTGGTCACAGAAACCGCTTCGCATGTGGGTGTCACTTCGGATATTCCCCCGCAAGCGGTGCGCTGTTATGACGAATATGTCGGCCCCGGCTATTCTCTGCCGACACCTGAAATGGCAGAAGCCGTGCGGATGCTTGCCGGCCTGGAAGGTATTCTGATGGATCCGGTATACACCGGCAAAGCCATGGCCGGGCTCATTGACCTGGTGCGCAACGGCACTTTTGATAAAAATGAAAATATTCTGTTTATCCACACCGGCGGTTCGCCGGCGCTTTATGTGTATATGGATAAAATCTTGAGCCCAGGGCATCAGGCGTAAGGCGCAAGGAAAAAGGACTGAGTGGCGAGGACTGAGGACTGAGTAGTGCGGGCCACGGCTCGACTGAGCTCGCCGAAGTCTGTGCCCGCTTGGCTTGGGTCGGCACGGTGTCCGACCCTACTTTTTAACAACCCGAAAGGTGAAAGGACCAAAGAGTTTTTAAGGGGGATATTTAAATGAAAGAAAAAGTCATCGGCATACTCGGCGGCATGGGACCCGAAGCCACCTTGGATTGTTTTGCCAAAATTATTAACAACACGCCGGCAAAAACGGATCAGGAACACCTGCGGGTGATCATCGATTCCAATCCCAAAGTCCCGGACCGCACCGCCGCCATCATCGGTGAGAATGAATCACCGGTGCCCATCCTGGCGGCCGGATGCCGATCCCTGCAACTCGCCGGGGCTGATTTTATCATTATCCCCTGCGTGTCGGCCCATTTCTTTCTGGATGAAATCCAAAAACAGATCGAGCTTCCCATCCTGTCGATCTTTGATGTCGTAACCGAAACCCTTGCCAGCGACCATCCGCAGATCAAAACCGTCGGACTGATGAGCACCACCGGAACCATCAGCGGCGGCCTGTTTCAAAAACGTCTGTCCACTGAAGGTATCAAAACCATTGTTCCCGATGAAACGCACCAATCCAAAGTAATGGCCGCCATTTACGATATCAAAAATTCTCAGCCGGCGCGCTCCAGAGCACAAATTACCTCGGATCTGGTTGCCGCCGCCGGAAGCCTGATCTCAAACGGTGCCCGCGGAATCATTGCCGGTTGCACCGAAATCCCACTGGCTTTAAAACAGGAACACCTGTCTGTGCCCTACTTCGACGCCTTAACCCTTCTGGCCCACGCCGCCGTCCTTAGAGCCGGTCTAATTCCGATTCCCTGATCCAATGTCTTGACTTGTAACTCAATTCCAGATTATCCTTGCAGTCTGCTCTATCTGCCCATTTTACCGCTTTCCATAATAATGGTCCGAATTGCGGAATTGGGGTATAAACGATTGTACGGTTGTAGAAAAAAACGTTTGAATACCGGAACGTTTTTTTGACAACCACTATAAAATTACAAATGCAAAACAATGAGTTGTTTTTCAATGTTTAGGTGATGTTATGGTTAGCGCAATCTTGATGGCCGGATACAAAAACAAAATGGAAGTAAGACGTTACAGCAAGATCGTTGCCGAGCATTACGGTGAGAAATTCATTGAGGCCGGTTACCGGCCTTTAAGGGAATTTAAATTGGGCACAGATGGCAAGATAGAAAGCAAGCCTATCATTCAGTTTACGCTCGAAAGGCTTTTAGCAAGCGATCTGATTGACGAAATTATAATCGTTGGCCATCAGATGCTGCTGGAGCAACGCCTGAGCAAATTTATAAAAAAATTTGCAAAACCATGCCGCTTGATTAATCAGAATTCACCGATTTCACCGGAGGTTATCGAACGGTTCAACATCATCAAGCGCAAAGTCAAATATAATACCATAGCGGGCAATTTAATCAAAGGATACGCCGCCAGCAGCGCCTGCAAGCATAAAAAGCACGCGTTGTTTGTGGCCTCGGATTCTCCCCTGACCACAAAAGAATTCATTGAGCATTTTCTGATGACTGCTCAAAAATATCAGGACCAGGCAGCCATAATTTTCCCGGCGACACTTATCGATGCCAAAAAAGACAAACTGGAAAGATCCCCACTCAAGCTTAAGAATGACACGGAGTTTGATTTGCCCGGATTGAAAGATATTTATGGCCGGCAGGGATTCAGGCTGTCTTCTGTCATGTTTGCCAACCCTCATTTATTCGATATCAACACGACCAACACCGCCTACAGCCTGCGCAAAACTCTTAATCCCAACGTTCAGATGAGGCTGTTTAGAATTACACGCAACCTGGGCTATCCAAATGTCTATTCCAAATATTTCATCAGAAAAGATTTAAGTATCAAAGAAGTTGAAAACATCACATCCGCATTTTTTAACGGTAAGCTCAGGTTAATTCCAATGACCGGAGAAGAATCAACATATGACTATGACGGTACTGATTTTGAATACCGTATGATCAATAAAATGCTCCAAAAATGAATCCAAACAGCCATATCGCCGCATTTTTTGATTTCGATGAAACCCTGCTGGAAGTGGAAAGCGGCAGATTGGGCATCCAGTGGCTCCGGGATAGACGCCTGGTACCTTTTGGCTATATCCTTAAAGTCCTGGTGGCCAATTTTTTTTATCAGCAGCGGCTGCTTTCAGACGAGCGCATGGTCAAAATAATGTTGACCTTCTACAAGAAAAAACGCCTGGCCGACTTTCAAAAAGGTGCGGAAAATTTTTACAAAGCCTATTTAAAACCCCGCCTGGCGCCCGGAATTCTGGCGAGGGTTCATTTCCATAAAAATGAAGGTCATCTGCTGGTATTGATATCCGGCTCGGTCAGGTACCTGCTCGAGCCTGTAGTCAGGGATCTTGAATTTGACCATCTGTTGTGCACCGACCTGGAAGTTGCCAAAAACGGACTGATGACCGGAAACCCGGAAGGTCTGGTGTGCGTGGACCAGAACAAAAAAAAGCTTACCTTAAAGCTGGCGGAAAAGCTCGGATTGGATCTTGAAAAATCCTACGCATACGGCAATCATCAATCCGACCTCCCGCTGCTGGAGACCGTTGGCAACCCGCATGTGGTCGAGCCCACTGATGATCTCGAAAAAGTAGCTCAGCAGAGGGCCTGGCCGGTACTGACCTTCAGATAATCAATCGTATCCTCCCTACAAAGTTTCGATCCCCAATTTAAGGTGCAATTTTTTTTGCAGTGTAAACCTCTCTCCATATCGAATAATATGTTGATTTCGTAACGTTTAATTGAACACCGCTACCACACCGTCAACTTTAATTGCGCCTCAAGTTTTCTTCCCTCCGCAGATGTTTTAATCCCCTGTATAGAAAAATTAACCATTTTGAATGCAAAATTTCATTACTCAACTCGAAATACAACTCACTGAAATCATATAATTAAACCTCCGAATGTCATACAGATAACATTTTTTCTATAACCGCTTGAGATCTGAAGGATGGCCCCGGGAACATTTTTGGCATGCCGGTTGCTCTATACCCTAACTAAAAAAGACAAGGAGGGCGGGGACATGAAATTTTACATGGCAAGTTATAACGGGTCGGTTGCGGATGGGATGAACTACAAAGAACAGGGCAGCGGAAACGATTTATATCGCCATTTTCCTGAACTCAAAGAAATAATCGATCGCTACCCCTTCAAAGCCATCGACTTCAGGCTCACAAACGGTGATCGGCTCAGAATTTACGATATCAATAAAAACAGAAGCCTAAATATCTGAGAACCCAATAAACAAATATCGTCCAGAGATTAAAGAAGAATGGTCCAATCAAGAATCTAATTCTCGCAAACAAAATTGTGACTAGCGGTGGAGGGTAAAAATGAAAAGCACAAATTCAAAAAAATATACCGTGGGCATTGATGCCGGTTCGGTCAGTCTGAACTGTATCGTTATCAATCAGAACAAAGACGTCGTTTTTGAATCTGCATATAAACGTCACTTTGGAAAAATTGATGAAGAGATTCTAAGCCTGATCGAGGGGTTGTTTCAAAAATTCGGGGAAAAGCGGATTCGATCCATTTCTTTCACCGGGAGCCACGGCAAAAAGCTTGCTGAAAAATTGGGCGTTTTTTATGAGTTTGAAACCATCAGCCAGGTATTGGGCGCCCTTCAATTGATTCCGGATGCAAAGAGTCTCATCTGTATGGGGGGCCAGGATACGGCTTTACTTCAAATTCATCACGACGGAGGCGGATGGGAACTTGAAAGCTTTAACGCCAACGGACCCTGTGCTTCCGGTACCGGATCCTTTCTTGATCAACAGGCAGAACGTCTGGCAACCGCCCTGTATGAAAAGAAAAAGGAAACGTCTCAAAACCATATTGACAAGATTTTAAATGACTTCATTCGCCTGGGTCTTAAAAGTGAAAAAGCCGCCAATGTGGCCTGCCGTTGTACTGTCTTTACGAAATCCGACATGATTCATCTTCAGAACAAGGGCGAAAAACTTGAAGATATTATTTACGGTCTGCATGTCGGCAATGCCAGAAACTACGTCAGCACGATTGTCTCCAACCAGAAGCTTGCAGATCCGATCCTGTTTGTGGGCGGATTGTCCAAAAATGAATTACAGGTAAAAGCGTTTAAAGCCTATTATCCAAATCTGATTGTCCCGCCGTATAACACCTCAGCCGGCGCACTCGGCGTTGCCTTAAAAGCACTGGAGTTAAAAAAGGAAGCCGCCTTTGACCTCGAGGATCTGAAAAAAACAAACCTTCGCGGCAATATTGAAGTACCCAAGGCCTCCCGGTTGGTCTTGAAAAAGACGAAATTGCCTGTCTCGCGGCAATCCGGGAAAAAATTTTTGGCAGTCGGAACCCGGGCCTATCTCGGTCTCGATATTGGCTCGACAACCACCAAATATGCGTTGATAGACGAAAAGCATAATTTAATCCACAAAAGCTATGTACACACCCAGGGCAAACCGATCGAGGTGACCCAAAAACTTTTAAAGCACATCGTGGATGAGCTGGGCGACAAGGTGGAGATCATGGGAGTAGCCACAACCGGTTCGGGGAGATATGTCGTCGGTGATTTTTTAAATGTGGATTTGGCCATCGATGAGATTACGGCCCATGCCCGAGGGGCGGTCGAAATTGATCCGGCAGTAGACACCATCTTTGAAATTGGCGGTCAGGACTCAAAATACATCTCGCTTGTCAACACCAACCCCCTCGATTTCGACATGAACAAAGTTTGCGCCGCCGGCACCGGCAGCTTCTTGCATGAGCTGGCGAATAAATATGGAATCAATATTGTCGGTGAATTTCAGGATATTGCCCTTTCTTCCAGGGCCCCGGTCAAACTCACCGATCGGTGCACCGTTTTTATGGAGTCAGACCTGGTTTCATATCACCAGAAAGGAGCTTCCCGAGAGGACCTGATGGCCGGCCTTTGCTATGCCATTGCGCATAATTATTTGAACCGGGTTGTCGGCAAAAGAAAAATCGGGCGGCGGATTATGTTTTTGGGGGGCCCTTCTTTAAATAAAGGCGTCGTGGCGGCCTTTGAAAATGTTCTGGACCGTGACCTGCTGGTCCCGCTTCATCGGGAGGTCCTCGGCGCTTATGGAGCGGCCATCTGCGTCCGGCAAAAAATGCAAGCAGAAGGCAAAGACGGCAGCGCCTTCAGGGGGATGCACAGCGCCATTAATGATCGCATGAACTTCACGGAGAAAGTGTGCCGTGTCGACCCTAATTGTCATAATCAGTGCAAGCTCAAAATCTATCAATTTGACAACCGACGCAGTATCTGGGGGGGCGAATGCGGCCGCCACGAGCTAGCTCGCAACCGCAGCAAAGGGAAAGACGATTTTTTTAAACTCAGGCGGATGCTGTGGGAGACCCACATGGCAGGTGTATACAAAGAACTTGAAGATAAGCCCTTAATGGAAATAGACGGCCGCCCGACAATCGGAATGCAACGAGCACTTTACGGCCATCATACCGCAATCCTGTGGGCCCATTTCTTCGACCGGCTCGGATATCGCCTGGTGCTCACACCGCCGACCAACGCCCGCATATCCGCCAAAGGCGTTGAGAAGGCGGTGGACGGCATCTGTTATCCAGTGAAAGTTTCCTATGGCCATATTGAGCAACTGGCGGGCAAAACAAAATATCTTTTTATCCCGAGCCTGATCAAAATGCCGACGCCGAAGCCATCCGAGACCGGATTTTACTGCCCCATGGTTCAGAGCAATTCGCACATGGCCCGCATGGCCTTTGACCTGGATCGGGCATCGATCCTGAACCCGGTCATTAATTTGAAGCACGACCCCGCGACCCTTGCCCTGGAGATATACCGGCAAATGGGTGCCCGGCTGAGCGTATCCAAAAAGTCGATAAAAGAATCTTTGGCCCATGCAATGGAGCGGCAGCGGCAATTTATCGCGGAAATGCAATTACAGGGAAGAAGAATTCTTCGCAAACTGGATTCGGCCGAACCCATCATGGTGGTTACCGGTCGGCCCTATAACCTTTACGACGACAGATTGAATCTCAGGCTCGGTCAAAATCTGGCCAAACTCGGCATCGCTGCGCTGCCGATGGATTTTATCGATGCCGGCGCGGTGGACCTAACCGAATTTCCCTCGATGTTCTGGGGTTTGGGTGCTCAGATCCTCAAAACGGCAAAGATCGTGGCCGAAAACTCAAATTACTTCGGTTTGCATCTGACCAATTTCGGCTGTGGTGCGGATTCGTTTGTTGAGCACTTTTATAAGTCCATCATGGGGGACAAAGCCTATTTAATCCTTGAATTAGATGAGCACAGTGCCGCCGCCGGTGTCATGACAAGACTCGAAGCTTACAAGAACGTGATCGAAAACAGCATGCAAGCGTCTCAACTCGCAACCCAATTGAAAACGATCAATTCACATAAGGGGTAAAAAAAATGAAATCAAAACATCAAAATAAATTCGATTCACTGACAAACCGTATTGGCAAGTTTCATCTTCAGAATAAGACCGTTCTCATCCCCGAAATGAACCGCATCGCCGCGCACCTGGTTGCGGCAACCTTCAGAAGTTTTGGCAGTAATGCAATAGTGCTTCAAACCTACAAAGGTCTTGACCTGGGTAGAAAGCACACTTCCGGCAAAGAGTGTTTCCCCTGCCAGATTACCCTGGGAGACATTCTCCTTTTCCTTAAAAGCGAACAGGATAAACTGGGAGCCGCCTTTGATCCGGAAAATTATCTGTATTTTTTACCGGAGTCCGACGGGCCCTGTAGATTCGGCATGTACAATACGTACCAGCGAATCGTGTTGGATTCTTTCCCGGGCCTCGACAAGGTCAAAATCGTTTCGATCACCACCAAAGACGGCTATTCACTTGAAGGCGTGATTGAACAGAACCGGCTGCTGGATTTCAGAAAGGCGAGTTATATCGCCGTGGTGGTGGCCGACATCATGGAACGGCTCCTCTGGCGAATCAGGCCCTATGAAACGCAAGAAGGCATTGCGGATGACTTTATTGAAAAATCCATGCGGGAAATGGAATCATTTTTTGAAACCCACGGGGCCGACAACGATTTTGGCAGGATACTGCATAAACTCGAAGAAATCACCCGCCACGGAAAAACCCTGATTGATCCCGCTATTCCGCGGAAACCCTTGATCGGGATTGTCGGTGAAATCTTTTTAAGAATGCATGTTAATTCCAATCAGAATGTGATCCGGGTTCTTGAAAGGCATGGCGCCGAAGTCGTTAATTCCTCACTTGCCGAATGGGTGAATTATATCACTTACGGGCAGTTAAGAGAGAATAAGATCAACTTCCGGTTAAACCTGAAACAACTTAACTTCGGCCGTTTAAAACACCATTTGCAAAAGATCATCAGTTTCGGTGGAGATCTTTTTTATCAGGAAATGAGACAAAGACAGTTCTACCGGCGCGCCACCCGGCTGATTGATTTTGAACACGACCATAAGGTGAGCCATCTGGAAAAGCTGCTCAAGAAAGAAGATATTTTTACGTTTGATGTCACAACCGAAACCTGTCTGAGCATCGCTGCTATCCTGCAATTTGTTAAAGAAGGCTACAATGGTGTTGTAAATGTTTATCCCTTTACCTGCATGCCGGGCATGACCACCTCGGCCATTGTAAAGCCTGTCATGAACCGCATGAGAGTCCCCTATCTGGATACGCCCTATGACGGAAGTTTCCAGCCGGGCAGGGAAACCGCCTTAAGGACCTTTATGCATCAGGTCACAGAGCATTTCCAGCGGCACGGAAGAAAGGGCATGACTCAGAAACGAGCGGCATGAATTTGCGATAAAACAATTTTAGGTCGGCACGGTGGCCGACCCTACACGCATGCTTCGGATATAAAATTTATGTAGGGCGGGCCACTGTGCCCGCCGAGAAAATTAAATAAGGATTGCAAATGTCAGCTCAGGCCTCTAAACATTTCGCCATTTCAGAAACCGATGTGCATAAGGAACCTCGCATATCTGAAGATTTGGCACCGGTTCAGGCTAAAGCGCAGGTCTTATCCGAAAAGCGAATAGAAGAATTCGGTATCTATCGGCTGGTCTGCGGCGGGCTGATTTTCATTGGATTGACAGTTGCAATATTCTGGTACCAATTTTCTGAAATACCGCTTGGCAACCGGCCTTCGATTTGGCATCAGCTGCAATGGAACTATTTGTTCTGGCTGTTGCTCTTTCTTCCAGTCGAAACATTCGCGGCCGGATTGCGGATCTGGGTGATCAGCCGCGCACTACAGCCCGGCGTGAGTTTATGGACCTGCCTAAAGGCTGAGTGGGCCAATTTAGGTCTTGCCATGCTGACCCCTTCACAGACCGGTGGGGGGGTTGGTCAGATTTACATGTTAACTCGCGGGGGGCTGGACCTCGGAACGGCGTTGACTGTCAGTTTAATCTCCTTTTTGGGCAGCATGGTCGTGCTGCTGTTTATTGGTATCCACTCCCTGCTGATAGCCAAAGTCGACCACCTGGTTGTCTTCTTCCAGGGGGCATTCCTTATCTTTTTGCTAGTTTTCGCCGTGGTTATTTTTGCAGTATGCTGGCCCGGATCCGTACGTTTGGTGATTTCGGGGATTTACAGGGGAATTCGCAAGATATGGGGCAAAAATCACTCACAGAAAAGCAACGATTTGCCGCAAAATCCCCGCATCAAGCGCTTAACGGATCACCTGCACAATTTTTCGGAAAAGCTGATCGATCTCTGCTATATGCACCAGGTCAACATGCGCCGCTTTTTCAGTCTAAATAAAGCCAGTTTTGTGTGGGTGTGCTTCTTGAGCATGGTCTTTATGGTCTCACGTTCAATCATGGCTTTTCTGTGTCTTGGGTTTCTCGGAGTTCAGGCACCCAGCCTGCCTGATGTTGTCGAAACCCAATTAAGCCTTATTTTCCTGATATACTTTGCGCCAACCCCCGGAAGTTCCGGCCTGGCTGAAGGCGCTTCCATGTTAATGATGGCTGGTGCCATGCCGGCAGCGTTCGTGCCCTATTATAATTTACTATGGCGCTGTTCGACGCTTTATCTGCCGGCCATCGCCGGGCTGGTTTTTCTGTCGTGGGCGATTATTCAAAATGCGCGCAGGGTCGTTCACCGCTGACAGCGTATAATAGATGAGTCCGATAGATTTCGAAATGCAAGATCAACGCGATGTATTCAATCAGGTCTCTTGCAAAATCTTTAAATTAAGTCTATTAAAATAAATTGATTAGAAGTCATCTCAAAATTAGGATTTTGGTTCCATATCAAGGCGGCCGCGTTTTCCCGCGTTGCGGGATTCCCCGTCTGATCTTATACGCCTTGTGGGTCGCCCCGCTGAGCGGGACTTCCCGCCTGATCACATACTCTTTGTGGGTCGCCCCGCGTTGCGGGATTTCCCGTCTGATCTTATATGCCTTGTGGGTCGCCCCGCGTTGCGGGATTTCCCGTCTGATCTTATATGCCTTGTGGGTCGCAAGCCGGAGGAATACGTTGGTATTTCGAGGACTTGAAGTGAGCGCCCAACGCAGAGATGGGGACAAAAGACTTTTTTGAGATGACTTATAGATGAATATGGGACAATGTGCTGCCGATTAACTCTTGCCGATCGTAGGGGTTTTGATACCGGTTCATGGTGCCTCGAAGATCGTGCGGGTTTAGAAAGAAAAAGATTTCTTTTCAGATAATTTCCATCAGACGGTGAGATCCGGCTCAGGTTTGTAGCGTCTCGGCCGGGAAAAATCCTGCGTGCCTGAAAAATAAAAAAAAGGAGCTGCAAATTGCGCCCGAAAAATTTAAAAGTCTTTGCGGGGATAGCCTTTCTTATTTTTGTACTGACCTCAACTGCCTGGTCCCTAAATCCCTTACTGCTCAAAACCGGCAAGAAACGGGCAGATGCAAAAAATACCGAAAACGTTTCGGTTCCCCAGCCCCTAAGTGCAGAAAACATCGATCATATCGTTGCCGGTCTCAGTGACGAGCAGGTGCGACGATTATTAATTGATGAGCTCAAGTTGCAGGCACAGCAGGAGACGACCGTCGAGGCAAAACCGGAAGGCATCGCCGGTTTCATCCATAAGATAAAAAACCTGACCGCTTTGCTGCAGGCCCGCATTGAATATCTGCGCTCCGGCGGCAGCGCTATGCCACAAGAAATGGCGGGCATATACACCTTTCTTGGCAGGGGAGAGCGCGGAACCAAAAGCGTTGCCGGCGTCATTTTAAGTGTTGCTGCCGTGTTGGCCGGCGCCCTGCTTATCGAATGGCTGTTTGTGCTTTACAGCGCAGCGGCGCGGCGCCGCATCACATCGAGCGCGCCTTCCGGATGGATCGCGAAAATCGGGGCCCTGTCCATGCGGAGCCTGCTGGATTTTGCGGCCATCGTCATCTTCATCGTCGCGGCCGTGATTCTTTTTTTCCTTTTCCTGGACCGCTCCGCCGGCCAGCGCATCCTTCTGGCCGCTTACCTGGCAGGCCTGGTATTCTTCCAGGGCGCCTACCTGGCATTGCGGTTTTTCCTGGCCCCGCGTGTTTCAAATCTGCGGTTTCTGCCGTTCAGCGACCAAACAGCGTTATATTTACACTACTGGCTCATGGCGCTGACCTTTGTTATCTGCTTCGGCAATGTGACCAAAGGTGTGCTTAGCCTGGCGGGCGCCACTGAGCTGACAAACATCAAGTTCGGTACCCTGGCCGCATTAATCGCGGCCGGAATGATCATCTGGATGATTCTGCAGAAACGCAAAGAAGCGGCCACCGCCTTCAGCCAGGGTCTGCCGGAATCCAGCCTGCGCTACCGACTGGCTCAAAAGTGGTATCACTTTGCCATCTTTGCTGTTTTACTGTTATTGGCTTCTGGCATCATCAGCGCAATTTTGGGAACTGCCTCGGGACAGGGGATCTTGACCTTGCTGATGGTACCCCTTTACTTCCTGCTGGATTGGATCCTGCGCTTGATTCTGGAGGCGGCTTTCGGCATCGTGGAGCAGCCTGAGGAGCAGATCGTGCTTGCCGAAGCGACATCCGACGCGCCGCAAGATGCTGTTGAGACTGAAGCCGCCCGACCGCCGGCCGGCGAAGCCTCAGAGGACAAATCGGCCCCCGGCGGGCACCTAGATCTCGACCGCATGAAAGGTCCGCTGCGCAGCGCCCTGCGTCTGGCCCTGGCGGTGTTGCTGTTTTTCTGGATCCTGGACATCTGGAACCTTGATCTCCCGATCGGGGAGGCGGTGGTCAGGTCCCTGATAAAGATCCTGGTGGTCGTGCTGATCTGTTATGTTGCCTGGGGCCTGATAAACGCTGCGATCATGCGCCGGATGCAGCAGGAAATGCCGGAGGAGGATGAGGAACAGGAAGAGGGCGGCGCCGGCGGCTCGCGCATCGCCACCCTGCTGCTGCTGCTGCGCAAGTTCATGCTGGTGGTCATCATCGTCATGGCCAGCCTGATTGTTCTATCGGCCCTGGGAGTGAACATCGGCCCCCTGATTGCCGGCGCCGGTGTCTTCGGCCTGGCGATCGGCTTCGGCGCCCAGACCCTGGTCCGGGACATTATTTCAGGGGTGTTTTTCCTCATGGACGATGCCTTTCGGGTCGGCGACTATCTGGAGGTTTCCGGCACCAAGGGAACAGTGGAGCACATTTCACTGCGTTCCCTCAGGCTGCGCAACCCGCGGGGCATGGTCTATTTCATTCCGTTCGGCGACATGAAGACGGTGACCAACCTCAGCCGCGACTACGTCATCATGAAACTCGACTTCCGGGTGCGCTACGACGCCGACGTGGAAAAGATTCGCAAGATTATCAAGAAAAAAGTCTACAAACAAATCATGGAAAACCCTGAGCTGGGGCCCAAACTGCTGGAACCGATCAAATCCCAGGGCGTGCGGGAGATGGATGACTCGGCCATGATCATGCGGGTTAAATACAAAACCAAGCCGGGCGATCAATTTGCCATCCGCAAAGAAGTTTATCACCTCATGCAGGAAGCATTCAAGGAAGAAGGCATCGAGTTTGCGCATCGAAATGTGACCGTGTACATGCCGCCGGAGCCCGGCAGCGAGGCCGGCGCGCAGGCGGCGGGTGAAGACCGGCAAAACGATGCGAAGGCAAACAGCGAAATTCAACGCCAGGCCGCTGCAGGGGCAGCGTTAGCAGCCATTCAGGCCCAGGAGGAGGAAGAGAAAGCAAAGAAGAAACCTGAAAAATAAGTCATAAAATTTTCGCCGGTCATTGCTTTGTGAAGCCGGACGACAGGAGTTGTTCTATTTATTCGATTATCCTGCACCTTTTAGACCCCTGAAAGCCTTGCAACCCACCCGAACGGTGCAACTTTATTTGCATTGTAAACCTTTCTTTTCCTATATAACCAATTGATTTAATATATTATAATTAAAACAACAGGGTTGCGGAGTCAACTTATGTTGCACCCTCATAACAAGCAATTTTAGATCGGATTTTGCTTGCCTAAACAGGTAATAATTTTTTTCACTTCAGATTCCATTTTCAACCCAACATATATCCTATTGAAATTAATACCATATATTCCCAACACGCTATTTTCTTTAGTCTTCTGAAAATCCTTGAGGCACAAAATTAGGTGATTTAAACGTTTTTGGAACAACAGTTGCTCTCTAATTTAATAAAAGAAAAGTCGCGGATAATGAATCTAGCACAATCATAAGAATATCGTTTCCCAGCTTAATTAAAGGAGTCAATTATGAAACATTCATCAAAAGTGCGAGGGCTAATTATAATCACAATGATTTTACCGTTAATTGGATGCATGAGCGCGCATCAGCACTACCAGCAGACCCATGGTGCCCAGGAGCGGCAAATGACAGTTGGCACGGTTCAGAAAGAAATAAGAAAGGGGATGTCGGCTGTTGAAGTCGCAGAAGCGTTGGGATCTCCTAATATTGTCACAACTGATGCCGAAGGCCGCGAAGTGTGGATCTACGATAAAATTTCGACCGATGTAACCTACTCAAGAGATTCAGGTGGGCTAGGCGCTATTCTGTTAATCGGCGGTGCCAGTGGTGGTGCAGTCGGTGGCGGGCTGGGTTCAGGAAGTTACAGCCGATCTGCAGGAGCTCAATCCAAAACACAACGCACACTTACCGTTGTTATTAAGTTTGATGAACAAAAAAAAGTGGGCGACTTTGCGTATCATGCCAGCAGATTCTAAGAAGGAAAAACCCTGATGCGGTCCCATCGGATTTTTAAAATTTGCTTGATTTTCATCTGCCTGGGCGCTTTTGTGGTCGCCTGTGAAACAAATATCTACAAAGAAGCACTGACGCTGTCACCCGAGTCCCTCAAGGACCGCCAGTTGCAAACGCGGATATTTGACTCCATTGAGGAGAGTGAAATACTTACTGCATCTGCAGCCGTGCTTCAGGATCTGGGCTTTAGCATTGATGAAACCGAGGTCAAATGTGGTGTTATTGTGTGCTCGCGCGATAGAGATGTAACTGAAACTGTCGAAGTGGTATTGTCAATTACGCTTGAGATCCTAAGCATTTTAGCGGGTCACCCGACGTCGGTTCCATATGACCAAACCCAAAAAGTTCTGGCATCATTGGTGACCACGCCTGTAGATAACCAAAAAATCGCTGTTCGGATTACTTTCCATCATATGGTATGGGATTCGGATGGCAATATTACCAAAAACGAACAGGTCCATGAGCCGCAGATCTATCAGGAGTTTTTTTCCAAGCTTTCAAAGTCTGTTTTTTTGGTCGCGCATGAAATATAGGAGAGCCGGTTATGAAAAAACAATTCACGACCCTATTTAACCTATTCCTTGTAATCACCCTTGTTTCCTGTGCAGGAAAGCAACAAAACATCCTTGAAACTTCCGAGCCCCAGGTTAAGCTAAGGAGCATGCAGAGCCGCGTTTTTGATATCACCGATCAAAACCGCCTGCTGCGAACCATCATCGCGACTTTTCAAGATCTAGGTTTTGTGATTGACGACGCCGAAGAATCGCTCGGGACCGTTTCGGGCACAAAACGTTCAGGGTATTCATTGCGCATGACCGTATCGATTCGTCCCAGAGGGACCCGTCAAATGATCGTACGAAGCAATATACAATTTAACTTACAGACCATAGAGGAGCCTGAGCCCTATCAATATTTTTTTTCGACATTATCCAAGGCTCTTTTTTTGGAAGCACAGCCAATAAAGTAAAATAAAGAGGTTTTCAGCAGCTCAGATGCAGACCCTAATTATAGGTCTTAAAAAGGCCAAAAAAAAATCCAGGGCATTTTAATTGACAGGCTTAGAGCGGTATAATATTGTTTTTTATGAGGATCCACTGCTTAGCACACATGCTCTGTCCAGACACGCTTTCTACTGTGAGACACTGCATCTCCTTCGGTCCCAGACCTGGTCGCGCCGGTCCGGTAATTTTGCAACGCCAAATAAGCAAACTTTTTCTAAATAGCCTAATTTAGCAACCAAATCTCATCTGGAATTTCACAACCTAACTTGGAGATTTCAAAGAAGTATTTTAATACCATGCCTCATTTAGAAAAAAGAAATAGCCCCTATCTAATCGCTCTGCCCATAATAATTGCTTATTTGATATTTTTCAGCGCCTGTCTGAATGACACCACCCGACGAATTGCTCCAGAAGCGGTTAAGGGGATTCTCAATTTAACCGACTGGAATTTTAAAAAAGACGGTCCGGTTGATCTCAGCGGTGAATATGAATTCTACTGGAGCCGGCATCTGTTACCTTCTGATTTTGCAAAAGCGATCCCCCCCCAGAAAACAGGATTCATAAAAGTACCCGGATATTGGAAAGACTATACATTTAATGGGAAGAAGTTCCCCGGAAAGGGCTACGTCACTTACCGTCTGAACATTCTTCTTAACGAACAAAAAGAACCCCTCGCCCTAAGATTGCTGGAAATCTCTACGGCCTATAACATCTATGTAAACGGGAAAAAGGTGGGCGCTTTGGGCATTGCCGGTAAAAACCTTGAAACAACAATTCCTCGCCAATTCCCCAATATCGTTGATTTTGAGCTTAAAACAAATCAAATGGAGATCATTTTCCAAGTTTCCAATTTCCACCACCGACGCGGCGGGCTCTGGGAAGTTATTCAGCTGGGAAGAAAAAAAG
>Ga0255054_10000361_pt1 | contig 27128 bp, 21 predicted proteins | sample JV7_2_23_MG_FD_188634 | JGI IMG/M metagenome (GOLD analysis project Ga0255054, IMG submission 188634) | Seawater microbial communities from Jervis Inlet, British Columbia, Canada - JV7_2_23 | ecosystem: Environmental > Aquatic > Marine > Inlet | place: Canada: British Columbia | collected... | reverse complement strand
CGGGAAAGCCTTGTCGCCCGGCACCACTGCAAGCTGCTTGTAATAGTCCCAGGGCTTCTTCGACTCGGACGGCTTCTTGACCTCGAACAGATAGAGGTCGTGAACCATACGGCCGTTTTCGAGAACCTTGCCGCCCTGCGCGAAGTCGTCATCGACCGGCAGCTCCTTCAGCTTCTTGGCCACCGCTTCGGTATCCTTGGTCCCAGCGGCCTTGACGGCCTTCAGATACGACAAGGTCGCCGAATAAGTGCCAGCCTGAATCATGTTCGGCATCCGGCCGGTGCGCTTGAAGAAGCGCTCACCGAGATTGCGCGACCGGTCATTGACGTCCCAGTAATAACCTTCGGTCAGCACGAGGCCCTGTGCAGCCTCAAGGCCGAGGCCATGAACCTCGGCCGCCGTCAGAAGGAGGCCGGCGAGTTTCTGGCCGCCCTTGACGATGCCGAATTCCGCCGCCTGCTTGATCGAGTTCGTGGTGTCGAGGCCTGCGTTGGCGAGACCGATGATCTTCGCCTTCGAACTTTGGGCCTGCAGCAGGAACGAGGAGAAATCCGCGGTGTTCAGCGGAATGCGAACCGCACCCAACACCTTGCCACCCTGTTGCGTAACGAAGTCGCCGGTATCCTTTTCAAGTGCATGGCCGAACGCATAGTCAGCCGTCATGAAGAACCAGGAATCGCCACCGGCCTTCACCAGAGCTCCGCCAGTGCCGTACGCAAGCGCACGGGTGTCATAGGCCCAGTGGAAACCGTAAGGCTGACACGCATCGCCGCTCAGGCGCGACGTGGCAGCGCCAACCACAATGTCGATCTTCTTCATCTGCTTGGAGAGATCGTGAACCGCGAGCGCGACCGATGACGTGGTCAGCTCGGTGATCATGTCGACATTCTCAACCTCGTACCAGCGGCGCGCGATGCTGACGCCGAGGTCAGGCTTGTTCTGGTGATCGGCGGAGATTACTTCGATCTTCTGGCCGAGAACCGAGCCGCCAAAATCCTCGACAGCCATCTTGGCCGCTTCGAAAGACCACTTGCCGCCGTAGTCGGCATAGACGCCGGACTGATCGTTGAGAATTCCAATCTTGACGCCTTGCTGAGCGGAGACCGGCAGTGCTGCGGTCAGGCTGAACGCCGCGACCGTTGCGGCCAGAAACTTCGATGTCATATTGCGCTCCCAGTTATTCTTGCTTGAGACGCCTTTATAGCGGGATCACGCTTGGGCGGGGCATTGAACTTTCGCATTGAAGCAAAGCGGTTTTCGCAAGTTCATATTGCAGCGCACCAACGACTTCCGGGTGTAGGCCGTTGGCAACTGCTTCGGTTTGAGCCTTTAATGCGCGGCGGATTAGCCGCCGCGCATAAGGCCCATTTCATGAAATGCTCGGGATTTGCCATCGCCATTGGAGTGCTTTTCGTGGCGACGCAGGCGCTGGCGCAGACCTTTCCGTCCCATCTTGTCAGGATCATCGTGCCATTCGGGGCGGGCGGCCCGGCGGATGTCACCGCGCGGCTGATCGGAAGGGTTCTTCAGGAACGCTTCGGACAACCCTTCGTGGTGGAGAACCGGCCGGGAGCTGGCGCCGTCATCGGCACGGCCGAAGCGGCGAAAGCCGCTCCTGACGGCTACACGCTGCTGATGATGTCGAACGCGCAGACGGCAAACGAGTCGCTGCTGCCCAATCGAAACTACGACCTGATGCGCGACTTCACCGCCATTGCGCCGGTCAACACATCCGATCTCGTCATCGTCGTGCATCCCTCGGTTCCGGCAAAGACCCTTGCGGAATTCATCGCATTGGCCCGCGCACAGCCGGGGAAGCTCAACTACGCGTCCTCCAGACAGGGCACGCCGTATCACATGGCTGGCGAGCTTTTCAAGTCGATGACGAGCACCAACATCGTCCATGTCCCGCATCGGGGAAGCAGCGAAGCCCGCAACAATATCATCGGCGGACAAATCGAGATGATGATCGACGCCATGACGACCATGATGCCAAACATTGCCGCGGGACAGGTGCGCGCCCTCGCAACTACTGGGAAGGCCCGCTCAAGCGTCCTCCCCGATGTTCCGACCGTGGCGGAAGCTGGCGTTCCTGGCTACGAAGCAACCATCTGGCTTGGCCTGATGGCCCCAGCGGGCACGCCCGCCGCGATGATCGCAACGCTGAATACCGAAATCAACGACGCCGTGAAGCGGCCGGAGATTGTCGCGCTCTGGGCCAGCCAGGGCGCCGCGCCGATGTCAATGACCCCGGCGCAATTCGGTGCATTCCTGCGCGATGACATTCTAAAGTGGGCCGCCGTCGTCAAAGCGATCGACGGCAAGGTGCAATAAGAATCATGAACACCCTGAAAATTCTCAGTGGCGGCGCTGCGCAAGGACTCGCCGATGCGCTCACGCCCGAATTCAAGACAATCACCGGATGGGCAATCGAAGGCGAATTCGGTGCGGTCGGCATCATGGCCGACAGACTGCGTGCGGGCATACCCGCCGATGCCGTGGTGCTCACAACGGCGGTGCTCAAAGCGCTGGCCGGGCAAAACCTTATCTATCCTACCACGATACGGAACGTGGGGCTTGTTGAAACCGCGGTTGCGGTGCGCAGCGATGACCCTCATTTCGAAATCGACAGTGCCGAGGCCTTGCGTGAGGCATTGCTTGCGTCAGACGCCATCTTCGTGCCCGACACCAAATCCTCGACTGCGGGAGTACATGTCGCGAAAATACTCAAAGGTCTGGGACTCGCAGACCAAATTGCGGCGCGGCTGTGTGAGTTCCCCAATGGCGCAACCGCGATGCGACATCTCGCGGCGTCGAAAGCCAGCCGCCCTATCGGCTGCACGCAGACGACGGAAATTCTCAATACGCCGGGACTGACGTTGATCGGACCACTGCCGCACGGTTACGAACTGACAACGATGTACGCGGCAGCGCTGACGGCAACGACAGAGCATGCTGCGATCGGGCAGGCTTTCATCGACCTGCTCACCGGCGATGACCATCGTGCGCTCAGGCGGAAAGCCGGATTTCAGGACTCATAGAACTACCGCGGACGGTATCGGCCCGCGGAAAGTCTTCGAAACCGGACACCTTTTCCATCGGCGAGGCGCGTGGCCTCGTAACCGCCGTCGCGTATGGCATCGCGCTGCGGCCGCGCGTTCTCGGGATTGCGCTCCTTCTCCCACCACGATGCCCGTTGCGACGCGCGCGGCAGCGCAAAGCCGAGAATGTCCTCTATCTCCTCAAAGCTCAGGACGAATTCAACCTTGGTCTGGTGTGAGAGATGCTCACGAAGCGGATCGTAATCGCTCAATCCGGCGCTCCATTGTGTTGTAAACCTGCATGCGAGCCGATAGGTACGTGGCATCGTCCCTCTTGAACAGAGTTTTCCGTGAATCTGTTTATTTTCGGTCTCGGCTTCAGCGGCAGAACCATTGCTGAGCGCCGCACGGCCCGTGGCGACCGCGTCACTGGAACCGTACGGACGCGACACAAGGCGCAGGCCTTGGCCGCTGCAGGCTTGTCGGTGCACGTGTTCGGGCCGGATGGGTGCGACAGCGCTATCGACACCGACATTGCCGAAAGCGATGCCTTGCTGATCTCGGTGCCGCCCGGGACCGGCGGCGATCCAGTGCTTGCGGCTTACGCCCACCAGATTGCGGCCGCGCCGAAGCTGCGATGGATCGGCTATCTCTCGACTATCGGCGTTTATGGCGATCACGGCGGCGCGTGGGTCGATGAACGAACACCGGCGGCGCCGACCAATGCTCGTTCGCGCGAACGCGCTGATGCCGAACAGGCGTGGCTTACCTTCGGTGCCGCGAACAACATCGCCGTTCACATTTTTCGGCTCGCGGGCATCTACGGTCCCGGTCAGAGCCAGCTCGTGCAGCTGGCACGCGGAACGGCCCGCCGCATCGTCAAACCAGGCCAGGTGTTCAACCGCATCCATGTTGAAGACATCGCACGCACGGTGGACGCGTCGCTCGATCGGCCTCGTTCGGGTGCGATCTACAATGTCACCGACAACGAGCCCGCACCGCCGCAGGACGTGGTGACTTTCGCCGCCTCGCTCTGCGGTGTTGCACCGCCGCCTGAAATCAGCCTTGACGACGCAGGTCTCACCGAGATGGGCCGCTCGTTCTATGCCGAGAGCAAACGCGTGCGGAACGACCTGCTCCGCAACGAACTCGGCGTCACGCTGGCCTATCCCACCTATCGCGAGGGCCTGACGGCCCTGCGCGCATCCGGCGAAGGGCCGCGCTGAACGTGATTACGCCGCCCTGTCGCTCTTCGCGGCGCGGATCGCATCCCAGATTTTCACCGGCGTCAGCGGCGTTTGCAGCGATGTGATGCCAAGGTCACTGAGCGCATCCATCACGCCGTTGACGATACAAGGCGGGCCGCCGATCGCGCCGGATTCGCCGCAGCCTTTAGCGCCGAGCGGATTGGTCTTGCACGGTGCGGAATCGTCGAGCGTGACATCGATGTGCGGCATGTCGCTGGCGCGGGGGATGCAATAATCCTGATAGCTCGCGGTCAGCAACTGGCCCGAAGAATCGTACACCACGCCTTCATAGAGCGCCTGTCCGATGCCCTGTGCGACTCCGCCGTGCACCTGGCCGGTGACTAGCATCGGATTGATCGCAACGCCGACGTCATCCACTGTGGTGTAACGCACCACGCGAGTCACACCAGTTTCCGGATCGATCTCGACCTCGCAGATATGCGTCCCGTTCGGCCAGGTCGGCCCATCCACCTCGCCTTTGCTCTCGACGCTGAGGCGCGAGTCCTTCTCGTCCTTGGCCAGATCGAACAGGCTGACACGCCGGTCAGTGCCAACCACCGTCAGAACGCCGTCGCCATATTCGATATCGCCGACTGAGGCCTCGAGTACATGCGAGGCTTTCTCGCGCGCCTTCTGAATCAGATCGCCAACCGACACAACGGTTGCAGTACCGCCCACGAACAACGAACGCGAACCGACGCTGCCGCCACCCGTCGCCTTGTCGGTGTCGCCCTGAATCACATCGATCCGGTCGAGCGGAATGTCGAGCGCACCAGCCACCATCTGCGAGTAGCTGGTCTGAAGGCCCTGCCCCATCGCCTGGGTGCCCGACTGCAGCACGACGCGGCCCTCGGCTGTCGCCGACAGTGTAACCTTCTCGCTGTGTACACGGCCGCCGGTCCATTCGATGTAGCTGGTGAGGCCGCGCCCATAGAGCAGGCCCTTCTTCTTCGCTGCTTTCTTGCGCGAGTTGAATCCATCCCAATCCGCGAGTTTTGAGGCGCGTTCGAGCATGTGCGCGAAAGCGCCGCTGTCGTAAACTTCGCCGACCGCATTCTTGTAAGGCAGTTGCGACGGCTTGATGTAATTGACCTTGCGGATCTGGCGCGGATCCATACCGATCTGCCGCGCGGCGGCATCCATCAGCCGCTCAACGATAAAGACCGCTTCCGGTCGCCCTGCGCCGCGATACGGCCCAGTCGGTGCGGTGTGGGTCAGGACAGCCTTGATGTCGAAGTGAATCAGCGGAAGATCATAGACGCCGGTCGCCACGAACGGCCCGAGCACCAGCGGAATGATCACGCCCGCACCGGTGAGATACGCACCGGTGCCGCCAAGCGAGCGAACGCGAAATGCCAGCACGCGGCCTTTCTCGTCGAGCGCGAATTCGCCGGTCGATGTGAGATCGCGGCCGTGCGAACCGCCAATGAAGTCGTCGATGCGATCGCCGCGCCAGCGCACCGTGCGCTTCAGTTTCGTAGCCGCGTAAGCGACGATGCCGTCTTCGGGATAGAGATTGACCTTGTGACCGAAGCCGCCGCCGATGTCGCCGACCAGTACCTGAACGCTGTCTTTCGGGCGTTTGAGCACAACATCCGTAAGAATGTCGCGCGTCGCGGTCGGCGTCTGGCTCTGGACATGCAGTGTAAGGCGGCCGGTTTTCTTGTCGACCTCCGCCATGGTGCTGCGCGGCTCCATCGCGGACGGCACCAGCCGCTGGCTGGTAATGTCGAGCGAGACCACGTGCCTGGCCTTCGCGAAAGCCGCTTCCGTTGCGGCCGCATCGCCATAACTCATGGCGGCGGCGATATTGTCCGGCGCATCCGGCCAGACCACAGGCGCACCGGACGCCAGAGCATCGGTTGGACTAACAGCCGCGGGCAGAACCTCGTAGTCAATGATGATGGCCTCGGCTGCCGTCTGCGCATCGGCCCGCGATGGGGCGAGTACGACCGCGACCGGCTCGCCGGCAAAGCGGACAACATCATGGGCCAGCAAACGCCGCGGCGGCGCAGCCATTGGCGAACCGTCGGGCCGCTTGAAGATCGGCAGGGTTGGGATCGTGCCGATATCGTCCGCAACCAGATCCGCCCCTGTGTAGACTGCTGCGACGCCCGGCATGGCCAACGCGGCGCTGGTGTCGACAGCCGTGATCTTGGCGTGGGCGTGCGGAGAGCGCAGCACGTAAAGCCACAGCGCGCCGTCCTGCGCCTTGTCGTCGATGAAATGCCCTTGCCCAGTGAGAAGCCGCTGATCCTCAAGACGCTTGACGGACTGGCCCGCGCCAAAGCGCAGGTTGGAGGGCAGAATATTCATAGGGATTCCTTCGAGATGGTGACCTGACACCGGAGCCGACGTAGTCACCGCCGCTTCCGAATATCGGGTTTCGCATAGCACAACCATGCACCGGGAGTTGAGTCCGAGAACTGGTTTTCCGCCATGCGCTGGAATCGGGCCTTCCAAGCCCCAGCGCCCTTGTCCCAACCTTGCATGTCTGGCTGCGCCGCTTAAGGTCACTGCAATGAACGAAATGCGCCACCCCAAGTCCGCCCCGCTCCGGGTCGCCCCGACGGCGTGCCCGCACGATTGCCCCTCGACCTGCGCTCTGGAAGTCGAGGTGCTTGATGAGCGCACCATCGGCCGGGTGCGCGGTGCGCGGGACAACGGCTATACCGCCGGCGTGATCTGCGCCAAGGTCGCCCGTTACGCTGAACGCATCCATCACCCCGACCGCCTGACAAAGCCGCTGCTCCGCACCGGATCCAAAGGCTCCGGGACCTTTGCGCCGATCTCATGGGACTTGGCGCTCGACCTGGTCGCAGAGAAATTCCGCGAGGCCGAGGCGCGCTATGGCAGCGAGGCGGTGTGGCCCTATCAATATGCCGGGACCATGGGTCTGGTGATGCGCGACGGCATCCATCGCCTGCGCCACGCGAAACGATATTCCGGCTTCCATTCCACGATCTGCGTCAATCCGGCATGGACCGGATTCGTCGCCGGCACCGGCAAGCTCGCCGGTCCCGATCCGCGTGAGATCGCAAAGTCTGACTGCGTCGTGATCTGGGGCACCAATGCGGTGAGCACCCAGGTCAACGTCATGACCCACGCGACGCGGGCGCGAAAGGAACGCGGCGCGAAGATCGTCGCCGTCGATGTCTACATGAACGGCACCATGGAGCAGGCCGATCTCGCGGTGCTGGTGCGGCCGGGCACCGACGGCGCGCTTGCCTGCGCGGTGATGCATTGCCTGTTTCGCGACGGCAAAGCGGACCGCGATTTTCTTGCGCAGCATACCGATGCACCGCGCGAGCTTGAGCAGCATCTGCAAAGCCGCGGTCCGGAATGGGCTTCAAAAATTACCGGCTGCCCGGTCAAAACCATCGAGGAATTTGCTGCGCTGGTGGGAAACACCCCGCGCACATATTTTCGGCTCGGCTATGGCTTTTCCCGCTCACGCAACGGCGCAGCCAATATGCACGCCGCAAGCTGCATTGCGGCCGTGACCGGCGCGTGGCGCCATGAAGGGGGAGGCGCATTCCACAACAACGGCGCGATCTATCACTGGGACCGCTTGCTGATCGAAGGACTCGATGTGGTCGATCCATCGATCCGCATGCTCGACCAATCCCAGATCGGCGCGATCCTGTGCGGCGACGCGGATGCGCTGTTCGGCGGACCGCCGGTGACGGCGATGCTGATCCAGAACACCAACCCGGTATCAGTCGCGCCGGACCAGACTCGCGTCAAACAGGGCTTCGCGCGCGAGGATCTGTTCGTGTGCGTACATGAGCAGTTCATGACCGAGACGGCGAAGGTCGCCGATCTCGTGCTGCCCGCCACGATGTTCATGGAGCATGACGACGTTTATCAAGGTGGCGGACATCAATACATTCTTGCAGGCCCCAAACTGATCGAGCCGCCGGGCGAATGCCGCTCGAATCACGATGTCATCGTGGATCTTGCGAAGCGGCTTGGCGCCGAGCATCGCGGCTTCGACATGACGCCGCGTGAGATCATCGACTGGACGCTGCGGGAATCCGGCTGGGGCACGCTGGAAAACCTCGAGCGCGAACGCTGGATCGACTGTCAGCCTGACTTTGAGACTGCGCATTACGCCAACGGCTTTGCGTGGCCCGACGGCAAATTCCGCTTCAAGCCCGACTGGCCGACGGTGCCATTCCGCAGCCCGGGACTTTCCGGTCCCGTCGATGGCTTGCCGCAATTGCCGGATCATTGGACGGTGATCGAGGAGGCCGACGAAGATCATGAATTTCGTCTCGCCACGTCTCCGGCGCGCAATTTCCTCAACTCGACGTTCACCGAGACACCGACTTCGCTCGGCCGCGAACAGCGGCCGACGGTGATGATCCATCCCGACGATGCGGCAGCGCTATCGATCGCGGATGGCGACAAGGTGATCCTCGGCAATCAGCGCGGCGAAGTACGCATTCACGCCAAGACCTTCGAAGGCGTCCGGCGTGGCGTGCTGATCGCGGAGTCGATCTGGCCGAACGAAGCGTATGAAGACGACCGCGGCATCAACACGCTCACGGGTGCAGACCCGATTGCACCCTATGGCGGCGCGGCGTTCCATGACAACCGCGTCTGGATCAAGCCCGCAGCGTAACCTGCCGCCGCTCCCGGCCCATCATCCCATCCAGCTTCGGATCAGCATATAGATCGCGACGCAGGAAATCACACCCACGAAGATATCGTTCAGCAAGGAACGCCTGTCTGCGAGCAGATGCGCCGATTTCACGCCGATATATCCGCCAGCCAGGCCACCGACGATAAAGACTGCGGTCAGCGGCCAATCGATCAGGCCGGAAAAAGCGTAGCTCGCTGCGGTGGTCAGCCCAAAAGCCAGCACGGCCACCAACGACGAGCTTACCGCGTAAACCAGCGGCATGTCGGTCGCAAAGACGAGCGCCGGCACGATCAGGAATCCGCCGCCGATGCCGAAGAAACCGGACAGAATTCCGGTCGCGAGCCCGAGACCAGAGAGCACCGGCGCGTTGGTCTTGCTCAATTGCACAAGCTGGTTGCCGCCGTGATCGCGGCGACGCCGCATCAGCGCAGCGATCACCAGCATCAAGAGCGCAAACATCACCAGCAGACGCTGGCCGTCGACCATCTTGCCGACCAGAGACCCAAGAAATGCTCCGACGACGCCGGCTCCCGCGAGCACTGATGCGCATCCCCACTTCACCATACCCGAGCGTGCGTGGATAATGAGGTTGAATGCGGCACTCGCCGCAACGGCGAACGCACTGGTGCCGATCGCTACATGCGCGTTCGGCACTCCGACCAGATAAACCATCAAGGGAACCGCGAGAATCGAACCGCCGCCACCGACCAGACCCAGCGAAAAGCCGACAAGCGAGCCCGATGCTGCTCCGAGCAAGCCTTGCGCCAAGGAGATCATGCAAAGAACATCATACTGCGTGCCCCCGCCAGCGGTTCATCCAGCCGTGCTGTTGCGTTCGGGACAGCATGACATGATTTCAGCGCAGGACCACCGGCAACGGCAGGATTCGGCAGCTTTCAACAGGTCTGCGAGATTGCGTTAATGCCAGGGATGCACAACCGCGCTACGCGGAAGGCCGATTTTCCCAATAGGGATCACGCAGCTTGCGCTTGAAGATCTTGCCGCTGGCCTCGCGCGGCAGTGCCTCAAGGAAGTTAATGTCTTTCGGCACTTTGAAGTTCGCCAGCCGTTTGCGCAGATAATCCTGCACATCCTTCGGCGTCAGCGCGGCACCGGTATCCGGCTCGATGCAGGCGCACAGCCGCTCGCCGAACTCTTCATCCGGGATGCCGAACACCGCACAGTCGCGCACGCCGTCCATGCCGATCAAGGTGTTCTCGATTTCCGCGGGATAGATGTTGACGCCACCCGAAATCACCATGTCACGCTTGCGGTCACACAGGAACAGATAGCCGTCCTCGTCGAGGTAACCAACATCGCCGACGCTGATCAGACCCTCACGGCCAGCTTCCTCGCGCGCACCGGCCTTGCGGTGATAATCGAAATCCGGGATCGCGGTCTGCCTCATGAAAATCTCGCCGATCTCGTTCAAACCGCAGGGCTCGCCGTTCGGCCCAAAGATCTTGACGATACCGCCTTCGATGACGCGCCCGACCGTGCCGGGTTTCGCCAACGCCTCCTGCGCCGAATGCCAGATTGGAATTCCGGTTTCGGTCGAGCCGAAATACTCGTGAACCACCGGCCCCCACCACGCAATCATCGCCTGCTTCACCGCGATGGGACAGGAAGCCGCGCCATGCACGACGAAACGCAGCGACGACAGATCGTAGCGCGCCTTTACCTCGTCAGGCAGCCGTAGCAGACGCACGAACATGGTCGGGACCATGTGCATGTGCGTGACCTTGTGTCGCTCGATCAACTGCAACAGATCTTCGGGATCGAAGCGCGGCTCGAGCACGATGGTGCAGTCGTGGCGAAATGCCAGCATGCCATAAGAATTGGGCGCCGAATGATACATCGGGCCATTCATCAGAACGACCTGATCCTCGTTCGGTTTCACGCCATAGGTAATCGCGCTGACACGTTCTACGGCAACCATTTTCTCGGGCTGCATCGGCAGACGCCGAACCCCCTTCGGCCGGCCTGTGGTGCCGGAGGTGTAGAACATCGGCGATGCACGGCCGGGCACGTCCCTTAATGGCGCGTGGCCATCGCGCCAGGTGTCCCAATCCACAAGGCCATCGGGCACGCGCGCAAGCTCAGGCGAAACACTGAAAGCATCGCCGATTTCCGGCGGAGTCGTCACCACCAGCAGCGGCAGCCGCTTCGGCAAGCCATCCTTGATCTGGGGCAGCAAGTCGGCGTGGCAGACCAGCGCCTGAGCGCCGCTGTCGGCCAGGATGTAGGCAACCTCCTCGGCCTTCAGGTGCCAATTGATCGGCACCACCGGCGAACCAAGCATCGCGGCGGCCGATGAAGCTTCGAAGAAGGCGAAATCGTTGCGCAACATCATCCCGACGGGCGCGCCGTCGCGAACGCCGAGCGCCTTGAAGCCGTTCGCCGCGCGCGCGATGCGCTCTTGAATCTCGGGAGTGCTGATCTGGCGATCGCCGCTGATGATCATGGTGTCGTTCCAGCTGGAAGAGGACGAGAACGGGCGCGCCGCTGCATCCGCAGCACGCCCGCTGTAAATTTACTGATCGTCGAGAACCTTGCCGAACCCAACCCAGCTCTTGCCGTCGAAGCGGCGCAGTAGAAGTTGCTGGAACGGCAGATAGTCATCCGCTCCTGTGGTCACCGTGATGCCAGGCAACAACAACGGCAACTGAACGTCCTTCAATGAGGCGGCCTGGCGCTTGATATTCTCGGCGCTAATGTCGTCCTTGCACGCCTTGAGAACGGCGACCATCAGTTGGGCGTAGTGATATCCGGCGGCATAGTTGGAATTGTTGAGATCCGCATTCGGCATGTATTGCTTCATGAACGCGAAGTAGTCCTTCACGCCCGGATCGTTTGCCCACTGGACATCATTGACGTCCTTCTGGTTGCTGGACGAAATCATGCCGACGGCATTCTCCAGACCGGCCGGCGCCAGAAACGAGATTGACGCCGCTGAGGTTGGCAGGAATGTCAGCTCGGGCTTCCAGCCCAATTCGGCAATACCTTTGATCAATTGCGACGTGAATTTCCCAAGCACCACGCCGAACAGCACGTCAGCGCCGGAAGCCTTCAAGGTCGCAAGCTGCGAGCTGATGGTCGGCGCACTGGTTTCATAGCTGACCTCAGAGACAATCATCGTGGCAGCTTTGGCGCCGAGCGCGCGTTTGAAGCCGTTGACATAGTCGCGGCCGAAATCGTCGTTCTGCGCCAGGATTGCAATCTTGGCGTTCGGCTTGGTTTGCAGGATGTACTTGGCGTAAATCACACCCTCGGACTCGTAAGCCGCCATGCCGGGCATCGTATACGGGAAGCCCTTCGGATCGGCCCATTTGGTCGCGCCGCTGAGAACGAAGAGCTGGGGGATCTTCTTGCCGTTGAGATAGCGATGCACGGCGTTATTGGTCGCGGTGCCGAGCGAGCCGAACATCACCTGTACCTCGTCCTGCTCGACGAGTTTACGCGTATGCTCGACGGTCTTCGGCGGCGAATAGGCGTCATCCATGCTGATGAACTTCACCTTGCGCCCGTTGATGCCCCCCTCGGCATTGACCTTCTCGAAATACGCTTCCTGCACACGGCCAATCGTGCCGAAGCCAGACAGCGGCCCGCTGTAAGGCAATGTCTGTCCGATGCGGATTTCGCCCTTCTTGTCCGCCAGCGCTTGCGTCAGTCCGCAAGCGGTGAGCGTCAGCAACGCAATCGTGTGCAGTGATCCGGCTTTCATGGTTCTCTCCCTATTTGATTGTTGTCATCGGACCGCGCTTATGCGCGTGCCCCCATGTAGTTCAGGCGCTTGCGCGCCGCGTGAAATCGCCACTGGCTTCGGCAAACTCCGCCTTCAGGCGCTCGACCAGTTCCGCCACCGGCGGCACGTCGGTGATCTGGCCGATGCCCTGCCCCGAGCCCCAGATATCCCGCCAGGCCTTGACCTTCATATTGCCGCCGGAACCGAAGTTCATCTTCGTCTTGTCGGCGACGGGCAGATTATTCGGATCGAGACCCGCAGCCGCGATCGAGGGGCCGAGATAGTTGCCGTGAACGCCGGTGAACAGGTTGGTATAGACCGTGTCATGGGCAGCGTAGTCGGTCAGCGCCTTCTTGTAAGCGGGATCGGCATTGGCCTCGACGGTGGCGATGAAACGCGTGCCCATGTAGGCCATGTCGGCACCGAGCGCGAGCGCGGACGCAATGCCCCAGCCGTCGGAGATCGCACCCGACAGCAGAATGGTACCCTTGAACCACTGCTTCACTTCACGCACCAGCGCGAAGGGCGACAACGTTCCGGCATGGCCACCCGCGCCGGCGCAGACCAGAATGAGGCCGTCGACACCCTGCTCCGCCGCCTTGCGCGCGTGCTTCACGTTGATGACGTCGTGAAACACCACGCCGCCATAGGAATGCGCCGCATCGACGATCTCGGACGGCGGACGCAACGAGGTGATGATGATCGGAACCTTATGCTTCACGCAGGTTTCCATGTCCTTCATCAACCGGTCGTTGGAGGCGTGGCAGATCTGGTTGACCGCGTAAGGGGCAACTTTCTTGTCCGAATTCTGCGCTTGATATTCGCCGAGTTCATCCTCGATCTGCGTCAGCCACTCGCCGAGCTTCTCGACCGGCCGCGCATTCAGCGCCGGGAACGAACCGACGATGCCAGCCTTGCATTGCGCGATCACGAGTTCGGGACCCGACACGATAAAGAGCGGCGATCCAAGAACGGGAAGTTCGAGCGTACCGGTGAGCGAAGCTGGAAGCGGCATCGGATTTTTCCTGCGTTGAATGTGAGCGACGATAACATCTTGACCTGCCCCCCAAATCTCCAATATTGAACAGTTGCGATATCAGGATTGAACAGTGATGGATTGGGATCTTTGCCGGACCTTCATCGCCGTCGCCGACTCCGGCAGCTATCTTGGCGCCGCCCGCCGATTACGCTCGAGTCATCCAACGGTTGGTCGCGAAATCGCGGCGCTGGAAGCTCAACTCGGGACCAAACTGTTTGTCCGCTCCAATGACGGCCTGGTGCTGACGGCGCAGGGGCGCCGATTCCGCGAGCATACAGGGGCGATGGAGGCGGCTGCGCTGCGGGCCGAAGCCGCAGTGTCCGCCACGGGCACGAAAGCGAGAGGGCTGGTCAAGTTCTCGATCGGTCCGACGCTGGCGGCCTACTGGCTGATGCCGCACATGGCGTCATTCATCGAGACCCATCCCGACGTCCAGATCGAGTTCGTCACCCACCCGTTCCCGGTGAGCGTGCGCAAGCGCGAGGCAGACATCGTGTTGCGCATCTATCAAAGCGGCGACGAGAATCTGGTCGGCCGCAAGATCGCGCGCCTCGGTGTCGGCTTCTATGCGTCGCGCGATTACGCCGCTCGCCGCCCGCTGCCCGCGCACCGCGACGACTGGAAGCACCACAGTGTCGTCGGTTTCGCGGACCGGGCCTCGAACGCCGAACTCGGACGCTGGAGCGATCATGTCGCGCGGCAGGCATCTGTGGTGATGCGGTGCTCATCGCAGGCTGACATGCTGGCCGCCGTCCGTGCCGGGATCGGCATCTGTGCGATGTCCTGCATCGTCGGCGATGCGCATGACGACCTGATCCGCGTAGCGCCGCAAAAGCTGGCTGGCATTTCGGACATCTGGCTGCTGGCGCATCCCGACCTGATCGATCTGCCACCGGTCCGCGCCATTATCAATTTTGTCACGCAACGCTCCCGCGCCGACCGCGAAATTCTCAGCGGCGCCGCAAAGGCATGAAACGCGTGATGGATAAAAACCCTGTAAATCAATTGTCTTTTATTTGAACCGCCGCATTGCCTGCGAGCTTCAATCCAGCGCAAGGTATGCCCCCTGCCGCCAACGGCGCGGCTACAGCACGCGTTCACAAGCAAGAATCAATTATCACGGGAGATCACAATGGGTTTCGAGGGACTTCAGCTTCGCTCCTTGATCAGGAAGAGCGGTGAACTCGAACTATCGCTCGCCAAGGTCAAAATTCCCGAGCCGGCCGCCGACGAAGTCATCGTCCGGGTCGAGGGCTCTCCAATCAACCCTTCCGATCTGGGCCTGCTTGTGGGCGCGGCCGATATGACGACCGCCAAATCGTCCGGCACCAATGATAATCCGGTCGTGACGGCAACCGTCCCGGAGTCGTTGATGCGGGCGATGGCGGGTCGCCTCGATGAATCGATGCCGGTCGGAAATGAAGGCGCCGGTGTTGTCGTCGCGGCCGGAAGCTCCAGCAGAGCGCAGTCAATGATCGGCAAAATGGTCGCCATGATCGGCGGCGCCATGTACGCGCAGTACCGCTGTATCAAGGCCGCTGACTGCCTTGTGCTTCCCGATGGAACGACAGCCGCGGAAGGCGCTTCGTGCTTCGTCAATCCACTGACATCCCTGGGGATGACAGAGACCATGCGGCGTGAGGGACACAAGGCGCTCGTGCACACGGCAGCGGCGTCAAATCTCGGTCAGATGCTGAACAAGATTTGCCTCACGGACGGCATCGGCCTCGTCAACATCGTGCGCAATGCCGAGCAGGAAGCAATCCTCCGCAAGATCGGCGCGACCTACGTCTGCAATTCTACCAGCGCAACTTTCATGGAAGACCTGACGCAAGCATTGGTGGCGACAGGCGCGACGCTGGCATTCGACGCCATCGGCGGCGGCAAGCTGGCGGGCCAGATCCTGACCTGCATGGAAGCGGCCGCCAACAAGACCGCCAAGGTCTACAGCCGATATGGCTCGACCGTTCACAAGCAGGTCTACATTTACGGCGGCCTCGATACACGCCCGACAGAAATCAACCGCAGCTTCGGGATGGCTTGGGGCATCGGCGGCTGGCTGCTGTTCCCGTTCCTGCAGAAAATAGGACCGGCGGAAGCGCAGAAGTTGCGCGAACGCGTAGCCGCGGAACTCAAGACCACCTTCGCCAGCCATTACACTCAGGTCGTGTCGCTGCAGGAAGCGCTGCAGCTCTCAAACATCGCTGCCTACGGCAAGCGCGCAACGGGCGAGAAATTTCTTATCAATCCGAACAAGGCTTGATGGGTTGCGCAGCCCGCCGAAGACGGACTGCGTCGATATGCGCCGACGTGAGAAGCTCAACAAAAAAGGCCCCGGTTATCCGGGGCCTTAAGTTTGTCTGGAGAAAACTTATTAGTACTTCGCGACGACCGGGCCACCCCAGTTGAAGCGATAGTTGACGCCAACCTTCACAGTGTGGAGGTCGTCCTTGTAGGACAGCGCCCGAGCGCCAACATTGGTGTAGGCGACGTTGGTGGTGTCGAAGTTGTAGTACTGGTACTCAACCTTCGCCGACCATGCGGGAGCGAACATGTACTCCAGACCGCCACCGACGGTGTAGCCGGTCGATTCGCGGCTGGCGACGGCCGGCAGGAAGCCAGCGGTTGCAGCAAGACCGTTGTTGTCACGGAACGCGACACCGCCCTTGGCGTAGATCAGGCCCGGACCCCAGGTGTAACCGAGGCGACCGGTGACCGAAGCGAGCCAGTCGGAACGATCACGGAGCGAGTTCACGCCGCTGGTGAAGGTGCGGTCGCTGTTCGACAGGCCGGAAATCTGGCCTTCGATACCAACCAGCCAGTTCGGAGCGAACTGGTAGTCAGCGCCGATCTGGCCACCGCCGAGGAACGCTGCGTCACGGTTGGTGCCGACGAGGGTCGGGTCGGTAGTGGTGAAGCCGTTGTCACCACCGAAAGCGGCGCCGATGTGCACACCGGCGTAGAAGCCGGTCCAGTTGTAAATTGGCGCAGGCGCGTAAACGGGCGCCTTGGTGTAGGTGCGAGCCGGCAAGTCGGCAGCGACCGAAGCGGTGGAAGCCAGAACGGCAGCCGAGAAAGCCAGCAGTGCGGAACGATAACCCATCTCTTTTCTCCCCATGTTGAGTTGGGCGGACCCTATCGGCCTCCCAGTTAACGAGAAATGGACGACGGGCCGGATGGTTTCCTTCTAGGGGCCTCGCGGGATGCATTCTCTTCCAGCGTGACAAAAAGGAGACTCCGGCGGCCGATTCCGAAAGGAACCGTTAAGCATAACGTGGTGCACCCCTCCGTAACGGCCGGGCGCCGGCCTCATTTGAGGCCCTTTGGCATTCCCGCGGCCCTCAAGAGCGCAGACCAGCGGCATCAATCTTGAATTCAACGCCGACCTGGTCGCCCTTTCTCCATATGACCTTGCAAAGCCTGCCCTGACGCTCGTCGCGAGAGTATTTGAGCGTGAATGTGGCCTTGAGGAATCGCTGATCCTCGCAGCGAATCTTCGCGCCATCGGGCGAGATCAGCACCTTGCATTTCCTGGCGGCGAAATCCCCGTCCTGCGTAGTCCAGGCCGCAGCGTTTAGTTGTCGTCGCGGCTCTGTGTTCCGTCCCCACATGGCTTGGACTCCCTTATGGCTGGGACGAGGAAACAAGCCAGCGGCCTGACCGTTTCGGATAAAGCGATTTTGGCTAAGCTTGAGTCAGGATGCTTTCAGGGAGTCGGTGGCTTGTCGCAACCGGCCAGCCGAGAGCTTTGGAAATTCTGGCCCGGATCAGAAGGGCCCGCTCCCACGGATCTGATCCCGCAGATCATCCGTCGAGAAACTTTGTTGCGCAAGGTTTAAGCGCGCGCGATAACCAACGGGTTGCCCGCGACAGCACAGACCGCATCCGGGAGTGCATCAAATGACGCTCGGTTCAATAACCCGCGAGACTTCAACGCAAGTCGATTTCCCAAGGTTTGAAGCGGGCGCCCCTTGGTGGGGCGGCCACCTTCAAACCATCGTCGGTGCATTCCCCACAACAAGTACGCGTGATCTTGACCAGTACCCTGCCGAGCGATTGTTCGCCGCCGTTCCCGATGGCACGGGCGACAGCATGGTTGCAACGCTCCATCGTCCGATCCACTCGGACATCAACCGATGCGTGGTGTTGCTAATCCATGGAGTCAGCGGCAGCGAAGATAGCAGCTACATTCTGCGGTCAGCGGCTTACTTCCTGAATCTCGGCTATCCCGTTTTGCGAGCCAACCTGCGGGGCGCCGGTCCGTCCCGGCCGCTCTGCAAGCTTCAATACAACGCGGGCACAACTGACGATCTGGTTCATCTGGTGTCCATGGTGCCAGCGGATTTGCGGTCCAACGGAGTCGTAGCGATGGGCTACTCCTTGGGCGCGAATGTGCTGATGAAGTTTCTGGGCGAGCGCGGCTCTTCATCGCCTATAGGAGCCGCTGTTGCAGTGTCCTCTCCCCTTGATCTATCGACAGTGTCTCGTCGGCTCATGCGGTGGGATAACGCGCTGTTTCAATTCGCGATCCTTTCCCAACTGAGAAAGGAAAGCGTCAAGCCCGCCGCGGAGCTTTCAGAGCCGGAAAGGGATGCGGTTCTCAGGACTCGCACTGTTTGGGATTTCGACCAGACTTTTACCGCACCCCGCAACGGTTTTGGTGGTGCGGAGGACTATTATACACGCTCGTCCTGCGGTCCATTTCTCGAGCACATAACCGTGCCTGTTCTGATGATCTATGCATCAGATGATCCGATAGTCCCGAACGACGCCTATCTTCAGTACAGGTGGGACAGAAATCCGAAACTAACCCGGTTGCTTTCGCAATCCGGAGGCCACTGCGGATTTCGGGGAGCCGATCGCCGTGTCTACTGGCATGATGTATGTGCCGCCCGATTTCTGAAGAACATCGAACAGTTCTAGGCGGGACGCTTGACGGCAGGATTACTGGCGGGCCGTGCGGGAGCCGGATGAGAACTACCTCTACGCTATAGTCCTCCAAAGCTCGCCTAAATGACCCTCCGCAGCATCGACGGCCAGTTTGCTTCCGTTCGCTCGTGCGGACAAAGGACCAGCCATGCAAATCACGAAGTGGTCCTTGGATACGCCGTTAATGCGATGCCTGCCGGCGGCAGTATCGGATTTCTCTAGACGTCGAACAGCACTCGGACTTACGTCGAAAAGCAGAATAGGACGGGTTTCCACAGCCTCGGCCGTTCACGTCACCTCTTGCGGGCCACGATGTAAGGACGGTTGTCGTTGCCCTTCGTTGCGTGGCTTTCAGTGGCCAGAATGTCGAAGCCTGCGGCACATATATGCTGGCTCAGGTCCGCCGCCCGAAAGACGGCTGCATAGGGTGCCTTGCCGATCACGCGCATCGCGGGCAAGGCAACCCGGATGAGTGGGTTCATATCCCCGACACAGGGTGTCTTGGAGATGAACAAGCCTTTCGCTGCAAGTAAGGCGTGGATGCGGCGCAGTGTGCCAGGCAGATCGCGGACGAGATGGAGATAGTTGAATCCCAGAACCGCGTTAAACTGTGCCGCGTCAGGCGTAAGCGCTTCTGCGCTCGCGGTCCGGAAGACAAGGGCTGGAACGGGGCTAGCGGCGTATTTCTCATTGGCAATTGCGATCATTCCAGCGGAAATATCCGTCGCAAGATAGCCTTGAACATAGCCCGCGAGCCCGAGCGCCGTTGTTCCTGTTCCGCAGCCCAGTTCCAACACCCTGTCGCTCGATCCCAACAGAGCGCGGGTCCGATCCAGCGTGCGCTCATATCCGGCCTTATCCGCAATCGCACCCATGGCGTACTTCCGTGAAGTCCGGTCCCAAAAACGGGCGTCGCTTGCTATGCTCATGTTGGTTGCTTCCTCAGATCGCGACCTTGCCTTATTCGGCATCAATAAGGTCGCAGGCGAAGCCGTGTCCGCTCAGGTCAGGCCCCGCAGCAGCTCGTGCGGTTATCGGCGGTGATTGGGCGTTGTCTCGCAGAATATCGGGCAATCCGCAGGCTGGCGGAGAGAGCGGGATTCGAACCCGCGATACGGTTTCCCGTATACACACTTTCCAGGCGTGCGCCTTCAACCACTCGGCCACCTCTCCACGCGCCTGTCATGAAGGGGTGCGCGCCGATTTGCAAGAGAGCGCGGGCGCTGACTGAAAATATTCCGTAAATATTTGAAGTTCTGGCGTTAATTGGCCACGGGACGGGGCACAAAACGTGACAAATCGCGCATGCCTCCATTGCCCAGGGACGATCCACCGGCTACACGCAACGGCCGAACAACCGATGGCAACAGGCTCGGTCCCATCGCCATATGCGCGGTCTCCAATGTCTCAATGAATTCGGCAAACCAGTTATGGATCGTGCCCGCCCGCAGCTTGGCCATCATCGCCTCCCACCGCATCCGGCGCTCGGTCGCTGGCATCGACAACGCGGCGGCAATGGTGCGCGCCATGCCGTCTATATCGTGCGGATTGACCAGCAGTGCGGTGTCGAGTTCGTTTGCCGCACCGGCGAATTTTGACAGCACGAGAACGCCAGGATCAATGGGATTTTGCGCAGCGACATACTCCTTGGCGACAAGGTTCATCCCGTCATGCAGCGGCGTCACCACGCCAACTTGCGCAGCGCGATAGAAGCCAGCGAGTACGGTCTGGCTAAACCCCTTGCTGAGATAGCGGATCGGCGTCCAATCCACTTCGCCATGACGGCCGTTGACCTCTGTCACCTGCTTCGACAATTCATCCTGCAGGTTGCTATAGGCCTCGATACCCCCGCGCGACGGCGTCGCAATCTGCAACAACGACACCGAGCGCTTTAATGACGGCTGGATTTCAAATAGCCTGTCGAAAGCGCTAATACGATTGACCAGCCCCTTGGAATAATCCACCCGGTCGACGCCAATCGCGAGCCGTTCGCCATGTAAACTCTTGCGTAGCCGCGACACATCCGGGTGCGATGCCGCGCGCTGGGCCTGCGCCGCGAACCCCTCGACATCGATGCCGATAGGAAATGCCCCGATGCGCGAGGTGCCAAAGCGCGAAGAGACGATGCCGCCCTGGACCTCAAGACCGAGTTCCGCACGCAAATAGGTCGTGAAATTCTCGCAGTCATCTTCGGTCTGGAAGCCAATCAAATCATACGCGAGCATCGACTCGACCAAGTCACGATGATGCGGAACGCCCGCAATCACGCGACGTGCGGGCCACGGTGTATGCAGGAAGAAGCCAAGCGGATTGCGGACCCCGAGATCGCGCATCTCAGCACCCAGCGTGAGGAAATGATAGTCCTGAACCCAGAACGCCGCGGTCGGCTTGTTGAAGCGCATCAGCGCGCGCGCCATGAATGCATTCACTTCGCGATAGCACTGATAGTTGTCCTGCGACACGCTGATTAGATCGGTACGCGAATGCAGCGCGGGCCATAAGGCAGAATTGGCGAAGCCTTCATAATAGCCGCCATAATGTGCTGCAGGAAGATCAAGCAACGCCAGAGCGCCTGCGCCAAGCGATTCGATTTCAGCAAAAGAATCCTTGGAAACATTGTCGCGGACGCGACCGGATGAGCCAACCCAGATCGCGCCGGATTTTTCAACGACAGGCAGCAGCGCTGCTGCCAGTCCACCGGTCATCGGCTCATTTACTTTTGCACGAGCGACACGGTTGGAAACAACGACGAGATCCACAGGGTGCCCTCCTAGCTTTGCAGTCGCAAAACCAACACCTGTTCATCAATATGGTTCCTTGCCACCCTTCAGACTGATTAACGTCAAATTCAGGCGAGCAAAGTGGAACCGGGTTCCATTAAGCAAAGGGTGAAGCATTAAAAACGATTTGCATAGTCTTGACACAACTGGAATCGCGCAACGCGCACGTATGCAAAATACCGTCACGTATTTCGTGCTTCATCGCGATGAAACGAATCCGATACAACCGAGCGCATAGCTTTCGAAACAGCAATGCTAACTGCGCCAATAGCGATCTTCCCAGTTCCGCGACAACTTCATGCCGGTAAGAATTAGTCCCGCCATCGAATAGGTCTGCGGAAAATTCCCGAACAGGGCACCGGTTTTCGGATCAACGTCTTCCGACAACAGGCCGTAGCGGTTGCGATGGGCAAGCGCATCAACAAATGCCTCGCGTGCTTCCTCCCGCCGCCCCTGCTGCCACCATGCATCGATCAGCCAGAACCGGCAGATCAGGAACGCAGTCACGGGCAACCCGAAATCATCTTCTGCCGCGTAGCGCATCACGTGCTTCTCGCGCAGCAACTCCCGCTCCATGACCGCCACCGTCTTGATGAAGCGCGGATCGTCGACCTCGCATACGCCAAGATCAGGCAGCAGCAGCACGCTGGCATCGAGATCGTCGGAGCCGAATGCAGCAGTGAATGCTTCGCGTTTCGGGTTCCACGCGCGTTCGAGTAACTCCTTATGAATGGGATCGGCAATCGAATTCCAGTAAGCTGCGCGATCGTGCAAACCGAGCCGCGCCGCAATAGATGCAAGCCGGTTAACGCCGGCCCAGCACATCGCCGCAGAGTGTGTGTGAACACGTTGGCGTCCGCGATATTCCCAGATTCCGGCATCGGGCTTCAGCGCCACACTGGCTGCTTTCTCTCCAAGATCCTCAAGCAGATGAAACAGCTTCTCCCCACCCGGGGTCGGCAACCGGCGATCAAAGAATAGCGGCAGCGCCGCGAGGATCACGCTGCCATAGGTATCGTGCTGGCTCTGCGCGACGGCAGCGTTGCCGACGCGAACCGGGCCATCGCCCCGATAACCCTTGAGATCGGTCGCTATCCATTCGTCGAGCGGGAGATTCGGCACGACGCTGTAGACCGGTTTCAACGGCCCATCTGTGTTTGCTGCCAATGACAGCGTGAACCCGATGAAATCCTCCATCGTCTGCGTCGCACCAACGCGATTCAACGCCTTCACCACGAAGTAGGCATCGCGCAGCCAGCAGAACCGATAATCCCACGTGCGGCCAGAACCCGGCGCTTCTGGTATCGATGTGGTGTGCGCGGCGATAATGCCGCCGGTCTCCTCAAAATTCGACAGCTTGAGCGTGATCGCGGCACGAATGATGGCTTCCTGATAGTCATAAGAGATGTAGAGACGCCGCACCCAACGCAGCCAGTACGCCTTGGTCTGCTCGGCGAACGACTTCGCAGTCGCCGCGAGGTCGCCGGGATAGGGTTCGTCATGACCAAACACCATGTGCACCGGCCGCGTCAGCACGAACGGCGATTCATGCTCGATCATGGCGATTGGCGCATCAGTGGTGACGCGAACCGATGATTCTTCCTCGACATAACGGATGTGATTGCTGCCAAGCGAGCTGCGCTTCAGCGGTTTGCCATAGGCATGCGTCGGCCGGATGCGAATGGTAATACGCGGCAACCCGGCAATCGGCTCGATGATGCGAAAGAGCTGCGGCGGCCGGAACATGCGTCCATACTGTCGAAAACGCGGTGCGAAATCGGTAATGCGAACGGCATTGCCCTTGGCATCGGTCAGAATGGTTTCAACCAGAGCCGTATTGCGGACGTATTCGGATTTGAAATCCACCATGCCGTCGAGCATGACGTCGCTGAAACCTTTCTCTTCGTCGCCCGCAAGCAAACGGGAGAACACCGGATCGGCATCGAAGCGCGGGAAACACCACCACACCAATCGCGACGTCGGGTCGACCAGTGCTGCTGTTTTGCAGTTTCCGATCACCGCGAGATCGAGGCCATGATCGATCTTCGCGCCAGTTTCAGTCTGTGATGCAGTGACTGCCTTGGGAATATTCATTGCGCTGCCATCGCTTCTTCGTCGAGCAAGTGCGTGAGCCAGGCGCGAACGTCCTTCGGGGCTTTGAATTGCCCGTTGACGCCGTGCGCACGCCGGCCCACCGAGAATGACACTCCGTGAAACGCCGGCATGATGGCGAATACGGATTCGTCGGTGACATCGTCACCAATGAATATGGGATTGCGCCCGGAGAAAGGCGCATGATTCATCAATTCGCGAACACCGGTCGCCTTGGTGAAGCCCGCAGGCTTGATCTCGCACACGAATTTCCCCGGAAGCACCTCAATCGGCGCTTGCGGCAGATCGGCGCGGATCGCGGACACCGCTTCGTAGATCGTTCGCTCGAATTGCGGCGCAAGCCTGTAGTGTAACGCGACGGAGTATCCCTTATCCTCGTACAGGATGCCGGGGCTGAGGTGAGAGATGGCGATGAAACGTCGCTTCAGATCATTATCCATCGGCGGGGCGTGTGATGCGACCGCCTCGCTCTCGATCGACAGCCGCATTTCCGCACCATGACCGCCAACGGCCGGAAACTGCAGCGGTGCAAAGATGACATCGATGTCGGTCAGCGAGCGGCCGCTGACCAGTGCAAGCGCGCCATCCAACCGGTCGTGCAGCGTTTGAAGAACCAAGCCGAGTTCCGGCGGCACCACGACGTCACGGGGTGTCGGCGCAAGTTCGAGCAGTGTGCCGTCGATGTCGAGCAGCAACGCTGTCTGGTCCAGTTCCGGTACAATTCCAGCCGGGGCCGACAGAACGTCTGCCACAGCTCTTGCGGTAGAATTCTCAATCACGCGATCATCCATCCGGTTACTCTTGCGCCGCCAGCGGCCGCGCAACCTCCTCAAGTGATTTGCACTCGGCATTTATGCAGTAGCGCCACGCGATAAAGGCCGCGGCAATCATCAAAGCAGATCCGAGCAGGTAGCCGGCGAACACGCTGTCGCGCGAGCCGGTGTCGATCAGGACGCCAAACAGCGCAGGCCCGGCGATGCCGCCGATGCCGGTGCCGATCGCATAAAACAACGCGATGGCCAGCGCGCGCACCTCGATCGGGAATGTCTCGCTCACAGTAAGATACGCAGCACTGGCTGCCGGCGACGCAAAGAAGAAGATCACCATCCAGGCGATCGTCTGGGTTTGCGCAGTGAGTGAGCCGATCGAGAACAGATATCCCGACACGGCGAGCAGGATACCGGACACGCTGTAGGTCAGCGCGATCATGGTGCGCCGTCCAAGGGTATCGAACAGCGAACCGAGCAGCAGTGGCCCGAGAAAATTTCCAGCCGCGAAGGGCAGGATATACCAGCCGACATTTGCGGCGGGGATAGCGAAGAAATCTGTCAAAACCAAAGCATAGGTGAAGAAAATCGCATTATAAAAGAATGCCTGCGCCACCATCAGCGACAGTCCCACCAGGGAGCGACTGCGATAGGTCCGGAACAGGGTGACGGCGACCTCGCGCAACGGGGTATGCGTGCGCATTTTCAGTTTAATTGTGGGGAACTGAGAACCGCTGCCACGCGCCTCGGCCATTACCGAGGATTCGATGTCGTTCACGATCTTCAAGGCCCGCTCCGGTTGGCCGTGAATTATCAACCAGCGCGGACTTTCGGGAATCCAGAACCGCATCACAAACACAATCAAGCCAAGGCTAGCGCCCGTCAGAAACGCCAGCCGCCAACCCTTTTCAGGATCGATGACATTCGGATCGAGCAGGACGATTGCGCTCACGGCACCTATCGCCGCCCCGATCCAGAAGCTGCCGTTGACGATCAGATCGGTGCGACCGCGATAGCGTGCGGGCACAAGCTCCTGAATGGTCGAATTGATTGCGGTGTATTCGCCGCCGATGCCCGCGCCGGTCAAAAACCGGAAGAATGCGAAGCTTGCGAGACTCCACGAGAATGCCGTTGCCGCGGTGGCCGCTAGATAGACCGCAAGCGTCACAAAGAACAGTTTCTTGCGCCCGATCCGATCCGTTAGCCAGCCAAAACCGGTCGCTCCGAGAACGGCGCCAGCCAGATACGCACTGGTGGCGATGCCGATATCGGTGTTGGTGAACTTGAGAACCGGGCTATCCTTCAGCGCACCCGACAATGCACCCGCAAGCGTCACCTCGAGACCATCGAGAATCCAGGTGATGCCAAGCGCCGCGATCACGCGGGTATGAAATCCGCTCCATGGCAGCGAATCCAGGCGTGCGGGGATATCTGTCTCGACAGTTCCTTGGGCGAGCGTGATAGCGGAAGCGCTTTTCCGCGGTGAGGTCTGTGCCGGGGAGATCTGGATGTTTGTCAAAGCTGACATCCCGCCGTCCCTTCTCCCGGTTCCACTTTCGACCCTTCGATGGACGCCGTGACCGGCGAAACTGGTGGCGGGCACTGCCTAATGCAAAATGCATTACGGCAAGTGTTGAAATTTTGCGCAGGTTCCCCAACACGCAACTATCAGCGAATGGCGCGGACCTGATGGTTCCATGCCGCTCCGCCGGACGGCGGCACAACCGCCACCGTCCGCAGTACCAACACCGCGAGGAGAAAGTGGTTCCATCTGGAACCCGCGACCGGACCGGCCACACGGGTTCCACTGCTGGATCAGGCCGCGCGCGCGGGCTGCATCATGTCCTTGCAGCCGGGCGCAAGCTGTAATCTCGGCTCTGTCATGGCCTGCAATGTCTCCAGCGTCATGCCCGGGACCATCTCGGCCACCATGAGGCCCGCCGGCGTGACATCGATCACCGCATAGTTGGTGTAGATGCGCTTCACCACGCCTGCCGCTGTGAGCGGATAGCTGCAGCGGAACTTGATGCGTGGCTGCCCCTTCTTGTCGGTGTGCTCCATAAGGACGCGAATTTCCTTGGCGCCGACCGCAAGATCCATCGCCCCACCGACACCCGGCGGAAATTCAGTGTCCTCCGTGGTCCAGTTGGCGAGATCGCCCTTTTCCGACACCTCGAATGCGCCGAGCAGGCTGACATCGAGATGGCCGCCGCGGATCATCAGAAACGCATCGGCGTGATGGACGTAACACCCGCCGGTCACCAACGTTGTCAGATTCTTACCCGCATCGGTGAGTTCTTCATCTTCCTCGCCGGGCTTCGGCGGGCCACCCATCCCGAGCACACCGTTCTCGCTGTGAAAAATCACTTCACGGGTTTTCGGCACAAAGCCCGAGGTCAGCGTCGGAATGCCGATACCGAGATTGACGTAAGCGCCCTCCGGCAAATCCTGCGCGGCGCGCCATGCCATCTGGTGACGTGTCAAAGGGATATAATGAGCGGTTGCATGGGTCACGTTTCAGCTCCCAATCTTGCGCGGTCGGCAACGACAATCCTGTCGACGAAAATTCCGGGTGTCACAACGGCTTCGGGATCGAGCGAACCGAGCTCAACCATGGTCTCGACCTCAACCACGGTCAGCTCCGCGGCCATCGCACAGACCGGATTAAAGTTACGGGCGGATTTGCGGTAGGTGAGATTTCCCCAGCGGTCGGCTTTGGCCGCTTTCACCAGCGCGATGTCACCCTTCAGCGGCTTCTCGAATACATGAAGCCGACCGTCGATTTCGCGCTGCTCCTTGCCTTCGGCGAGCTTGGTGCCC
>Ga0255054_10000355_pt1 | contig 27410 bp, 27 predicted proteins | sample JV7_2_23_MG_FD_188634 | JGI IMG/M metagenome (GOLD analysis project Ga0255054, IMG submission 188634) | Seawater microbial communities from Jervis Inlet, British Columbia, Canada - JV7_2_23 | ecosystem: Environmental > Aquatic > Marine > Inlet | place: Canada: British Columbia | collected... | reverse complement strand
CAAGACTAATCATCCAACAACCGGCGGCTTTCATTTGCTTCAGCAATTCACGATCGATGTGTTCAGCTCTGACAGCACAATTAAAGCTCATTCCCAGAGGTTTACCACTCATCATTCGCGCAAAATCTTCAACTCGTTTCCGGTTCAAGGTGAACTGGTCATCGTAAAAATTAATGTGTCTTATGCCAAAGCGCCTCTTCAGATAACTGAGATGCTCGTACAGGTATTCGGCGGAATTATACCGGTAGGTGCTCCGAAATACCGACCGGTCACAATAAGTACATTTATAAGGGCACCCACGGCTCGATATACAGCTGGTATTGGGAGCTTTCGGATAGTTAAAAATCGGCAAACTGTAAGCCTGGGGGTATCCTTCAAGTTTTTCATACGCTGGAAAGGAAAGCGTATCAAGGTCAATGCCTTTTTCCCGATAGCCTGTGAATTCTAATTCTCCATCCGTTTTCCGATAAATCACACCCTTAATCGTATTCGAAACCGTTCGGCCGTTTTTGATCAACTCGGCAATAGTTTCCTCACCTTCCCCGACAACAGCGAAATCGACTTCTAAAAAGGCCTTGAGAACTTTTTGTTTCAAAGCAGAAACATGGGGGCCACCGAATACCGTCTGGATATCAGGAAGAATTCCTTTGGCCAGTTTGGCGATCCTGATCCCATCCAAAAAACTTGAGGTCGTGCAGCTCAGACCTATAAAGGCCGGCTTTTCCATTAATATATAGTCTTTTATCAAACGATCCGAATCCGGCCGTGCAAAACAGTCAATAATTGCGCAATCAATATTTTGATTTTGCAGGTATGCCGCAATACTTGCCAATCCCAGTGGCGGCATGATGTTCGCCATGCGTGAAATATCCGTCTCCGCTGCTGCGGCGTGGTAACCTAAAGGATGGACAAGAAGAATTTTGCTGTAATTCAAGACTGTCATTCTTTACTGATTTTGATCATATGCGATCAGTATATTTCATTTATTACGGTTTTTAAAGGAAACCAGCTTGTCCCACAGCAACCCACGGTAGCCGAAACGGTTCATGGTGGCCATACGGAGCAGACCCTCGGATGGAGGAAAAATCCGGTCTCGACGACCATGAAAAGCTGATGCGATGTTCTCATTCATAGTTGCTTGATCCAGATTTGGAGAAAAATAATAAACAGGTTTTAGTAAAGAGTCTTTTTGATTCAGAACCCCCTCTTGTATGGCCCGAGCATGTATCTGGGTGGCGGGGTGGATACGGATTCCACCAAACGCAAAAACAACACACCGTTTAAGCCTTTGTATATTTTTCAATCCCTCTTTGACCGTCGCCATTGTTTCATCCGGACCGCCAAACATAATGAAATGTGCTGTTGGAATCTCTTCTTTTACACAAGCCCTGTTAAATTCGATGACGTCCGCAAATGTAAACTGCTTGTTAATGCCGGCTAATGTCGCACCGCATGCGGCATCTGTTCCCACCTCCATAGCACTTAATCCTGAACGTTTTAGCAAATTCAACTCTTTCGCACGGATGCCTTGAGGCCGGAAAAAACCGTACCAGCGTAAATCTAGCTCCTGTTTCAGAAATTCTTCGGCGAGTGTCAGGAAGTGGTCGGATTTGTCATTAAATATCGAATCAGTAAAAAAGATGGTGTCTATGCCGAACATTTCTTGTGCCTGTTTAATTTCCTCTACCACCATTTCAGGTTCTTTTGTCCGAAGGCGCCTCCCCTCCAGTGTCGGATAGGTGCAGTAATTGCAATTATGGGGACAGCCGCGTTTAGTCTGTAGATTAACCATTCCGCTGCGTTCAATATAAAAATTAACCAGATCTTTATCCCAGCGCGGAGATGCCATATCCGTTCCGCTGAGAAGGTCCTTGTTGTTTTTGATAATTCGCGGCGCAAAGCGCCCTTCTTCTAATTCTGTAATGAGGTCGCAGAGGGCACGCTCGCCTTCGCCCACAACACCGTAATCGGCTGCGATGTAGTCGAGAATTTCTTCCGGCAAGACTGAAAAACCGGGACCTCCCACGATAACAGGAACTGCGGTCTCCTGCCGGATTATTTCAACAAGCAGCTTGATTTCTGCCAGATACCATTCATGCTCATCTGAAAACGAGTCGACATTGTCGATATTACGAAGTGAAATACCCACAAAATCTGGAGCGAATTGCTTTAGTGATTTTCGTAGCCGTTGTTCTGAGCAGCCGGCGGCAAGATGATCATACTGATATATCCGGTGACCCGCAGTTATGAGGGCGGATGCCACGACGGCCATGCCCAGTGGATAGACCGGATAAGGGTCGGTGTTAACGTTTGCTGAAAGAAGAAAAAATTTACTCATTCAACGGATGCTTTCTTGTTAAAACTCTTTTGTTTTCTTGGATTGTAACGGCGATAGGTGCCGTCTTTCATTTCTTTTTTAACAACTTTCAAAAAAAGGTTGGCCATTTTGAGCTGGTAGCCGCTATTGGCATAGAAAGTTTCCCAGGCATAATGGTAAAGTTCCTGAAGTTTAGCGCTGGTCATGTGTTTGGGCTGAAAAACCACTTTATCACACGTGTAGTCCCTCCAGCTGTTACTCAATATTCGGCCTTCTTTTTCAAATTTGGCTCGTATCGGTGTATGTGGGAAAGGGGTTAAAATTGTAAATTCGGCCATATCGAGCTCGTTTTCGATCAGAAAATCAACCAATCGTTTAAGATCGTCTTCATCTTGATCATCGGTACCGATAATAATGGTTCCTTCAATGCCGATACCATTGTTTTTTAGCATTTTTATCCGGTCGCGAATGACACTCGAGGTGTCAAATATTGCCTGATATACGTACCAGCATCCGGCCTCCGCGGCTAATTTTAGAACTTTTTCATCATATATGACAGGATGAGAAACCCATTTTTTTTGGAGGGGGATCATTGCCTTAAACAGGTCCATTAGCCATCGTCGGTCTTGAGCCAGAGAATTATCCACAATGAACAACCGGTTGTTGGGAATCGATTCCATTTCTTCGATAACCTTTTTAATCGGACGCGGGCGGAATTTCCGACCACCCAGATAACCAACACAGCAAGGGAAACAATCGAACTTACAACCCCTTGACGCATGAATTAGATCAAACATCTGAACGCCCCGATAATTGTAGAACTCCCGGCAGAGAATATCCCGCCTGGCCGTACCGACGAGATGGATATCCGGAGGATCGTTCAGAAAATCATATTTGCTTTTCATCTGTCCGGCTTTCAAATCTTCAATCACAGTAACAAATCGGCCTTCCACTTCACCGAGGAAAACACTATCTGCATGCTGACTTACTTCCTCGGCGTGCAGCGAGGTTGCTATCCCACCGAAAATTACCGGTATGTTCATTTTGCGGTAATTGTCTGCGACTTCAAATGCATGCGGCAACTGGCAGGTCAACAATACTGAAAGAGCAACCAGGTCGACTGAATCGTCATATTTAATCGGCTGCAGATTGGCATCGATAAATTCAAGCTCAACATCATCCGGCACTTCGGCAGCAAATACCACCGGTCCGTGAGGGGGAAGATGGAACTCTGTCTGATGTTCCAATTTGGACCAGGTTGGAAAAATTAATCTAATTTTCATTAATATGTCCTTTGGGCTCACCGACTTTTTAAATTTCGGCTATAGCGTTCCACTAAGCTGTACTTTTTTTGGATGGTTAAAATTACGTGAGTGCTAATTAAGTTTTACACTTCAGGTGTATTTTTATCTTTCGCCGCAAAAGCTGTTAGGCATTTTTGGGCCAACATAGGCAAACTCTTTATCTCTTTACTGTTGAACATTAAAGCCCCGTGTTTGCCGAGGCAAAGATCCCCGTAAACCAAATGAGCATGGCGGGGAGTTTTTTCAATAACTAAAAACAATGCGCCGCAAGGCGTTTTATCGGATTCCGTAAAAGGCGGAAAATGATCTAGATCACACATACCGCAAACGACCTTTTCAAATTGCCCTCCGGCTATCCCGATTAAAGACATCCGCAAACACCAAAGACCTGATGCAGACGGCTCACTAATAATAAAACCTGTACCGGTTAGACCGAAACGAATAGATGCTTCTCCTAAATAACTGTTTGGCAGGGTATAGGCAAATAGATTAGGGCTTGCCATACGCCCCCCTTCAATCATCACGGTGTCAAAATAATCAATATCCGTATCCAGGCAGCCGTTCAGCGTTGATGCAATGATGCCGATATCACGTTTCTGAGTCCACCTATTTAGTCCCGCGTCCTTCAATGCGAATGCAATGGCAGAAAGTCCCAGACGAGAATATCTGTCCAACCGACCAAAATGCGGGTAAGGCTCTTCAAAGACAGCTTTGCGAGTGATTTCAGGTAATTTGCCCCACCGCCATTCAAAACTGTCATGGTTTCTCCCATACCCCATCGTTGTGGGAGTAACCCAACCAGATCCTGTAATGACAGCTTTCACGGCAAACTTCCTTTGCCTAAAATTATCGCAGCGTTGATGCCTCCGAATCCAGAATTGGTTGTCAGCAAATAATCTCCGGAAATATTTACCGGCTCAGGCATAACCCGTTCTTCGGCCCCTCTTTCCGGGTTTGAAAAACCCACTGTAGGAGGAGCTGTCTGCTCAGATAGCGTCTGGATTCCCACAGCCACCTCAATCCCACCGGCTGCACCCAGCGTGTGCCCTAAGGCTCCTTTTATAGAATAAATGGGAATTGGATAATCAACAAAAATATGATTGAAGACTTTTAATTCCATCAGATCGTTATAGACCGTACCGGTTCCATGGGCACTAATACCGGCAATATCTGAGGCTCCGCATTTGGCCACCTGCATTGCCTGATTGATAGCTTGGTGCAAGCCGCATCCTTCGCGATCCGGAGCAGTAATGTGACTGGCATCGTTAGCCGCACCCCAGCCAAGGATCGTTGCCAGGTGAGGTCGGGCTTCTTGCTCAGCACGCTCCTCGCTCATTAACAGCAGAGCTGCAGCGCCTTCTCCTAAGGACAGGCCGCTGCGGTCCCGATCAAACGGCCGACAGGGTACAGCAGACAAAGCTTGTAGCGCTGAAAAGCCTGAGAAAACAAACTCGGTGACCAGATCCATACAACAGACCAACACTGCATCTGCCCATCTTGAAGCGATCAACGCAGCACCTTGCGCAATGGCTACCGTAGAAGAAGCACAGGCTGCGCTGATATTCACACCCTCGGCGGTTAAGTTGAGTTTCCGGTGAATTTCTTCATATATGGCTAAAATCATTGCGTCCCGGGGTTCAGCCGGATACCCCCTACGCACTCTTTCGAGGTTATCAATTCCAGACTTTGTGGTCGCGGTAATCAAAAGCGTATCTTGCGATACCGGGTCAAGCTGTTGCAGGAGTCGCTGCAAAAGGACATGTCCCATGGATCGATCTCCGGAGGCAGTCAGATCCTCGATACATGATGCAATACCGGCATGATAGTTTTTTACTGGAAAACGCGAAACAGGTCCTATCGCCGACTTTGCGGCTAAAAGCGCCTGCCATAACTGCGCAAGACCCTCTCCAAAAGGGGTTACGGTTACTGCATCCGTAATCCAAACCTCTCTCATTTTAATACCCCTGCCTTCCATTTATTCAAAAATTTTTCATAAAACGGAGGCAGAACTACAAGAATATTTTCATTGAGATCCAGCATCATCTGGATGGTGTAGCCTGTTGTCGATAATTCACCGTTGCCGTTTCGTAAAGTGAACTCAAAATTCATACGAGCTGCTTCAGACCAGTGCAAGACGGCCTCAATCGTCATTTTGTCTCCGAATCTCAGCGGCTGATGATAATCAAAGTGCATTTGTTTAATTGGAGCTACCACTCCATTCGCATAAAAAACCATGTAACCGATACCGTATTTTTCACCGAATGCCACTCTGGCATCCTCAAAATAACTCGCATAGCGTCCGTGCCAGACGATACCAAGAGAGTCAACTTCTTCAAAGCGCACCGTCTGTTCGATGCTAATACGCAGCGGCGATGGTTGTCCTTCACTTGTCTTAAAGTAAGGTTTAATCATTGGCCATCTTCCTTTACGGAAAAGAAAATCCGAAATGAAGCCGCTAATCCTTCGGAAACCGATAGACGCGCATCACAGCCTGACAGTTCACCTGCCGTCCGCTGGCGACACGCTACTTCGATTTCCTGGTCAGGTTGAAGCGGAATGCGGAATTTGGCTTTCTCAACGCTGGTCGCTTTCAAACGGCAACCTTTGTGCTTTTCGGTCAGCGTCAAAGCCATCAGTATTTGAACAAAGGCCGGCAGAATCGGGTTGCCGGGGAAATGACCGGCAAAACCGATGAAATCAGGACTGAATCGATAGCGCTGTTTGATCGTATCCGCCTCTGATTTTTCTATTCTGCTAACGGCCGATGAGATGATTTCTTTTTTTATTTTATTCATCGCTAATTTTCATTCTTTTTCCGGTACATCGCTGGGATGACCAGCAATGCCGACGGTATGGCTGCGCTGATGCCCACTAACACCGAAAGTCCTATAGAATGTAGGGCCGGATGGCGAGCCAAAACAAGGGCTCCGAATCCGGCTAAGGTCGTTAACCCGGATACAAAAACAGCCCTTTCGGTGGCAGCGTCCAGGCCCTGCGAAATTTTAGAGACCATGAAAATGCCGTAATCAACCCCTAATCCGATAATTAAAATGGCGGCCACAATATTGAACAAATTGAAGGCAATACCCAACCCGCCCATCACACCGACCATAAAGAGCATTCCGGTAACAACCGGTATGAGCGCAAGTAAAACCTTTTTTAGATTCCGAAAAAACAATCCTAATAAAAGAATAACCACCACAGATGCCTTTAAAATAAAATGGATAAAATCATCTGCGATTGCTTTGCTGATTGTCTGCCGAAATTGATTTTGAGATGCAAATTGTATCCCGGAGCGGTTGAAATCACTATGATTCAATAAGGCAGCAATTTCCGGTGTATCCGGCACCAGCGTCAACACTTTCACATTTTTAGCTGCACGTATAATCAAAGTATCGACTATTTCTGCCAACCCGATTGTCTGTAAGTTTTCCACCGTTAGGGGGGGTGAGGGCCCGGTAATAAATTTAAAAAAGGGTTCAAAAGCCGTGGACTTAAAACCGATTAATTTCCCTTCAGTAGTTAAAAGTTGGTTGATGTACTCTTTTCTTTCATCTGACCAAAAGGCTATCCAGCGTTGGCGATTTGACTGCTGGGTTTTCAGAGATGGTAGTATGGGTGCTAAACTTACGATTGGACTCGAGTTGAGGTTACGGGTTAAATGCCTGAAGATGCGATCGTTGGTTTCCAAGGCGGTTTGAAGATCCGGTCCTTCGGCGAAAATAACCGCCGTGCCCCTAAAATTTCCCCAGGTCCGCTGCAGGGTACTCTCAACGTTGCGGATTTCATCCGGGACCAGGTTTAAGGAGCGCAAGTCCCCATCAAAATGAAGTTTGGTGCCCTGCCAGACACAAATGACGAGAATTGCCAGCCAGCCGTAAACCAACCATTTTCGGGCCAATCGCAATTCTTTTTTAATGTAAGTTTTCTCATTTTTTTTTGGCATTTGCGGGAGGCGCACCACGTGGGGCAAAGTAGTCAGCGACAAGATTAAGGATACACAGACGCCAATGATGGAGAACACTGCAAGTTCGCGTTGAACAGGCAAGCTGGAAAAGGACAGCACGCCAAAAGCGCCAAGCGTTGTCAATGCGCAAAATGAAATTGGGCGCGACACCTGAGCGATAGCTGCCGCGGGATTGCTTGGATCGGAACGCATTGCAAAATATACGTGTATGGCAAAATCGACCGATATGCCAAGTAGAACGGCGCCGAACCCTATCGTGACAGCTGATACGGTTCTGTAAAACACCGAAACGCCGGCAGCAGCGATGCACAGCACACAAATTGGAGTTAAAAAAACAAAAATCCCTCCGAATGATCGAAAAAATAATAAAAACAAAATGAAGATCCCAAGAGACGAGCAGATTAGGATAATTACAATATCCTTTTTAATGGCATCGATGTTCGCTAATGTGTAACGGTGGCCGCTGATCATCGATACGGTAATATTATCGGGAACGGCATTGGCAAGGAGATCTTGAAAGTGAGTTAGCATTTCTCTACCGTGCTCGACATCTGTTATTTCATATGGCGTCTCTGCTATGATGAGGGCATTCTTTCCATCGCGACTGATAAAGTGACCGTTTTCAAGACGCATCCTGGGGATGATATTTAAAAACCGCAGTTTCTCTAAAACTTTGAGCCTAAATCCCAGCGGGTCAACCTGAAAAAGGTTTTTCATTGCCGAACCTTCAGGATCCAAAAGTTTTGCGTACATTTCGTTGAGCTTTTGGCGGACCTCTTCTGCGGTCAATTTCTGCTCTAGTCTATTGATATCTTCATCTGTGATTAGGCTTGGATAAACATGGACTAACCACGAGAAAAAATCCAAATTCAGAGACTCCCCGGGCCCGGTTACAACTCGTGTAAAAAAGGGAGGGGTCATGGCTTCTGCAAGACGGTCGGTTATTTCCACCAATTCATTGCCATGGATATTGGACTGTTTATTCAGGTTGATGATGACCTTGCGTGAAAACGGCGCCTGTTGCAAAAGCCTGAAATTCAGTGTTGTATCGGTTTTGCGGTCAGGTAGCATGGACTCAATATTTTCGTTTAAATTTAAATTAACAAAGGCGATGGCGGATATTACGATGACCGCCAGGGTTGCAACAAAGACCATTGGCCTGCGGTGTGAAAAAAAAAGGTACAGATCAGCTACAATAGAAGACATGATCAATTAAACAGACTGTCATTCAAGGGGTGGTTAATTACGGTATTTAAAAAATGAATCCGGGTGAAATCGCCGTCCGGCTCATGTACTTCAACCGCACTGACATAACTGGCGTCGGCAGCGAAGGAAATTCGAAAGTTGTCCAAATATTTTTTTTCCTGTGGAGAAATCGGCAATAGCATCAGCTTTATCGGCTTGTCGCTTAGCACCTTAATATGATAGCGTTTCTTCAACCGCTTGAAATCAGCTCTGGCCCATGAAAATACCTGCTCTGTAAAAACTTTGATAAACGGGACCTGGTTGACTTTAAATGTCTGTGTTCGCCCGGAATCGCCTTCCCAGCGTTTCGCCTGATCACCGTTTACGGCAAATCCTGAAGTTACCGGATGGTTTATTTCCCACCGCAGCCGGTTATTGCGCTTATAATAAAGCCGTCCTTTTGATATAAGGACATTATCCAACATGCTCATGTGTTTTTCCTGTAAAAAATCACATGAAAATGTCTCGACCTGAGATGCCGCGCTGGCAATTTCTATAAAAATTCTGTTTGGGTCATCCGATTTTTCAATCCCCGTTTGACCCAGAACAAAAGCAGGTAAAGACAAAATCAGAGCGATAATAATTACCGGTTTCATTTACGTTTTGTTTCCAATTGATTTTCAGATTGAATCCACAATTTTATTTCCCCTTCGGCGATGACTTCCTGATTGCGAGTAACCTGACCCTTAACCACTGCAAATCCAGAAATAGCGCCCACCGTATCGACGTTAATTCGTAAAAGATCACCGACAAATACCAATTTCAAAAACTGAATTTTTCGTATGCCTACCAGAAATCCCTGTTTTACCGGCTTGCCGGAAAGACGAACGTCATATCCTTTTACCGCTGCATATGTTTGGGCAATCATTTCCGCTGCGGCTAAAGGATCAAGCTGTCCATTCTCATCCAGCATGACATTATCAGATGTGACTTCAGCCTCGGCCGTTCCGCCATGATCTTTAACGTCGATCAACCGGTCGATCATGCACAGGGGTTTTCGATGTGGGATCAGGTCTTCCACAGGTGAAGGCAATGTCGGTTCTGTTTCCATCTTTCGACTACCTTAATTTATGCATTAAGTTTGAATGGCCGTTTGTTGGACGAATTTTTGAATTTATAAGCTGCATTCCGATCCTGCAACATCGGTGTTGCCAGCGGGGTCTAAAGCCATTTCCGCCAAGCTCTGACGCATCATGTTTTTAACTGTTTTTCGGATCAAACGATGAGAAGAGGAATCCGCAAGGGATTTGGGATTTACAGGCTCGAGTGCCTTTATAGTGACCTTGGCGGGGCTAAGCCACCAACGGCCGGGCGGCAAAACTTCGTTGGTTCCCTTAATACAAAGCGGCACAATTTTGGCACCCGTTTCGACCGCCAGCTTAAAAGCGCCGGAATAAAACCGTTGCAATTCTCCATTACGGCTGCGGTGACCTTCGGGGAAAAACAGGAGTGCTCCTCCGTTTGATAATACGCGCGCTGCTGGTTCAAAGATTTCTTCCCACTTTTTATTTTCGACATTGATGTACCCGGCCATATGCATGAACGGCGCGTACCAGTACATTTTAAAGGGCCAGTTCCGAATGGCAATACTGACATTGAAAGTGGGAAGGAAAGCCAGACAGTAGATATCAAAGAAAGAGAGGTGATTTGCCACATAAATACAGGGTGGCTTTATCTTATCCTGTTTTATTCCGATCAGCTCAAATCGAATAAATGGCAGCATAATAGCCAGCCACCCGCGACCGTAAACCCAGATTAACCGACGCGTTATCTGCTCAGCGTCCCAGCGGGTGGTGGTTTTCAATATGAAAAAAAGCGCAGGAAAAAGAAAAATTCCCACCGCCGTCCACAACAGCATCAATGGCAGAGCGGTTAGGTTCATTAACGGTATGAGCAGAAAGTTTACCGGCCGCTTTGTGCGGATTGATTGGGGCCATGCCATGTCTTATTGTTTGTTAAGTTCCTTTTTTTTGTTGATTACAAATCGATGAATATCCCCAAGGGTTCGAATCTCCTGGATAGAATCTTCCTCCCGGATTTTAAACTGAAAAGCATTTTCTAGTACGACCACCAGATCCACGATATCCAGACTGTCCAATTCCAGATCAATAAAAAGCAAAGCTTCTGGCTTCATATGCGCTTCGTCGAGCTCGAATTCTTCCGCGATAGATTTATCAATTAACTCGATGATCTCGCGGTCAGTCATCTTTATATCTCCGTATCACCAGTGATGAATTTATCCCACCCAGAGCAAAATTATTTTTAATCGCGATCCTAATGCTTGATCTTTCAAACTTGCAGATATGCCGAATATTCGCGCAGGCGTCATCAATATTTTCCAGATTCAACGTGGGGATCAGACAACCGCGGTTGATCATTTCTACCAGAGCAATTGACTCCAGTGCTCCGCTTGCAGCCATTGTATGCCCCAGATGTCCTTTAAGAGAACTTACCGGCGTATCATCTCCGAATAATTCCGAAATAGCCTCGCTTTCTGCGATATCACCCTGTTTAGTGGATGTGGCATGTGCATTGACATAGTCGATTTCTTCCGGTTTAATGTTTGCATCGTTCAATGCAAGTTGCATACATCTTTTGATGGAAGCCATATCCGGATTGGCGATATTGGACGGATCAGAAACGGTTGCAAATCCGATGATTTCGCAAAGAATATTCGCTTCGCGTCTCCGGGCTGTATCCAGAGATTCCAATAGAAGAATACCGCTGCCCTCGGAGCAAACCACCCCATCCCGGTCACGATCGAATGGGCGTGGGGTTCGATAGGGTTGATCATTGAACTTAACTGAGGCAGCATTCAAGATGTCAAAGGTGCCTGTCGACAGTGGATGGTACTCGTCGGTTCCTCCACAAAGCATAAAATCCTGCTTCCCAAAGGCGATCATTTCATATCCATAACCAATAGCCTGGCAGCTGGTTGAGCAAGCCGCCGAAGGCGAGAGGGTCCTGCCGGTTATACCCAGGAATTGCGATACATTGGCGGCACAGGAGTGATTCATGATCTTAAAAAAAACCGTGGATTTCATTTGTTCAAGACCCCCGGTGGACAGAAACTTATCAAAAAATTCTTGGGATGCCTGGGTGCTGCCGATTGTTGATCCAATGGCCACACCCATCTGGCCGCTGGCGCATTGTTCTGCATTCAAGCGAGCCTGATCCAGAGCTTCCCGGCTGGCCAGTGTCGCATAGATCGACATGTTGGACATCGAACGCCGATATTTTCGGGGGATTTCTTTTGGATCAATGTCCTTGACCAAACCGGCCACCCTACTTCTGAGCCCCTTCATATCAGCCAAATTTGCGACTGCGGAAATAGCACTTTTACCATCGATTAAGGACTCGATAAAGGTATCCACACCTTTGCCATAGGGCGAAACGGCTCCCATTCCTGTTATTACGACTCGTCTCATTTATATTTCTGAAGTTGCTTTATAAGTTGTTGATGCCCCAAGATAAATCCACAGACCAGAAAAGCTGAAATGACAGTACCCAGGATTCCCGGTGCCACCGTGGCCTGGCCAGCCAGAAACAGGCCTTTTACTTTTGTTACAGGTATGGGGTTGTATTGACCGACCTTATGTTTAACGCCGTAAACACTGCCAAACGGATTATTTGCAAAATCTCTTAAAGTTAATGGAGTAGAACACTCCGCAAATTTGATATTCCCGACGATTTCCGGTATCCAGTCCTCAATGTGTCGTTGGAGTTTATGGCCGGTGCTTTCCTTAAATTGAATATAATCTTGCGGACGTTGTCCGGGCATGGAATCCGACCAACGATCTGTTTGTCCACTTGATGCAGGTACGATAGCGATTAATCCCTTGTTTGAAGCTTTGCCATTTGGCTGATGCGCCTGGCAAACATATAAAGGTCGATTTTCCAACGGATCTTTTGGTCGGAGCCCGGTTAAGTCCCAATCAGCTGTGAGCAATAAATTGTTGCGGGTTAATGATTGCGGCAGGGTACTGCAACCGGCATAGAGAATAAAGGCCGAACCCGTCTCCTCCAGTTGCTGCAAGCGTTTTCGATAGGCAGGTCGGAAGGTGGTGTCCGGTAAAAGGTTTAGGAAGCTTCTTGGATGAATTGTTGAGACACAACCCCGGCAATTAAGCTCTGTACCGTCTTTTAGGCGGATTCCCGCAGGAGAGTGATCTGATGAGATGTAAATTTCAACTGCCGCCTGACCGCAATAGACATCGACTCCGAGGTCTTTTAGCTGGCTGTCATAGGCTTTGGCCAGACACATTCCGCCCCCTTTGATACGGTGAACTGATTCGTAATATGAACCGACAACGCAAGCATGGTAGGCAAAAGGTACTTCCTCTGGGGGAACACCGTGTAGCAAACAGTGGAGTGAAAGCACCCATTTTAATTGTTGGTTGTCTGTTGAACGATCTAAAAATTCCTTCAGGCTTGGTCCCTGTACACTTTTTTGAATGCTTATTTCCAATCGATTAGGATCGAGTTTAATATAGGGAAAGGAATCGAAGGTCTCCTTGATCGCTACGAGGTATTTTTTAACGGCTTTTGCTTCGCCGGGAAATTTTTCAAGCAAGCGTTCCTGGATACGTCCATAGCCGTATGGAAATCGAAATTCAAAATCGGTTTGCAGGCACCGAAGAAGGTCAAAACCATCCGGGTCGTAAGGCTCTTTTTCCAGTCGGTCGGACAGACCTAAATAGTGAAATAGAATATCCAATATTTCATTTTTGCCCAGGCTGCCCGTGTGATGAAAACCGGTGTCAAAATAAATACCGTTGCGGGTGAATCCTCTAATTAACGGTGCAGTTTTTTTAGATTTTTCGACTAAAGCGACATCAAAGCCGTTTTTGGCAAGGATGATCGCCGTTGTCATTCCGGAAACACCGGCTCCGATAACAACATAGTCGTATTTCATTCGCTACACCTTATAATAACGCAAGCGTTCGTGCCACCAAATCCGGCGGCATTGCATAAAACGGTTTCAGGTGCTTTGGTGATTGTTTCAGTTACAATATTGAGCTTCTTAGAATCTTCATCCGGCTCATGAAGATTCAGGTTTTTGGCGATGAATCCTTCCTGTGCCATGATTATCGAGTAAACAATACTTGATGCGCCTGCCATCCAAAGCTCATGTCCGACCATGGACTTCAAAGAGGATACCCATGGCGTTTTTTCACCAAAAACTGCAGTAATACTTTGGGCCTCTATGGAATCACCCACAGGAGTTGAGGTCGCATGTGCACTAATATAGTCTATTTCAGAGGGTTTTAGGTTTGCACTATCCAGCGTTTTTTGCATAACGGTTGTGAGGCCTTCATGACTCGGAACAGAAATGTGGGTGCCGTCTGAAGAAAAGCCATAAGCTTTGATTTCACCTAGAATTTTTGCACCCCTCTGTTTGGCCATGTCATATTGTTCTAAAACAAGCGCAGCGGCCCCTCCACTGGGCACAAGACCATCTCTTTGGGAGTCAAATGGACGGCAGGCTGCTTCCGGTTCTTCAATCCGCATCGAGAACGCCCCGATTGCATCAAAGCTGCACATGGATTCCCAATTGATTTCCTGAGCTCCACCGCAAACAACTCGATGCTGCCGACCCAGGGCGATAAGATCCGCCGCCTGACCGACTGCATGCCCCCCACTGGAGCATGCTGAGCTGATTGTCCAACAGGCGCCTTTTGTTTTCAAGATGGTGTTCAAATTCATGGTGATATTTGATGTCATCGAGCGGAAAACATGACCGCTTCCGATGTACTTTGTTTCCGCATGCTTGCGCAGAAGCTCTACCTGTTCTACAGCCGCAATGCAGCTGGAATCACATCCGAATATTAGCCCCGTATCCGGACCTTGCACTTCTTCATCACTAAGCCCGGACATGTCCAGCGCCTCCCTTACAGAGGCGTAGGCCTGGATGGTAAAATCTGTCATGGTTTTGCGCTGTTTACGTGATAAAAAGTCGGTGGCTTTAAAATCCCGTATGACGCCTGTAAGAGGACTGCGAAAACCGATATTTATTCGTTCTTCATCAATCGCAATCCCGGATTTGCCCAGTCGCAATGATTCTGCAGCTTTTTGGATATTGTTTCCGATGCAGGAAACAATACCCATGCCTGTAATTGCTACTCGGTGCATAAATTCTTTCCAAAGACTATGAGGAGATAAACTAAAACTTGTCCTGTTTCAGCGGCAAATTTTTATAAATTTGATTAAAAATTACAAGTCTAAAAAATGCCATAAAAACAGGCTATCTATATTTTACATGTAAACTCCGCCATTGACTGCAATAATTTGCCCGGTAATATAAGATGCTTGGTCGGAGCATAAAAATCTAACAGCTGCAGCGACTTCTTCGGGGGTGCCAAACCGTTGCATGGGGATCATGGGCAATACTTTTTCTTTTGGAATATCCTTTATCATTTCAGTCTCAATGAATCCTGGAGATACCGCATTTACCAATACATTGCGTTTTGCAATCTCAGCGGCCAATGCTTTTGTGGCGCCAATCAACCCCGCTTTGGCGGCAGAATAGTTTACCTGACCGGCCATACCGCTTTGACCGGAAGTGGAAACAATGTTGATGATTCGACCCCTGCGTTGTGTCAACATGCCTTTGATCACTGCTCGGGTTACCTGGAAAAACCCATCTAACGTGACGGACAAAACATCCTTCCAGTCATTTTGATTCATCCAAATCATCAGCATGTCCCTGGTAAAACCAGCATTGTTTACCAGTACATACGGCGTTTCTTTCTCAATTAAGGGATCCAATACGGATAGCGTCGCTTCGGAGTCAGAAACATCAAAAGGCAACAGCCGGCATTGGATCTTATTTTGCTCGATCTCTTTTTTAACCTTTTCGGCCGCTTCATGATTGCTTTTGTAATTGAGCCAGAGATCAAAGCCATCCTGGGCCAGTCCTGTGGCAATAGCAGCTCCGATACCCCTGCTTGCCCCGGTCACCAGTGCGATTCGGTTGCCCATCCTGTGCCTCTGTCAATATTGGTTTTTTTTTACTTTGCCATCAGTGTCGAATTCGATCACTTTCGTTCTAAATCTATTGCGCCAATAGATCCAGGAGTTGCTTTTCAAAGACGGTGTTCGGTGAGCTGCGGGATAGCCCAGGGCAATTCTAACGCCCTTTTTTGACATTCCAACTAAAGCTTTTCCGCTGTTGATACCTTTTTGATCGATTTCTGATAATTCGTTCAAGTTTACTTTTTTCGAAGATGTAATCAAGCTGATATATTGTTCAGCACTCATACCCATGTTTTTGCTATTATACTCAAAATAAATAAATCTTCCATCATTTAGGTTTTTTATTGTAAATCCCCTGCGATATCCTCCGATTTCCACTGGAGTATTCACGGGGATGATAATATGACCGGCGCCAGGATCCGTCCAATTGGCATAACTCGCTTTCGTATCACGCGAACCGGCCTGGGCATGAATATTATTTTGGAGAAATAAGGTGTTTTCCTGAGAAGTCGGGTTTATTTTGGGAGACGAGCCGCCACAACCAACTGAAATTATTAATATGAATAAACATGCGAAAATTATGGGAACTAGGTGTCGCGAAAACATAACCCTCCCCCTCAACCCTGACCCGGTTGTTTCCGAAAAGGGCTTCCAGATAGACAATTTTAGTTGAAATTTGGATTATTTACAATTAAACGGGCCCGCTTCCCGCAAAATATTAGGTTTTCGACAATCAAAAATTGGGTGGTTAAATAAATTGTAATGAACCTTATTGATAACATTAAAAAAATTAGCCCTGATGTGCAAGATTAACCTAACATTACGCGAATTGTCAAATATTGTGTGTTGTCTCCGGTATTATTTTTGCTGTTCGAAACAGGCGCGAACAAAATCTGATCGATTGGTGTATCTGCGTGCTTTTTAGTATTATTGTGGGGCGTTGAAATCTTCTAAAAATTACCTAATTTTTTTCGAAAAGTTGAATCATTAATGAACTATCGCCGTGTACTTTGTATTTTTGCTCCATGAACATCTGCTGCCCGTCAGCTTTTCCGGTCATTATATCCATCCAGATTTCGAATGGCGTCTCTATGTTGATGTCCGGTCTTTTAGCGATGCCCTTTTGGGGGTCAATATGACCATTGTCAATAGTAAAATAGCATGAATCCGTTACTTCACCGGAAAAGTTGAACTGCAGATTGATTTTTCGTTCGCCAACTGCTTCTGAATTGAGGCCGAAGGGCAGGAGCAGCATAAAGCTCTCAATGGAATCCGGCCGTGGAACCATGTTTTTTTCCTTAAATTCTTTTGGTGTCACTCTTTCGGCGATGCAGGTTTTCCAATAAATATTGCCCATATCTGCAAAGGTCTGGGGATCTATCAGAGGTTGCCTGATCCTCGCCATTGTTTCAGGCGATACCGTCCCGGACAGCACCAATTCTTTGCCCGCCAATTTTGTTGCTTCCAATATGTCGTTTCTTTTATCCTGCAAAAAACCACTCGTCATCGTCTCAGCAGCAGGTCGATAAATTTCGGCCACAATCGTTATATCTTTATGGCGTGTACTGTTTACAAATTTTGAGAGTGCGTCAAATTCCGATTCCTCGGGAAATCCGCATACTGAAAGTAAGACAATTGAGGGAACCTTTTGGCGCAGGGGGTGATAAGTTTTTCCTTCGCTTCCCTCAAAGAAAGGCTGTATGGCTGGAAGCGTGCGCTCTAAAAAGGCGCTCATTGCGCTATTAATGAAATGGTAGTAAAGGGGGGTCGCATAGACAACTATGTCGGATTCCAGCCATTTCGGAAACAGCTCTTTTGTCATGTCGTCTTTGTGCAGACACTTGCCTGGAGTCTTGGTCCAACACGTGTAGCATCCGATACAATTCTTAATATTTTTCTCACGAAGGTTCACGACCTCGACGTCGGCACCGGCTTCTTGCATCCCTTCGACAAGATGATTAAGCATGAGTTCGGTTTTGCTCTGACCACCACTGCGGGGGCTGGAATTAATTGCCAGTATTTTCATGTTGTCCGCCTTTCCCGGGCCCATCAGTTATTTATTCATCTATCGCTTCAATCAAGAAAACTCCCCGACCCTTCATTTAATCCTGATGAGCTTTTTCAACTGCCCTTTGAACTGCGTTCATAATTACGATGCTACTATTTGTAGCACCACTAACTGCATCTACATCCGTACTTTGATTTTCTATAATTCTCCCCGGTACGATCAATTCAGCCGATTTTCCTTTCAGGGTCCAATGTTCAACTATTAGAATATCAATTATATTATTATTTTCAATGGTTACTTCTACAGATGCTTTATTAGGACCCCCTCTGTAACTGCCTTCATAAACGCCGTCTTTTAATTGTCTATTTATAGGCAGTCCAATCTTAGTGGTCGTTGCACACGATGAGAAGAGTATGAAGATGATGATAAATTGAAAGATAAATACGATAAATAGACTTTTTCTACTCAATTTTACCCCTGTAATAATTTTATGCAGATAACATTCATTAATTCTAACTTTATATTAAAGCCTGATACAGCTTGCCAAAATCAAACGTAGCGTATTAAAAGCGATTATTTCAGATTTAATCTGAGTATTTTAAAAATTTAAGGCCGGAAGGACTTGCTTTTAATAGCTGCTATTCACACCACGCGCCGCCCCCCCGAGCCAGTCGAATGCCATAGAAGATTAAGGAAGAAAACCACCCCATACCGCTACTTGGCGAGCTTTACAATCCTACCCTTGAGGGCCACCCCGGCAAATATGGTGCCCGCGCCGCATTGATACTCTGTGTCGCTCACAACTTCGATGTTCTTATAATTGCTCTTGATGTTGATCACGGCGTTCGCACCCTGATTTCTCGCCCGTTCCTGCAATTTCAGCAGTGCGGATAGAAAAACCCATTCACAGGCCTGGATGTCTGATTTATTAAAGGCGTTAGTTTTTTTATTAGTACTAAACTCTCCAAAGTCCTTTAGTACTTTGGGGTGCTTCTGGTTGCCGAAATAAAAATCAATGCCCTGCAGTTTTTCTTGGGCCGCGGGTGCCGATAATGCGTCATTTATTGGGAACATTAACCTATCATCGCGGGCAAAGGCCTTTTGAGACAGGCCGATCATGGCCAAAGCAATGAATAATAAAACCAGACGATGTTTCATAGCTATCTCCTTTCTCCGCAATTAAAATTTTGGAAAGTAGAATAAAAATTCTATTAAAAAAAACCTTCAAATTCTAATAACTCAGCAATGATGAGGTACTTTGCATAGTGCTAAACCAAGGGACAGGCAAGGCCAGTTTGCTGCTTGAAAACGGCCAAAATATACCCACACCTCTGCCATGATTATAGAAGGAGTCTAATAAGAAATGACTCGACCAGGCAACCAATGCTCTTATAATGACGCTGTAGGATCCAATATTTTTAACATATTTCCATTGATTATATAGAACTTGCTAAAATTGTGTTATTCTCAGAGACTGTCGAAAAACCCTAAATCTGTGAATTTGATGCTTGTAAGTTATTGATTTCATTACATGCGAAATTGCTAAAATCGCCATTATTTGACTTTTTCGACAGTATCTCAATATATCGGCAAACGGCTGATATTAGGTTTCCTGGTATGGTATCACAAACTGCCGGTGTTCTCGATTATGTTTGACCAAAACTCAGTGGATTAGGTATAAAATTAAACAATAATTTTGATTTACCTCTCTACCTGTACTAAAATGATTATTTATCTGTCTAAGCGAACTTGATTTCCCGTCTGGTTTCATATTTCACTGTTTGATTTAATTTCTGATTTTTTCATTCTAACATTAATTAAGGGGGATGGATATGAGAAGAATTATCACAATTGTCGTAGTCGTTACATTGATGGCAACAGTGGGGATTCTGAGCAGTGGAGCTGAGGAAGGACAAAAACTCTACACGGCCTACAATATCTGGAAGACGTCAAGAATGAGGTGCATCAATTTTAAGCAAGGTTATGACTTAATACCTGCTGGCACGCAGGTCAAAGACGTTCGTATTTGGCAAGTAAGTAATAAAAGCTATCTTCGTTTTAGTACAATTAAAGGTGATCGTGAATACACCATAGGCTTTTTTGAAAGATGGCATCCGAAAAAAACGATCAAAGACTACAGGGACATGATGTTTACAATAAAAAATTTTGAGGACTTGACTAAAGGGCTGACCGAAATGGAAATTAGGGCTATCAAGAAAGGCGTTCTTGTGAATGGGATGAGCAAAAGAGCAATTTTAATCTGTTATGGTCCCCCGCCGGAGCATTATACCCCTAATCAGGATGCTAATACATGGTATTATTGGATGAATAGAAAGGACAAAATAACATTAAGTTTTAACGAAGATAACAGGCTTGTTAGGGGCGGTAAAGAAAGCATACCTGGTATTAATAAAGAACATGATATTGAAACCAAACTGAAAAAACTGCGTGATCTCAGGGATAAGGATTTAATTACTCAGGAAGAATACGACAAGAAAAAAGCAAAATTATTGGAAGAGCTCTAACAACAGAAAGGAATCACCAGCTTAATCAAAAGGTGGAATTTACAATTTATCGGCAATAAATTTGTCCGTGAAAAAGGGCAGATACATCCACGATATTGACGTTTTCAAAATCCTGAGATATCCATAACATATCTGAAATTTATCGGTTTTACATATATTCTCAGAGGCTGTCGAAAAACCCTAAATCTGTGAATTTAATGCTTGTAAGTTATTGATTTCATTACATGTGAAATTGCTAAAATCGCCATTATTTGACTTTTTCGACAGTCTCTCAATTTATCACCATCTGCCTGTTTTTGCGTTTATGTTTGACTATACCACATCGAAATGGGTATAAATTCATTTAAGATTGTTTTTATTTTCCTATTCCACCTGACCTGAAGCTGTTCTTGATTTGCTGAATCGGATTTGGTTCCCATCTGATTTCCTTTTCCTCTGAATTATCAAAATCCTGAGTGCGTTTGTTTTCATTAGATAAGCCCGAGACCGTATTTAGCAATGCCTGGTTCAGGCGGGGGTTGATAAAAAAACCTTTGATGCCATTAATATTGCAAAAGGAGGTTTATTATGAAAAAGACTATTATTTCATTGGTGGCGATACTATTTATTGCGGGTTGTTCTTCAACCGGCAACCTCGGAATGGTTACAAAAAGCCAGGCAAATCCTAGTTCACTTCTAAGCTCCTCCCATTCATTTAAAGAAATTGGACTCGTCAAAGGGCATGCCTGCCGGTTTTTTTTACTCGGTGTCGCACCATGGGGAGATTCCACCCTTTCACAAGCAATAGACAACGCCTTAAAAAATGGCGGAGATGCCTTGATAAATGTTTCAGTTACCAGCAGTCTTTATGGATTCGTCCCAATTTATAACATCTTCTGCTACACATGCACAAATGTTGAAGGTATTGCAATCGAAATTCAGGCTCAATAGGAGCAACAGGACTGGAATCCAATAACCGGAGTCGGGTAGACCGGAGGAATTTCACCTCTAGTGCGCCTCAGATCCGGACGTGAATCTCCCGATTCTTCCGGCTCCTGCAAGTCGACTCCGAAGGGCCATACCATCATCTTCTGTGCAGCCTCGTGGCGCACTATCTCCAACAAAACGGTAGATATCAGTTTCTAAATTTTTTTGGATATCTGGATGGTATCACAACTTAAATGGGTGAATCCGAGCCTATGGATTTGCCCTTTTATTGCCTCAGAGCCGCATTTTTCGGGCCTACGGTTTGACACCAGATTTAAAAACGCGATAGGCTGCAGATATCCATTGATTATATGGAACTTGGTAAAATTAGACAACATCTATTGAATTAAATGATTTCGACTATAATTGTACAGAGCACCAATGGCTGAAATTCGGATACATACAAAAATATTTGAAGAATACCCCACCTTCCGGCGCGGGATTGTCATCGCCAGAAATATGGATAATCAGGGTCACTCCAACGAACTTGAAGACATCCTGAATCGGGCAATCGCACAGGCTGCCCACCAGCCCATTGACCTTAAAGCAGACCCGCGGACAATGGTCTGGAGTGATGCGCATCGTCAATTTGGTTCGAATCCGAATAAATTTCCACCGGCACATTGCGCCCTATTAAAACGGGTTCAAAAACCGGGCGCCGGGATCCCCTTTATCAATAAAGTGGTGGCGGTTATGAATATCAACTCCATTCGGGATGCAACCCCGGTAGGCGGAGATGACGTCATCCGGGCCAACGGCAGCCTGGAACTGCGCTATGCGGACGGCAGTGAGACTTTCACCCCTCTGGGAAACCCTGATATTACAGAGCAGCCTGTCCCCGGAGAAGTGATTTATGTGGTACCTGAATCAAAGGAGGTGATGTGTCGGCGCTGGAACTGGCGCAATGGGCACCATACCCGCATTGCCGAAGACACCCGGGTCATCGTCATGAATATAGACGGCCTTGGGGAAGACAGTGAAGCCCGATCAATTGACACCCGCGACCGGGTCGCACAGATGCTTGAAGCGCACTGTCAGGCCGAAGTGACCACGATGTTGTTATCCTCCACCCAGCCTTCCTACGAATTCGAATTATAAATGTTTGCTATCAAGTGTTTTGCGAATATGCCGATATCATTGATGAATACTTAGGAATAGATAGCAGATCAGAATAAATTCGATATATATCACAAGGTGTCTAAAACATGGACGAAAACCCTGAAAACAGAGACAACGCCCGCATTAAGTATAAATCACCGGTGACGATCGAAAATTTGAAAGCCGGCATCATTTTTCAAGCCAGAATGCTCGATTTCAGCAAACATGGACTGTATTTTGAGACCGACAGTTTGCTGCGTCTTGGCGATGAGGTTTTTATCGGTATCGAATATTCGCCATACGCTGATTCTCATGATACTTACGAGTGTCTACGGGCAAAAATCATGTGGCGCCGGGAATTGCCGACTTCCTTTTTTAAATATGGTTATGGTGTTAAATACAGCATCGATTATGATAAACAAAAATCGCGAAGCGGCAGTCTGAAAATCGTAGAGGATCAAAGAAAGCACACCCGAAAGCGTTATTCCAAGTCCATCATTTTTTCCACCCAGAATGAAATTCTCAATGGAATAACCAAAAACATCAGCCCCTCCGGCGTATTTATCGAAACCCATCACCGTATCGAAGTGGGACAGATTGTCTCACTCGTTGTTCCATTAAGAAACGCTAAAAATGCTAGAATAAAAGGCGAGGTCGTCTGGAGCGGACCAGCAGGGTTCGGGGTAAAATTTTTACACATCAAAAAATAAGTGCCCACCGATTTCCCATTCCCCATTTCCCATTCCCCATTTCCCAAGACGTTACATTTACTTAATTTTTCATTTGTTGTAGGATGCCCAGGATAACAATATCCGTTTTGCGCATTTATTGACGTCACCTATTAATTAGTGCCCATCCACGATAAGTGAATGGCGCTATCGCGTTTCCAATTCATAAATGAGGATTTTTTTCGTTGGGCCCCGCCATGCGGCGGGATTTCACATCTTGATTTTTTACATCAATGTGTTCATCAAGCCGCACAAGGGTTTGCGGCGAGGCGTACTTGTTGTACGTCGCAGCCGAAAACCCGCGGAGAACGCCGCACAACGGAAAAAAGACCATTTATGGATGGAAACTAATTAGGAAGTAGGAGGATAAAATGACCGCAGCAATTATTATCGGGGGCATCATTCTTTTGGCAATTATATTGGTGGCTGCGATATACAACAGTCTGGTTACGCTTCGAAACCGCTATAAAAATTCATTTTCGCAAATCGATGTCCAGCTCAAACGCCGCTATGACCTGATACCCAATCTGGTAGAAACGGCCAAAGGCTATATGAAGCATGAACGCGAAACCCTTGAGGCCGTCATCAATGCCAGGAACAGCGCCTTGAGTGCCAGTCAGAAAGCGTCCGGAAATCCCGGAGATCCGACGGCAATGAAGGACCTGGCCAGTGCCGAGACTTTACTGACAGGGACTTTGGGCCGCCTGTTTGCACTGGCTGAAAATTATCCTGATTTGAAAGCCAATGAAAACATGCTGCAGCTGCAAGAAGAGTTATCGTCTACTGAAAACCGCGTTGCTTTCGCGCGCCAGGCCTTTAACGATTCGGTTACCGCTTACAATATCGCCTGTGAAAAATTTCCGCATACCATCATCGCGGGTATGTTTAACTTTTCACTGGCCCAACTGCTGGAGTCCACCGAGGCTCCCGAAGAAAAAAAAGCACCCAAAGTATCATTCTAGCGGTCATGTCTCACAAGGATATTACAAAAGTCGTATGATATATTTTAATGTAGTTGAGTGTTTTAAACAAAACAATGGCTATGGTTTCAGTGTTCAGGTGTCAGGTTTCGGGTATCTTTCAGATACCGGGTTTCAGGTTTCAGTGTTCAGCATTCGACCCGCAGCGGTTTCAGCTCCTTCATAATTCTGACACCTGACACCCGACACCTGACACCTACTTTTTCCTGACACCTGACACCTATATAAAACCGTGTTTTGTAAATTACTTGCAGGACATAACAGTCGAAACTATTGAAAAATTAATTTAACACCCTATGGACTTCTTTAAAGAACAGGACAAATCAAAAACAAAAACCAGCCAGTTAATCGCTTTATTTGTCCTGGCCGTGGTTGCGGTCGTGCTGGCGGTTTATACGATTGCAGTAATGATTACGTTTTTCCATGGCGCTCGCCAGCCGGGTTTCAACCCTTCCGGTTTCCACTGGATCCAGCCCCGTTTGGGATTCTGGGTGGTCAGTGTCACCCTGCTGGTTATTTTTATCGGAAGCATAACCAAAATTATCGCGTTGGCAAAAGGCGGAAGCTCCGTCGCTGAAAACCTGGGTGGAAGGCTCATCAATGCGTCTACCACCGATCGCAATGAGCGCAGGCTCATAAACGTTGTCGAAGAGATATCGATTGCTTCCGGTGTCCCCGTGCCCCAGGTTTACATCCTTGACCGCGAAAAAGGGATCAATGCGTTTGCGGCCGGTTACTCTCCGAATGATGCGGTGGTGGCCGTTACCCGCAACTGTTTGACGTTGTTGAACCGTGATGAGCTTCAGGGCGTTATCGCCCATGAGTTCAGCCATATCTTAAACGGGGACATGCGTTTAAATATTCGTCTGATCGGATTTCTCAGCGGAATTATGATCATTGCCAATATCGGCTATCTTATTCTGCGATCCAGAACGGGAAGCCGAAAAAGCGGGGCCCAAATTGTTCTGATCGGGGTGGGCCTGCTGATCATCGGATTTGTGGGCCAATTATTCGGCAGGATGATTCAGGCGGCGGTGTCGCGGCAGAGAGAATATTTCGCGGACGCCTCATCGGTTCAATTCACACGCAATCCCAAGGGACTTGCAGGGGCCTTAAAAAAAATCGGCGGATTTATGGCGGGATCCAGGATTCAATCACCCAATGCCGGCGAAATTTGTCACATGTTCTTCGGCAAAGCTATTCGGACATTGTTTGCCACCCACCCGCCATTAACCGACAGAATTTATCGCCTGCAGCCCGATTTCGACGGCCAATTCTTGCCGTTAAAGATTTCTGATGAAGAACCCGGCCCGGTGGCTCCTGTGCTCAAAAAGCCCGAAGGGGCTACAGTCAAGCCGCCTCTTGCAGCGTTCGCGATTGGCGCCGAATCGGTTATCAAACGGCCGGGAAATATTACATCGCAGGATCTTAACCACAGCAGGCAGCTTTTGGCCGCAATCCCGGATCCGGTCAAAAAAGAACTCAGCGACATCCTGGGATCCATCGCCGTCACCTGCGCACTATTATTGGAAAAGGATCCAGCAGTAAAAACCAGACAGATCCAAACCCTGCAAAAGGTTGTGCCGGCGGCCATTATCCGGCAAATTTTGCTGCTCGAAAACGAATTAAAAAATGTAAATCCCCAACTGCGGCTTCCCATCCTGGATCTTGCCCTGCCGAGTTTACGGCAGATGTCCGCCCGTCAGTATGCAAAATTCCATGAGCTTATTCAGATCCTCGTGGAGGCCGACGCCACACTTTCGCTTTTTGAATTTGTGCTTCAGGAAATTATCACGCACCGGCTGGGAACGACCTTTAAGCGTCATAAAAAAGAAATTATTTATAAAAACATCGAGTCGCTGGCGATAGATGCCGCCAATATTCTCTCAAAGCTGGCCCACGTGGGGCACCCCGCAGAAGCTGCAGCACAGGCCGCTTTTAATTCCGGATGGGTGAAATTGCATATCAACGATTCAACGTGGGACATGCTGCCGGCCGGCAAGGTGTCGTTCAGTGCGCTGCGGGTTGCCATGAAGCGGTTTTCGCATGCCACCCCGGGTGTTAAAAAAGCCATCCTGGATGCCTGTGCCCACTGCGTGCTGCATGACAAAAAGGTGACGGTGGAAGAGGCCGAGCTTTTGCGCGCCGTTGCCTATGCTTTAGACATACCGCTGCCCCCATTTCTCGAAACCGTGGCCGGTTAAGCTTTTTCCAACCTTGCGCTAATGGAACCGCCCATTTCTTTTAGTGCTTCCCAGTCTCCCTGGACATTACCCACCGTCAGGATGGGAACTGCGGCTGTCGGCGCATCACCGCTGCTGGCCGGCGTGGGGCCAAAGAACAGGCAAAACCACTGATTGGGCGCATGCCAGCCTAAATCACCAACATTCATTACGGTGCCCTTCTCACCGGGATGATCTCCGAAATCCACACTTGGGGGTCCGTAATACTCATCCCCCCAGCGACTGCCGCTCCATTCGAAAGGCAATGCTGCCGCCGCTGCCTGCCCGGCAGGGGTGTCGTTGAGTTCACCTTTAAGCTCAAGATCGTTGATTTGAATAACAATCGGGGTGGGCATATACTTTTTCCTCCTTTCTGCTCCGCAAGCAAAACGTTATACTTTAAGTTTGCATGAAATTCGATTATTCTTAAGAATTTTCCAGAAATGCCGATATTTAAAGAAAAAGAAACCTAAAAAATGGGTCAAATCAAAATAAAAAAGTCGTCAATGAATCGCAATTGCTGAGGGCTGTCAACACCCGCAAATTAGTCAGGTAAAAAATAATGGACACCATCGAAATAAAAGCCGGCAAATCCTGGAAACGGGATGTTATCGAGTATTTTGAAGATCTGGAAATTATTTGCAATGATTACAATCGAATGGTTTTAAGATATCTGGGCAAATTAAACCGCCTGCTGCATGAAAAACGTATTGACCAGTCCGAATACGACGCCCTCAATAAAAGCCTGCTGAAAGCCTCCTCGGCGCTTAATGAAATCCCCAAGACCATCCTCGATCTGAAATAAGGTTTTGGGTTAAGAGTTCAGGGGTTCTGGCCTCTGACTGCTGGTTTCTGGCAGCCGCAGGAGGCCGCCCTACGGTTATCAATTAAATCTAAAATGTAGGGGCGGGGATAAACCTCATAAGCGCTAAGTTGTTTTGTAAAAATTCACAGGTTACATTTCTGCCATACAGGGTTGTTTTGAAAGATGAACGTCCAACATTGAACAAATTAAACATCGAACATCGAACGTCCAACGTTGAACATCGAATAATGATGTCGCTTCGCTCCGCAA
>Ga0255054_10000353_pt1 | contig 27504 bp, 45 predicted proteins | sample JV7_2_23_MG_FD_188634 | JGI IMG/M metagenome (GOLD analysis project Ga0255054, IMG submission 188634) | Seawater microbial communities from Jervis Inlet, British Columbia, Canada - JV7_2_23 | ecosystem: Environmental > Aquatic > Marine > Inlet | place: Canada: British Columbia | collected... | reverse complement strand
CGATGAGCCCTACCTATATACCGGGCGAAACAATGCACTGACGGGGGCATGCACGGAGATGCTCGACATTGCAGCACGAGTGGACCAGTTGATCTGGGAAGCACTCGAAGCGAACAGGAGAGATAAATGAAAACATTCGTAGAACCTTGGCGCCGAGTGATCAAAGAAATTAACGATGCCATTGAGCATTCAATGAACGAGGGGTTACCACTCTCAGCGATTGAGCTTAATGCAGTTGAGTGGAAGCAGTTTGTCATTGCGAGGACAACAACCGTGACCGGCAAACGCTTGGATGATGCTGAGTTTGATTGCGGTACTGCTATGTACAGAGGCATCAAGGTTTTCAAAGGGAGCTAGTAATCATGAACGAAAGCAACGTAGACCAGATAGCCACGGTACTCAAAGGCTACAAAATAGTAGGCCACGAATTCATAGGGCCTGACCCCGATGACACTTGGCATGACGAAACGTGGGGGCGCATCCTTTTGGAAGGCCCCGGCGGCGAGAAGGGATACCTCGAGCCATCACGCGACCCCGAAGGCAACGGCCCCGGGTTCTGCTTCTTTGACGCGGGGCTTTGACAATGGATGAACTACTACCAGCAGGCAAGTACTACATAGGTGACCCGTGCTACGTGATCGACAACAGCAAGTGGGACGAGTACCTGGATCCCTTTTGGGAAGACCGTGGGGGCATCTTTGAGTTCGATGGCCACCTCTGCGCTGCGTTCTACACACGTTGGGGCGACGGGGACTACGACTGCTCCGACGGTACGATACTCGGCGTTGACTCCGGGTCTATCGGAGCCATCCCAATGGCCCTGTGCCACGGCGACATAGACAGCGGTACAACTGTGGAGTTCGACACGCCGGTCGAATGCTATAGCTCCAACGGCGTACTCCACTTCGGTGGCTACACCGTAGACACTGATCCCGAAGATGAAGATGAAGAGGAAGATGAAGATGGGTATGATGAGTAATCACAAACCGAGGAAGAGCGTGTTCGTTGACATTGATGGTACGATTGCCGACATCCGGCACCGGGTCCATCACATCAACAACGACGATCCGTCGCACAAGAAGGATTGGGAAGCGTTCTACGAGGACATCAAGAACGACAAGCCGATCATCCCGACGATGAACCTAGTCAGGTCCATGCACGCAGACGGCTGGTTCGTCATACTCATCACTGGTCGTGACGCCGAGCGGAAGCACTCAACCCGGACGTGGCTCAAGAAGTACAACATGCCATACGATGTCCTCCTCATGCGCCCCATCGGCATCCACACCACTGACGTGGAGATCAAGCGAGCGTGGCTCAACAAGATGCGCGACGGCGAGTTGGTATTCAATGACGTTGAGCCTCCAAGACTCGCCATTGAAGACAGACAGAAGGTAATCGATATGTGGCGCGAGGAAGGACTCGTGGCACTTCAATGTGACGAAGGTGACTTTTAATGTCCGGATATTTCAAAGAGGTACCACCTTATTATGAACACCAAGAAACGACACTGGGCTTACTACGTTCGCAGAATCGCGTTCTCGATCTATCAGATCCTGGCACTGGCAAAACGCGGCCAGCATTGGGCGCATATGTCGAGCGAGCTAGCACGTCGGGGAAGAGATGTCTGGTTCTCGCTCCTAAGTCTATACTACAGCCTGCGTGGGGGGACGACATCGACAAGTTCTTCCCGGGCGTCAAGTATCGCGTAGCCTACGCAACCAACCGACAGAAGGTCTTCGACTCTGACGCTGACATCATCATCACCAACCACGACGCCGTGCGGTGGATGAAGAAGCACATCAAACCCTCCTACTTCAAAGACTTCGACACCATCATTGCTGATGAGTCCACCGCGTACAAGAACTACCAGTCGCAGCGATCCAAGGCAGTGTACATACTCGCCAAGCTCTTTGACTACCGCGAAATCCTCACCGGCACCATCAATCCCAAGTCCATCCTTGACGTCTGGCACCAAGCCAAGATCGTAGACGACGGCGAACGCCTCGGTTCATCCTTTTGGAAATTCAGGAGTGCTGTGTGCGAGCCGGTGCAAGTGGGGCCCGACCCCACCATGGTTGAGTGGCGCGACAAGGAAGGCGCTGAGTACGCTGTGTTCGATCTCCTCGAGGACATCACCATCCGGCACAAGTTCGAGGACTGCAACGACATCCCACCCAACAAGATCACCGAGTACCGCGTGGATCTACCACTGAAACTCAGAGCGCAGTACAACGACATGGTGTCGATGGCGGTGATGATGGTGAAAGAGGGGAAACTGCTCACCGCAGTCAACGCAGCTGCCGTGCACCAAAAACTATTACAGATCGCATCAGGAGCGGTTTACGATGAAACAGGAAACTATCACATTCTTGACGACACTCGCGCCAGCCTCGTGCTTGACCTTATCGAAGAGCGAGAACAGTGTGTTGTGGCATTCAATTGGCGACATCAGCGAGCTGGCTTGGAAGCAGAGGCCCGCAAGCGTGGCATTAATTTTGCCGTCATCGATGGGTCCGTTAACGATCGTCTCCGCGTGGAAGCCGTTAGAAAGTTCCAAGATGGGGAAATACGAGCTATCTTTGCTCATCCGCAATCAGCTGGACATGGACTTACTCTCACTGCCGGAACAACTACCATCTGGACCTCACCTACATATAACGCGGAGCACTACAAGCAATTCAACCACCGAATCTATCGAGCTGGTCAAACGCGAAAGACTGAAACGATCCACATTTGCGCCCGCGATACCCTAGACGAGAAGGTGTTCACTAAGCTCGATGCGAAACTAACCAGCATGCAACTGCTGCTGGATCTTCTTGAAAATTAAGGTGAAATCATGACAGAAAAAAGTAGCCCCCAGCTCACAACCTCTGATATAATCTCTGAGATGGTAGATGTGAGGACCGAGCGTCGGAACATCGCTACTCGAGACAAAGAGTTAGTAGCGCGGTGGCGCACCCTGGAAATGGAACTGATGCTTCGTCTCGACGAACAAGGAGTGCTCAAAGCAGCAACGGGTGTCGGTACAGCCTCTATCACCGAGACAGTATTGCCACAGGTAGTAGATTGGGACGCGTTACACGCACACATCGCGGAGACAGGAGACTTCTTCCTACTCCAGAAACGTCCTGCCGCTGCAGCATACAGGGAGCTGATCCAATCAGGTCAGACAATACCCGGTATGGAGCCGTACACGAAACGAGAAATTTCACTGAGGAATAAGTGATGAGCAAAGCGAAAGATGAGACAAAAGAAGAGGTAACACCAAACCTTCCGGTCAATATCGAAGACCAGATCAAGAAACAGCTGCAACAGCAGAAGGGCCAACTCGGCGCTCTGCCTTCCAACAAGATCCAGCTGAAAGACAAGAAATTCACACTGCCCGACGGCCAATCTTCAGACGGCCCGCTCGAGGCAATCGTTCTGGATTTCGCATGGTTCATGGTGCACTACCCCGGCGTGTACAACAGCAACAACCCGCAGTCACCGGACTGCTTCGCTGTTGGTCGCGAGAACCCGGACGGTGGGCAGCTGTATCCGCACAAATCCGTCGAGGAGCCTCAGTTCGAGGACTGCAAAGCCTGTCCGAAGAACCAGTGGGGCTCAGCGCTCACCGGCAAGGGCAAGGCGTGCAAGAATCAGCGTCGTTTGATCATCGTCGCTCCGAACTTTACGGATGCAGACGAGCCAATGACGATGTACGTGTCGCCGGCGGGACTCAAGAACTTTGACAAGTACGTGAGTCGCCTCAACAACGAACACGGGTTGCTCCCCGTTCAGGTCGTAACCGAGATCGCATTCGACCGCGACAAGAGCTACCCACTGCTGACGTTTAAGATGCTCGACACGCACGCACGCGTGAACGAAGCATGGGCAGTCCGCGAACGTTCACAGGATCTCCTGTTCCGCGAGCTGGAAACCAAGGACGACAAAGCAGCGTAAAGCATGGCCAACATACGAGGTGTCTCGGCAGCAGACTTAATGTACCAAGCGGGTACGCCTCACATAACAAATCTTATTTTTCACAAAATTTTTTGTGAGTTTTCGTTTTTCATACGTTGTCATCGTTTTTCATGGATTGCCCAGTCTCCCGCCTCAGTGCAATTCGGCTATGAGCAAGCTCGGCCCGACGAAGCCGAGGGGTATTGAGACCCCCTCCTAGGCATTAATCGACCCGGGCAAGATGACCGGCACGTCCCTCCGGTGCAGTATGGGACATTAATTTATGACAGAGAACACGTTCTGGCAAGCATTGAGAAAGCAACTCGTTCCGCGAGTGTACGCGCTCAAATTGAATCTCCGCTTCATAGCGGGGGTGCCAGACTGTTGGCTGTCCGGATCCGCGGAGGACTTATGGGTAGAATTGAAATACGTACAGACCTTGCCGCCGATGGTAGATCCGACTTTACTGCTATCCGAATTACAAAAGGCGTGGCTCGTTTCAAGGTACGACGAGGGCCGATTCGTCGGTGTCTTGGTTGGCTCGCCAGAAGGTCATTTGTACTTTCCTGGCTTATCGTGGCAGCAGCCGCTCGGCCGGGAGAAGTTTATCCAGAGAGCGATGAAGACGAAAGCGATAGCTGACATGCTGGTTGAAACACTCGGAGACCGCACTAGTTGACTTTGGGGCTGCAACGAGTAAAATAGCCCCTATGGAACCGATCGTATACGTAGCGCCAGGCGACATGGACTCGTTCCTCATTGACTGGCTCCTCACCGAGAAAGACGCGCCGGTGCGAAGGAAACATGTACCCAAGCAGGGCATTCAAACTGCCGTGCCACCGTACTATTCCGACGACGACGTCTTGATCCACGAACACTACGCTCTCGTTCAGTTCCTACAGGAGCGCTACCCGGGTGAGCAGTTAATGCCACACGATCCAGTGACTCGAGCACAAATACGGCAAGCATGCCACGACATACGCGAAGAAGAGTCGATCATGACTCAGCTCGAAGTGGTACTTTCAACAGGGACCCCGTACCTTGCGGGGCGCGAGTTCACCATCGTCGACTTGTATGCCGGCGCCCGTATAGAGTTTGAGAATCGAGAACAATACCCGGAAGTGCAAAACTACTACAACCGGCTACGCAAAAGGTCGGGTTTTGACCAACGGGTGTTGACATGAAAGGAACATTTCCCAGAGGGATCTGGTATGAGGAGCCGAAGAAGCGGTTTCGTGTGCGGAAGTACAGGAACGGAGTGTCCTATCTGAAAGGATACTACCGCACGTTCAACGAGGCAGAAGTTGCCTTGCAGGAGCTAGACGAATACCTTGAATCCATTCCGAAGAGTCGCAAACAGCGGCGGAACGCGTCCGAACCTGACCCATCGTTGGCAGGGACCACGCAGTCCATTCGGGCTCGACAATAATAAGGAGCGATAGTGCAATTCAAAACGTATGAGGTTGTACCTCTGCGGGATTTTGGAGAACACTGCAAGCAATGCGAGCCACACCAAGCAGAGTTTTGGGGACTGTATGGCATCGATGAAGACGACAACGCATATGCCGTTGGAGACTTCGCCAACAAGTCAGACGCAGAGTTCATAAAAGACGCCATCATGAGCGTCAACTGATTGTCACTCCCCCTGACGGTCAGTATGCCTTGGGGCCCTTCGGGGCCCCTTTTTTGTTCGGAGCGAGAATGCGAGTTTTGGTTGGATGCGAATACTCGGGCATCGTACGCGATGCATTTCTAAAACAAGGGCACTACGCACTGTCGTGCGACATACTGCCCACAGAGTCCGACAAGGGCGACCACTGGCAAGGAGACATTTTCAGCTGTCTACGAGAGACAGATGATTGGGACTTGATCATCATGCACCCACCGTGCACGGCGCTGAGCCTCAGTGGCAATCGCTGGTACGGCAAGCGGATGATCAATCACCAGAAGCGGCTCGACTCCATCGATTGGACAGTCAAGCTGTGGGAAGCCGCCAAGCAAAAGTGCTTGCACGTTGTGTTCGAGAACCCGACGAGTGTGATCTTCAAGCACCTAGCCGGCGGGCGGACGCAGTACTGGCAGCCGCACGAGTTCGGTGTGAAAGAATTCAAGAAGACCGGCTTCCACATGACAGACGGTGTTCCAGATTTACAGCCCACTAACGCGCTAACGCCGCCGGAGTGGGGCACTGACGAATATCGCGCATGGATGAAAGTGTGGCTTATGCCGCCATCATCCGACAGGGGCAAGCTGCGCTCGAGATTTTTCGAGCCGGTTGCTGACGCCATGGCGGAGCAGTGGTCATGGTAGTGTACGAAGGCCCGTCTGTTCTCAACGGCGAGCCGATAGTGGGCATCATCACTGGACTGACTGCGCCGTCCAAAAACCGTAAGACCGGTCCCATGGCACAGCTGTGGATCCTGGATGCAAGTCAGGAACCCCATGAGGCTGTTCGAACAGGGCAAGACGCGTCAGTCTGTGGTGACTGTCCAGCACGCGGGAAGTGGTGCTACGTGACCACCTTCCAAGGACCACTCTCAATCTACAGGACATGGAAACGTGGTGGATATGGACGGTACAACAAGCAACTGCTCGCAGGACATCGACTCCGGCTCGGTGCTTACGGAGACCCAGCTGCTATCCCTGTTGAAAGAATACAAGACGTCGCTTCCGCAGTGGATAGCTATACCGGATACACTCACCAGTGGCGGCGATGCGATCCTCGCCATAAACATTTCTCTATGGCCTCGGTCGATACAGCCGAAGATCAGGAGACAGCTGCTGCAGATGGGTGGCGTACCTTTCGAGTCACCACAGGAAGCGATCGAAAGCCCGGAGAAGCAGTTTGTCCAGCGAGCGATGAAGCTGGCAATAAGATCGACTGCTTCACATGTGGGGCCTGCGATGGGCGTCGTAGGCCTCGGACCAAATCTCATATAGTAATTCAAGCGCATGGCGCAAAAACCAAACGATTCCTGGAGGAATTTGCATGAGCAGACGAGACTTTACGATCGACCAGTGGCTGGACGCGTGTCATAGTGCTAGCGTGAAAGCAGGCTGGTGGGACAGACAAGTTGATCCGTTCGGTAACGGGATCATCCTCAGTCAGGACCACGAGCTGTACGCTACCAAGATCGCCCTGATCCACAGCGAAGTCTCCGAGATGCTCGAAGGTCTGCGCAAGGGAAAGCAGGACGAGCACCTACCGTTTCGCACACAAGAAGAAGCGGAAGCAGCAGACATCGGCATTCGCCTGTTCGATTACTGCAAAGCGCGCGGGTTAGATCTCGCCGGTGCAATGGCTGACAAGATGGACTATAACGCAGAGCGCGCTGACCACAAACCAGAAGCGAGGAACAGCGCTGAGGGGAAGAAGTTTTGAAAGACATCATCCTGATCACCAAACCATACACCGGCACACACACAATGACCTACCTGCTGGGCATGCTCGGCGGCGCGAAGCTCTACAACAACCACATCTCTACGTACAATTCAATCCGAACCATCATGAAAGCCGTCGAGCTGATGCCCGACAGTGTGGTCCTGTGTACGCAGCGTAACCTCGCTGCCCACCAAATAAGCTGGGAACGACGTGTTGGAAGTCTCGAGGGACTCGGCGAAGCACACGTGACCGAGGACAGGCTGGTCCCACAACTACCAATCGAGCGGACCTTCTTCCTAACGATCGATGGGACCAACCCAGTCAAGACAGCAGTAATCAAACGGCTGTGTCTCAAGGCAGAGATACCGATCACTGCCGGGATGTGGAACTTCATGGAGCTATGGCCAAGATTGAACTCAACGGAGCCTGGAGGCTTGGAGTTAAGTGAAGAGCGTAAGGACCGACTGGAGCATCTCAAAGCAGATGCCCAACTCGGCGAGCACCTCCGTAAGCATTACGGATATGACATAAACAAAGGAGTACGACATGGCACACGAACTTGACCTCACAACAGGACGGCCGGCGATAGCGTATACCGGTAAGGTCCCATGGCATGGCTTCGGGGAGCCGATGAAAGAATCACAGCCCCTCGAAGAATGGCGCGTCGCAGCCGGGCTTAACTGGGAAGTAGAACGCAAGCCAGCGTTCTTCCACAGCGGCTATGGCTTCGAGAAATTCCCCAACCGGGACGCACTCATTCGCAGTGACAGCAAAGCACCGCTCGCGATCGTGAGCAACCGCTTCAAGATCGTGCAGCCGGAAGAGGTCATCGAGTTCTTCCGCAGCATCATCAAAGAGAACGGGTTCGAAATGAGCACAGCTGGTTCTCTCAGAGGAGGACGACGTGTCTGGGCAATGGCAGATTGCGGAGAAGCATTTCACGCGCATAATCTCGGACTCGGTAAGGACCGAGTGGGCGCTCATCTGCTCCTCGCCACAGCTTATGACGGAACTTTCTCTACAACTGCTCAGTTCACCAGCATCAGGGTCGTGTGCAATAACACACTTGGCTTCTCTCTGGACCGCGGCGGCGAAGGCGGCATCGTCAAGATCCCTCACAACCAAGACTTCAACCAGTGGGATGTGAAGGCCGATCTCGGCTTCGATAGCAGCTGGGCCAACTTCCGCGACAACGTCTTCCAGCTCGCTGGTCACAAAGTCACTAAGCGCGAAGCACTGGACTACTTCTTGACAGTGATGGGAGTCACCGAGGAAGAGGCAGCAGACGGCAAGCAGCTGAGTAACGTCAAGAAGTTGATCAGCATCTACGAGACAGGACCCGGCGCTCAGTTACCGAGTGCCAAGGACACCATGTGGGGTGCCTTGAATGCGGTCACCTACCTCGCAGATCACTGCCGCGCATCCAAGGACAACGGTACGCGCTTCGACAGCGCAGCGTTCGGAACGGGAGCACAGCTGAAGCGCAAAGCGTTCACACACGCTGTAGCGATAGCAGCATGAGTGAGAAAGGGTTCACAAGGAAGGAATTGGTTGATGAGGCAGAGCTTGTAGCTGCCTCTCACTTCCCCGGGCGGACGCAAGACATCGCGTACGAGATCATGAGCGTTCTCCAACGCGCGCCGCCCATGTACATCAACGACTACGAAGGAGAGCAGTGATGCTTGAGTATCTCCCAGAAATTTTAACGTTGCTAGCCGGTGTTGGAATCGGTATTGGCTACCGATACTTTACTTTCAATCCAAGGGCAAGCGCAACCGTGGAGGCCGCACTCGCAGAGCAAAAACGAGAGTTCGACGAGTGGAACGAGCAAGAAAATACAACCCTTCTGGCAGAAGCCGCGGCCGAAGCCAGCGTCAGGGAAGCCGAAAACGTGAAGGATGCACTCATAGAGCAAAGGCAAAAATTCGATGCGTGGAACAAGCTGGAAAATACAGCGCTTCTGGCAGAGGCCGATGTCGAGATAGCCCGCCTCTCAGGCAATAAAGACGAACTTGAAAAAGCCCTTGTGACTCTCCAAGACCGGCACAAGGAGGCACGGATAGCGTCGCAAGCTGCTATAGACTTTGCGAACAGTCAGGCGAGAGACGAGCTGGCAGCAGCAAACGAGCGAGCAGTGGAAAGTGTTGCTGCCGCACGCAAAGACGCTGCCACTCGAAGCAAACGGGTAATCACAGGGCAGATGGCAGAACACTTCGTACCATACCTCCCTGGGTTTATATGGAACCCAAAAGACGCTTCGTTTCTCGGAGCCCCGCTCGACTTTATTATTTACGACGGGCTGACGGAAGACAAGGATGAGATTAACATCATCATCGCGGAAGTGAAAACAAACAACTCACGCCTCTCAAAACGCCAACGTAAATGTATCGAGGCTATCGAAGCGGGTCGTGTTTCATTTACCCAGATCACACGCGAACTTGACATTCCGGAGGTAGACTGATGGGCGCTCATGATTTTGAGGCAGACGGTTATGGCAAGACAGTTGAGGAAGCGTATCGGGACTGCGTCGAGCAGGCGATGTACGACTGTGGTCACGACCCCTACAATGGGACGATCAGCACGACGCAAGGTTTTGTTCATATCCCCCTCGAAGAAGGGGAGAGCGAACAGGACTGGTCGACGCGCATACTTGATGATCCCCGGGTCCAGAAGTGGGAGAGCTGTGCGTATCGAGTAACCGAGGACGGATTCCTCTTCTCCGGGTGGGCAGCCTGCTGATGATCTGGACAGAGGCATACCGGCTGCTACGCGTTAAGAACGGCCAACCACACACGCTGTTCCATGGACACCACGGCTCACGAAAGCTACCGCAGGACAAAGAACTGCGCGCTGTCGAGAGGCAAGCGTGGAATCCTGGCAAGAAGGGCAAGTCACCCGGGTTTCTATCCGGATGGCATATCTTGCCAACCAAGGGGCAGTGCGTTGACTATCTCAAGCGGTTCACCGCGAAGGATGACATCGTAGTGTGCCGGGTGATGATCGCCCTGCCGCGGTACAAGCCGCGGTCGAAGGTGTTTCTCGCTCGGTACATGAAGATCGATTCGCTCGATTGGGGGACCGCACTGCAGGAGTACGGACATGTTCGAAGTGCAGACTAACACGATGTGCGACGGCTGGATCAACTGCTGGACAGATACCGACGGGAACAACGTCGAGACCAAAATCACGTACGAGACCCATGACCTAGCGATGTCTGCGATCCACGAGTTCTTCTCTGTCCTCTACCGCTATGGCATGGGTCACACGTACGACATCGAAGACTACCGAGTGGTGCCAGTCGATGCTTGACACACAGCCCCCAATCAGGGAAAATCCCCCCATGGCAGACAATCCTAAGCTAATCAGAGCTTTGAAAGACGGCAAGGATCCGCTCGAGTACCTCGTCACCAGTGTGTGGCCGGGTGACGCCCGGGTCCACCAGAGCGGCGCGATCAAGTACGGGATATGCAACTGGCGAGAGGACAACATACTCGCCAGCACGTACAAGGGAGCGATGCTGCGTCACCTGAGAGCATGGATCGAAGGGGAAGACATCGATCCGGAGAGCGGAGAAAGCCATCTGTATCATATCAGGGCTTGCTGCGCGATCGTTCTCGACTCTGAGATGAATGGGACTCTGATTGATGACAGGGACACGGTTGAGTCCAAGGACCAAGCATGAAACTATTCAGGATCACCCTCCTGACACCGTTCATAAAGGAAGTTCTCGTTGTTGACGCGCAAGCGGCACACAACGAGGCCACCCGATTCGCCAAAGCTCACGCAATCGATCAGCCTCACGGCAAAGCGATAGTGCAGAGCGTGGAGTTTATCCAAGACGTCGAGGGAGAAGCATGAGACACGTATGGATGGGGATATTCTTCTGCCATCTGATCTTCTTGTATATAGTGATGGACGGTTTCGCAGACGGCAAGGTCACCATCTTTTACCCGCTCGCTGTGCTATGCTCAGCCTATATCAGCTGGCACATGAGCAGGAAACGTGAGTGAACTTCAAGCTATCTTCTTCGTCTTCGTAGTCATCGTCGTGGTCGTCATTCCAATCGCAACAGTGTGGAGAAAGAAATGAGCTACATCAGATTTGATTACGGCTGCGAGGCATGCGGCGAGAAGGAAGATCGCTTCGTCCGTCGCTCCGAGATGGATGAACAAGACTGCAAAGAGTGTGGATCCAGAATGAAAAAGCTGCCGGCGGGCCCCACCACTACGTTCAAGTTTGGTGACCGCTCTGCGACGAAGTCCAGGAAGGCAGTCTCCCTGCGCGACAAGGGCTCCTCGCCCTAATTTTTATCCCCGGCGGGGGTGCGTGGGGAAGAATTACTCCCCTCTCTTAATCGAGTCCGCCCACAGTTCACCGAGTCGAGCCCGGCAAAAATTGTTAGCCAAGTCCTGCTTGATCATCCACAACCTCGGCGCCCGGTGCCTGTCGTGGTGATGGTTGTGTATTGCCTCTTGGACGTGCTGCGCTTCCATGATGCGCTCACACAGCGCCCAGTTCTCCCGGGACTGCTGTCGGTTGTACTCTAGTTCGTCTTCCGTGAGAGGCGGCCCACTCGCACAACTTGATATGCCAAGGCATATAATTGCGAGAAAATATATAGAGTAGCGCATCAAGACGTCGGGTAAGGATCCGACCCTGTGCGGGCAGTGTAGTTTGCGACAATGTGGCACTCGCCAACGGTGAAGCGGAAGCAGTCGTAATAGTTCTTGCCGTAGCGGACATCGTCGGAATCGTTGTTGAATCCGAGGAATACGTGCAGACCAGACTTCCAGAAGATGTCTACGGCATGTGCTTGGTCCGCGCCGATCTGTACGCCGTCCACGAGGCAGCGGATACCGTTGGTATCGCGGCCTACAGCGATTTCGTATACCGTACCGGCTACCGGGGTGAAGGACCACCTGATCTGCGCCTTGGTGCCTATATTACCATCGGTGAAGTCTTCCCAGACGAGTTCGTTCGCTGATTGGTCCCACCAGAGTTCCCATGACTTGTTGGTTGCGCCTGTAGCTCTGGAGGCTGCGATAGGTCTACTCGCTGTGATATCGAACAACTCGACGATAGCCTCAACGGCAAAGTCTTGCGTGTTGATGTCGACTGCGCCAGAAGCGACACCTATCCAGTTGGTAATGTTAGATATGTATGCTCGATTGGAACCGAACAGCGCCCCGGCGCCAGTGTCTTGGTAGGTAGCACCACCAGAGGTCCATGAGGTAGCGTGCTTGTCGTCAGCTTCACCGACAAGGGCATCCTCTGTGCCCTCAAAGTTACTCTGCACCATCACCGTATTAGCGAATGTCGGATCGGGTGCAGCCCCGCCTCCGCCGCCAGCGGACTGGTTGCGGATGAACGGAGAGGACGCGACCGTTAAGTCGCGGGTCAGTGGCTTGTTGGGTAGGCGAGTTAGCGACATGGGCTATTAAACTCTTACGCTGTCACCAACCATTACGTATGCGCTGCAGATCGGTGTCGATGCGCCGCCTGAAGTTGTAACGCGCAAGAACGGCATGTACGCAATCGGCTGAATGTAATTAGCGGTCGCCGCGGCGACCAGTTCAACGTACGATGCGTCAGCATGCAACTTGCCGAGGATCTGCACGGTAAACGTGCCAGAGATCTCGACTTGGAGGAAGGCTTCCGGGTGCTTGTAAGCAGGCGGCAGCCTGAAATCTGTGTTTGTGTCGGCTACGACTGCATCAGCTATGGTGACTACTTGCATTGTTCATATTCCTTTGTGCTGTGATGAATCTAGTATTCTACATGCCCAAGAGCGGGGCTGCCATATCAGCCAGCGTAATTCCGAGGGCTACAGCCACAGCGATCTTGAGTATGTATGCTATCAGCTCATTTAGCCGGTATCTGGCCCGCGCGATCTTGAGTTTAATTTTCATGATACAATCCCCGGCGGTCCGTAGACAGCGTTGTCGAGGACGATCAGGTCAAAGCCAGCGTGTACGTGACCCGGCTCGGACGCACATAGCGCCACCACCTTGATGTCACTCAGCTGGCTGAAGGTGTAGTAGGGTTTGAAGAAGTGCTGGAAGCCGGGTTGCCCCTGCGGAATAGCCAGCTCGTGCTTAATCTGCCAGTCATGCCCGAAGCCATTGTCCCGGGCGAACAGATGGATGTCCGTGGAGGACGGCTGCTTGTTACCGACGGCGTCACTGATCACGGACGCGTAGTAGTTGGTCATGTAGGCTGTGTGTTCGCGGGGCACCGTATACTGCGCCATCATAGTCTGGTTGTGACCGACGTCCATGACAGCGTAGTCCACTGTCTCGGCTGCGTTGTGTATCCGCACAGAGGAAGCCAGTGCAACTGGCGCCCCGACGTCTGCCCGCCACACGCGAATCAAAGGCGTGGCCAGAGCAACGGGGGTTGTCGTATCGTCATCGTCGAGGAAAACTCGCTGCCGAGCGACGTCCCAGTTATCGTCCAGTCCTTCCATCTTGATCTGCGCGCCGCGCATGGCTAGCTGATCGACCGTCTGGCTGACGTGCGTAATGAGAGCCGTTTCTGGGTACGGGTAATCGCCGCCGAGCGCCCACACGTCTTCCTGTGTGTCGGCCGCTACGTCCTCATTCTCGCCAAACTTGTTGATCTTGCCGATGCCTTCGTATACACCCATGGGGACCAACAGATTTATATCTGTGATCGGCGCCCTGTGTGAGATTCCTGCTTTCGAATGATTGCTCATATTGGTTTAACCATGCAGCCTAGCTCGCTGCCTTCTTGGAGGCCAACCTCGTGGCCCCACTCGTATCCTGCGTTCATACCCGCGTCGTATGCGTTTTCCGCCAAGCGTAAGACGAGCCCCTCCGCGACCATGTACGCCAGTACGAGGATCAGGACGTTCTTCCCGAAGTCCTTAATCCTCTCCGAGACTGAACGTGATGCCGTCGTGCCAGAGTCGATCAGCCGCTCCTGCGGCGAAATCCTGGACAACCACTTCATCTATTTCTGCTCCTCGTTTCCGAACCTTCCGGTTCATGGGCGCTCTCAGTGTGTCAGCATAACCCGGATCACCTATCTGTGTCCATTTGCAGCCTTGTACAGAGCGCGAAACCACACCGGAGCAGAGCATGCCCACGATGTCCTCAGTGTCTTCGTTTTCAATGAGATACAGCAGTACGTCAGTGACGCGCCACAGGATCCCAATCTGTATGTTGCAGGCGTAACCATCCTCGGTGTTGAGCGACTGGAGGTCCAGATACATGGGCTCCGGCTTGACGTTTACGGTGATGACCTCTTCCTGCCCTAACGGCATGATCCATCGGGGCCCGGGTTCGAGCACCCGACGGACCTTGCCTCGACGTAAGACCACCCCCTTTTCGTAAGCATCAATGAAGACAACGATTTGGAACAGACCGATGAATTCGATGATAACATCAATCAGCCTGTCCAGCATCAGTCAGCTTCCTGCCACTCTCTGATTCGTACCTTGTCCTGATTGCACAATGACAGAGATGTGAGTGCTTGGATGGCGACTCCCTCCAAATCCCCCGTGGTTTTGACCTCATCCAAATCCGGTTCGGGGCAAGGCTCAAGTAACTCGGCGGGGACTTGGACTTTTTCAATTACTGTCTCAGTCACCACTACCGGACGAACTTCCAGCCGCTTCCCGCAGCCGATCAGCAACGCCATTAGGCAGATCAGTGTCAGACCACTCACGATATTCTGGATCCGCATTTCTCTGCTCCTCCATTTCCGATTCCAATGTCTCGAGCCGGTCCATTGCTTCCAGCTCCCGTTGCTTGCGTTCTTCTGCCACGATCAGCGCGTTGACATGTAGCCGGCGCAGCTCTTCGATCGCAGCGTTCTTGTTCTCGAGCTGTTGTTCTAGTGCGTCGACCGTCGCTCGGTTGATCTCCTGCACGCACTCCAGTTTACCTTCGTCCCGTAAACCTGCCTTATAGTTTAGAAACCACGCAGTTCCTAAACTCAGTAACAAAGTGACTCCGCCCAAAGTTACCCAGCGACCGAGTGCCGAGCCGAGGATCCGTTTGATTAGGAACATCATTTCTGCCCCTTCTGGAATACGTTAGCGAAGAAGTACCCACCACCGACGAACATGATGACGTTCTGCCAGATGGTGCCCTCGATGTAACCGGCGACTAGCAGGAAGGTGGCGAGCAGGATCAACAGCACCGCAAGGGTGAACTTGCGGGTCCGGAACCGGATCTCCATTTGCTGCTCGAGCATTACAGCTTCTGCGTGAGTAGAGCGGCGAGCTTTTTCCTGGTGTCCGTGGCCATCTTCACGTTGCCAACCTTCTCAGCTGCCAAGAGGCGAGCCTTGAGTTGCGCAGCGAGGGCGCGGGTCGTCTCGGCGCGGTGCGTGTCTTTGGCACTACGCCTCTCTACGTGCGGACGCGGAGTTTGCTGTGCCGGCGGCGCGGCTGTGCTGGACGAGCCTCGTCCCTCACCCATCGCCTCGAGCGCAGCGTCGGTCTTGTTGACCAGCTTAGTTTTGTTGCGTCTGGTTGCTTCTGTCATTTCCAAATCCCTGTGATCATAGCCTCGCGCAGTTTCTTCGCGCGGCGTCCTACCTGAGTGTACCACTTACTATCCATCATTTCGTGGGCAGCGAGGGTATAGTCACCGATTGCGAGGGCGGCATTGAACTTGCGGAACCAGCCGAAGCGTACAGCCCCCAAGTTATAGACCATGTCTGAGACAACGAGCTGACGAACGGGATCCAAGCGATCGAAGTAGTCGATGCCTGCAGTGTATAGTGCTACGTCAGCGAGGTCATTCGCGAGGAGGAACTTGCCCTCCTCACGAGATATACCATTGTCTTCGAGGTTGCGTCCGTAGCCGATGGTCAGCTTGTTCGCCGTACAGCGATACGGATGCGATCGATATCCCTCGGCGTCCATGACGTGCTCTAGAAGTAGAGCCTCGTCAAACCGAGCCACGGTCTTAGTCGAAGTACATGAACGATACGGAGACGCGAGCAATACCCGTCGCACTGGTGACGTTAGCGACACAGGTCACTGTGACGTAGTCAGCAGGCTGGATAATCTCGGTGTCGCCGATGTTCAACGTGCCGGCGGCAGACGAATAGTGCTTCGATCCCAGGGTCGTGGTCAGCGCGGCGTCAACAAAGTCGTCCGTGACGGCAAATTCGTCAGCGTCGGTGCCATCGCCGAACTGTACCTTGCCCTTTGTGGTGCCGGCAAAGTTTTCGGAGATGTCATATATGTTGACTTCAATCGGCTTGGCGCGCTTGGAGGCATGCGTCTGTATGATGTACGCACTGAGCGATCCGCCGAAGTCCACACCCAACAGGGTCTGGTTCTCTTCGATCTCGTATGACACGACATACGGCAGCCGGTCCAGGTAACGGAGTGACCGCTGGGGTACTTTGCCACCCATCAGTTCGATAAGTCTACTCATTGTTCAGTCCTTAATTGAGTTGAGCTGTGATTATCCCCAATTGCTTGGGGGGCTGCAATCTATTTGGTAAATAATTCCACGAAGCTGGCGCCGAACATCTTGATCGCGGTCACAATAGCAGAAACAGCAATAAGTATCCCACCGACAACACCTCGATAGCGCGAAAATTCAAGCTCGATCCTGTCCAGTTTTCGGACAACTGATGCAAGAGTCTCTTCCTCATCCTCGATATGGGTATCGATTTTGGTTTCAAGCCTTGCAATTCTTTCGTGAAGTTCGACATCAATGTCGCCCATGTCCGGTCCCTTGTGGATACATTTGCCTGATTCTCTCAACTGCTCGAGGGGCTTACAACACCGTCCGCACCGCATCACGACCGGCGGGGATCTGGCCTAAGACCGGGATCGCTTTCGGTATGGTCTGCGTGTGTGGCTTGGAGATAACTTGAGCTGCCTGCGACAGCGTGGGCCCACCGATGCCAGCGACATGAGACATGCCCCTGTCGTCAGCGCCCGTGAAATCGAAGGCCAGCTGAGAGATACCTGTCAGGCCAGAGCGTTGCATCAGCTCGAAGGTGTACTCCCACCCGTCCATCTGGTCGGTCGGTGGCTTGCGGTTGGATCCAGCGTACTGGATCAGTTCGCGCAGCTCGAGACCGATGGCGGTCATGGCCATCATGGCTAACGCCGGGGCGAGAGCCGCGGCGTACTGCGCCGGCGTCTGTGCCTCATCGACGTTGTACTTCATCCGCTTGAGCACGACCTCATGCACAGCGTAGAGGTAACCCTTCAAGTGGTAGACCAGCATGGCAGCTGGATGCGACGCCATGATGGGACGCTGCGCTGCGTTAGGCCGCATGATACTCTCGTCCACGAACTGGACAAGCGCTTCAGCGATCTTCTGGTCGTACTGTTTACCCTCTAAAGCCAGGGACTCGTAAGTTGGCTTGCCGTCGGCAACCCAACCCTTTACGATCTCGGGCGTCAGACCCAGCTCGTCCAGTGCGTTCTGCGCTCTGAACTTCTCTTTCTCGTTCGCCGGGTTGTAGAACTTCTCCATGTTGCTCTGGATGTAGTCGATGCCGACAGCCAATGCCATCTTACGGGTAGCATTGGTGTACCAGTTCAGGCCGGTGTACTTGAAGAACGCGTCGTTCCACTTCCGAGCAGTAGGCGGCATGTAATGGTTGTCGACGTACTCCGTCATGATGTGGTCGTTGAGCGTGTCGCTGATGATGCCGTACGCGCGAGCCATCTCGTGCAGCGCGTTCTGATCAGTAGCGATCTTCTTCATGTTGTTCTTCACAGATATGAAGGCGTCCTTCATACTGCCGGCTCGGATTGCCGGGCCAGCCATATCAGGTAGTGAGGCGAAGACGGTGAACAGCAGGACGCGCATGTTCTGGTAGGCCATCATGCCTGCCATGAACTTGCGGGCGCCCGGGTTAATGTCGTCGCGACCGAGCTGGCCGAGGTTCGCATCGATGTACTTCTCGATGATCTTGAGTTCCTCGTCCGTGGCGTTCTCTTTGCGGGCCTGCCGGAGGTAGCGGTGGTACTGCGCCTTCGGATCCCAGAGTCCCTTCCTGATCGCTTCGTCGACGTCCATGTCAGTCGCCGGCATCGGCTCGCCGAGGATGCGGTTGAACTCCGCACGCTTGACGACGGAATTGATGTAGTTGGACACGATCATCTCGAGGTTGTCGTCGAGGTACTTGTCCATGAACGCGTCGCGGGCCGTCCTCGAGTTCATGTGCTTGAACCCGGGGGTCTCGACAGCGTCGCTCGTTGCCCGTCCGTCCTGTGCGTTCGGATCGATGAGCGAGTTGTAGAAGTTACGCGCCTCAGTGAGTCCCATCTGCCGGTCGTCCATCAGGTGATCCAGGATCTCCTGCTTGTTCTGGACCAGCTTGGCTTGGTCGAACTGACGCGGGAAGTAATTGAGTATGTTGCGCACCGGCAAGCCCATGTCCTCGGCATACTTGTGCATCTCGTCGAACAGGTTGCGTACGTCCGCCTCGACGCCTTGGAACTTCGCGTGCGAGTGTCCTTCCTTGCCGCGTAGGCTACGTGCGTACTTGCGCATCCGTGCGTTCACGAGCGTCGACAACTGCTTGCGATTCTTCCGGCCTTTCAGGTCGGGGCGTTCTTTCAATACCTCCTCCTGAACCCGCGCGACCACCTTGTCGAACCGCTTCGAGAATTGACCCTTGAAGATGTTGACACGTTGGTGGTAGTTCCTGACCTCGCCCTTAGCTGTGCCGTGTTCGTGCCGGCCGAACAGCTCAGCGATTTCCTTAGCGACTGGTACTCGTTTACCGAGTGACTTCATCACTGAGGTACTGGGAGCAAGCAACATGTCATACGCACTGTTTACCCAGTTTCTAAGTAACGCAGCACGCTTGACGATCGCCGGGTACTTGGATTCGAACCGGGCGACTGCTGCTTCCATACCCTCAGTCATGGCGCGGTCACCAAACGGGTTGGTCATGTTGTCAGTCTCAGCGCCGCTCCTGACTCCTGCCTCACGCTCTAGCTTCTCAGAAACAGATACCCTCTGGGCCTCCGCACTAAGCTCGGCGATCTCTGACTCCAGCTCGTTTATGCGCTTGTCCAGCGCAGCACGTCTGGGCTTAGCAGCTGACTCGCGTTCCTCATAGAGGTTGTCGAGTTCGAGTCCACGTCGATAAGCCATGTCGCGGATCTCGGCCGAGCTGTGTGGCCGGAAAGTTTTCTTGGCCGGCGCTTGGTTTTCTTTTGGCAAGCCGCCCCAGAATTTGTACATGGTGACGCCATCGTTCTTGAACCACGCGCGTGTCTGTGCATCCGAAGCGTCCTTCACGTTACCAGCGCGGCCCGCTCGCTCAGAGACAGCATCTGCGAAGTCGGAGAACGTCTGGTTCAACTCAAAACGCGGCCTGCCTTTCATGAAGTCGTACAGCTGCCTGATCTTCGCACCTACGGTGGAGAAGAACTTGTCGACAGCGGTCTTCGGTACTGCCCGCTTGGTGATCCATGCGGCCAATTGATCAGCCATCCACTCGTTGAATTCTTCTTCGGTCTTGGTCTTGGATGCATCACGAAGCTGTTGCTGGCCCTTCGCTGACAGGTTGTTCCACGCCACGCTGTACAAGTGGTGACCCATTTCATGGCCGAGTGCCAATACGGCCATTTGTGGGTTACCGGCCAGTTTGTCGGACAGGTAGACGTATGATGTGTCGCCCACACGGATGTTGCGAGCGTGTACATTCGGGTCGTTGAGTGTCTCCTTGAAGATAGGATCGGACACGAGCCCGTTCTCTATCATGTAGAGGAGCCCGCCATCATCCATGACGACGACAGAGTTTTTCAGCCCCAGAGTATTGCGGACAAAAGTAACGAGTTCCCGCACAGCGGTACGCGTCTTCTGTTGGGCCGCTGACTTCTGAGACATCATGACCTTGACCTTGCCTATGCGCCCCCACACCTTCTTGAGCAGCCGGTTGTCTTCCGCGGTCTGCGGCTGCGCTGCGGTCTTGCCAGTCTTTGTGTTGTCCCGACGCTGACGATCGACCTTGTCGAGCTTCGGATCGTTGCGTTGGTGACGTGTCTCGAATTCAGACGGCTGGTTCTCCGGGTTGGTCTCCTGATCAGTCTCCTGCTGTGACTCGCGGGACTCTGTCAGCGTCGCTTCCCGTACCGTCTTGCCCTCTTCGTTCACGAAGATGTCAGTCTGACGCACGTTACCCGACACCGGCTCCTGAGAGCGTGGGCCGAGTGTGTCGCGCTGGGCCTGCGGGCCAGTCACGTCGGGGTCGCCGGCGAAGGTGCCGCGTGGGTCAGCGGAGACGCCTGTGTCACGTCCGCCGGGGCCAATAGGCTCACCGGACAGCTTCTCAGCACGACGCTCTGCCTTGACCGCTTCGACGATCGCTGCAGCCTGCTGGGGACTCTTCTTGCGTAGCGCCTTGAATGCTCTCGGGTCGCTGAGCACAAACGAATGCGTGCCGTCACCGTTGTCGCGCACGGTGATCATGTCCTTCGGCCATGCGAACTGGACGTCGAATGCTTCCTTGATGCGGTCGCGAATCTTGAGCATCGCTGCCGTCGCTGCGTTCTTCGACTGGTAGTTCGAGACCGGTGCGTATACTTCTGAGTCCTGATCGTCTGGCGGATAGATCTTGTCGAACTCGTCCATTATCTCTTGCGCGGCTTGCGAATCCAGGTCCCCGCGCTCCATCATCTTCGCGGCCATCGCTGCCATGCCCTCGCGGAGACTTGTTATCCCTGCGTCGAGCTTCATCCCTGCCCACGCCAAGGTCGGGATGTGGACCTTCGGGTTGGTCAGCTTCGTGTCGTCGCGACCCTCGTATACCCGTTTAGGTATAACGTAGGAGTCCTTGGGGTTGTCCTTCTGGGCAGTGCGCCGTGCCTTGGCAAAGCGCTCGTTGTATGTAATGTCCTCGCGGAAGTCCGGGTTCTTCGTCTCGGCGACGAACGTGCCGTCGTCCTGCTTGCGGATCTCAAAGTCCTGCCGGGTTGCGTTGGGGATCTCATTCAGGAGCGTAGCGATGCCTTTCTCAGCCTGCTCTCGAGTGTCGTACCCGGCGACAGTCGTCTCGCCGCTTACACCAACACGCGGCTGCTTCTGGAATTTACCGAACGTGAACGACGGCTGTGCTTCAACCTCACCCACTTCGACGCCCGGTCCCACCAAGGGAGCTTCTTCTGTCGGCGTAGGTCCTACACTACGATCGAACTTCCTACCCGAAGGTCCTACCCTACGTTCTGTCTCATCAATGACGTCCTCGCGGCCAAACTCCAGCTCGTCGAGAATCTCATCGTCGAAGTCCATGTTGTCGACCTCAGCCGTGAGGTCCTGATCCCGCTGTGCAGCACCGCGGCGTATCCGCTCGATGATGGCGCGGGCCTGTGCCTTAGCAGCCTCGATCTCGCGCTCGACGAATGCCCTGCGTGCCTCTGGATCCGGCATGCTCTTCGCGGCTTCGTAGATACGACGGTTTGCTTGCTTCAAGTGCTCACGCAGGGCAGCGAACTGCTCTTTGTGGCGCTCGATGAAATCCTGATGGGCCTTGTTTACCACGTCGAAGAGCTTCACGCCCTCGCCATTCATGCCCGGGTTGATGTCGACGTTTACAGCGTCGATAACTGGCTGGATCTTGTCCTTCGCTCCGTTGACAGCGGCCTCTATCTGCGGGCCAACTGCGCCGTACAAGCGATCCCTAATCTCCTGCCACACGGTGTTGTCAGCCGCTTCGAAGCCGTCTTCAAACTTCTCTGCGCCTTCTTCCTCGGGGCGGAAGCGCCAGGATTCGATCGGCGGGATGTCCGGGAGCCTCTCTTTACCCTCCGCGGCCAAGCCTTGTAACTGCGCAACACCTTCTGCGCCACCACCTGAGACCGCACCGACGATAGCGCCAGCTGCGAAGGCGTCGATCACGCGCTTGCGTGCTTCCGGCGACCAGATATCGAATGAGGGGTCATGGTAGGCGAGCGCAGCCATCTGGATGATCTCCTGCGCACCTTCCGTGCCACCTTCAATCAGCAGCTGCTTGCCTGCCCCCACGGCGAAGTCCTTCACGAACTGCTTTGACAGGTCGATAGGCACCCCGGGGAACATTTTGTCCATCAGACGCAGTGCCGGGAGTGCTTCCAGAGCGCCTCCAGCGACGCCTGCCACGAGGCTGGTGAACCCGGAGTCAACGCCGGCCGCCTGTAGCTCGAGGTCAGTAGCGCCCACTTGGGGTGGTATGGAGGCAAGCAGCACACCGGCCTTCTGCCCCCGGGAGAATCCTTGCCTCATCAGCTCCTGAGAGGTCTTGCCTTTGAGCACTGCCTCGCCGAACCACTGCTGGCCCTTCTCGCTGGCCATTATCCTGCGCGCAGAGTCCGATGCCTCTTCACGAGTGGCGCCCTGCCTCATTAGCTTGCGCTGGATCCGGCCGCCGAGCGTCTTCTTGATGTTCATCTCAACGAGTTTCTTGCCGGCTATGCTACCGATGCCACCACCGAGCATGGCTGTTCCCAAGCTGGGAATCGCTTCGCCGAGCGACGCTGCGGCCCACTTAAAAAAGCCCCCCGCATTCTCTATGTCGGTGAAGCCCTGAGACTCCCGTCCGGAGCGCGAGGCTTCGTCGAAGTTCCGGGCTGCTCCCGCTTTGCCTATGTCCTCGAGCGCCGTGATACCAAGCTCGCGACCCATCAGGCCATACAAGCCGTACCCCATCGCTTGGAAGCTGTCGATGCCGCCGCGTAGGCCCGCACCGAACTCCTCACCCAGAGTGTTCGCCGGCTGGAGAACCTCTTGTGGGCGAGACATGAACCGCGCCATCGGGTCAACTTGCGGGTCAGGAACTTCCCCCCGCGGAGTTGACGGCCCGGACATGAACCTAGCGAGTGGGTCAGTAGGCATGGACTTACCTCAAATTCAGTGTGGACTGGTCTTCTAGCATACGCTGTTGGTTCTCAAGTGCAACGTATGCTATTTCTTCCAGTTGCTCCGGAGAGTACCTGTCCTCTGTACCGGGCAGGATGCCGTAGTTAGAGAGTTCGCCCTCAGAGATTGCGTTGCGCACAGCCTGGTGGTCGAAGTTGCTCTCGCGTATACGCGGCGGGATCTGGATCAGCTCGACGGGGCGACCGGTCTCGTTAGCGTAGTCCTGCAGGAGCGCTTTGCGCACGTCCGTGTTGAAGACATAATCTGACAGAGGCGGCGCTTTGTCAGCGTCGGGCTGAGTCCACCCACCGTAGTTCTCGTTGATGTCGTGCTGCCGCGCGATATACGACTGGTGAATCAGCTGACCCATCAGGATCTGCTGCTCCTCGCTATTGACTGTGAACGCGTTCCGGAGCAGAGCAGCGTTGTTGATAGTGAATCTCATCACTGCCGAACTCATTTCAGGAGTTAGCTTGTCCTCCCCACCTACGGCGAGGGCCAAGCCTTTATTGACGTTCGCCAGTGTATCAGCAGTGAACTCTTCGCTCTCGGTCTGGCCGCGCGCGGAGGCGCCAGTCGGGATAATGCGGAGCCCGCCTTGGTTCGTCGTGGCGTAGATGTAACCGTCGCCGCCCTTCATCATGGACTTGATGCCGTTCGGGTCCTTGCCCGGGGGCCACGAGCCAGTCATGAGCACCGACTGGAAGGTCGGGCTATCGATCATACCGAGGTCAAGCGCGGTCACCAGTGCGTCCATCTGCCTATCGTTGATGCGACGTGCGGGCGTGATGCGTCCAGACATTGTCAGCGAAGCTGTATATGCGGACTGCGGCGTCGCGCCTGCCACCGGGCGGACACGGTTAGGGTCGTTCACTACAGTAGTAACCTGCTCGACGCGTTCGCTGTCGCCGGGGTTCAGTCCGCCGCGTACACCAGATCGTGTGTTGATAGACGGCTGGGTCCTGTAGACCTCATTGATCGTATCGACCAGATTGGCTTGGGTCCTCAGTACCCTGCGCTGCTCAGCGCTACCGGCTGGTGCTATCTTGGCGCGCTCCGTCAGGCCGGCGTGTTGCTCGACCATCAGTGGGAACATCTGCCTGTCTACCTCAGCTGCGAGCTGGGGGTTGGCCGCGTTCACTGTGTTGCGCATTTCGTAGTACATGGAGAGCGCAGACTGCGGAGAGTTCTGCGCTACCTGTTGTAATGAAGATGACTGCGGGTCAGACACGAACTCTTGGAACGTGTTGACTGCGTTGTTCTGGTAGTTCAGGACATCGTTGCGTTCCTGCCGGCTGACGTCAGCGATGCCGCCGTGGACTGTGACATTCGGGATCAGCTTGTTGCCCTGCAACGATTCGGCCCGACGCTCGTACTCCTCGACAACGGCTTCTCTTTCGGCGATGGCGCCCTCGCGCTCCTCGACGCTCATGGCTGCCAAGTCTTCATCGCTCGTCCAGCGGTCAGCCGGTACGTGGATGTTGCCGCCGAAGGACCCACCTACATCTGCAGCCTGGGTACGGGGAGCGGTGCCTGCTGCTGCCGCGATAGCTTTGTCTGCCTGCCTGATCCCGAGGTTAATCGGTAATACGTCAGTAGCGACGTCAGCGATGTTAGCGCCCACGCCAGCAACTGTCTCGCGAGCTTGGGCGACCAAGCCTTGGCCTTGGTATCGAGTGCTCGATGACCGGAACTCGTCAGCATCGATCTCCGTTGTATCCCGTGCAGGGGCAAATAAGCTGGCACTTGTTTCTGACGCCTCGTTGGCAGCCTCAACCGGCGCGCTTGCCGGGGGTCCGCCAGCTTGGTCAGCTGTAACTTGCTGGGCGCCGAAGCCAAGACCGTGCAGCTCCGTGGCTGACTCTTTCATTTCACCGCGGCGTACGCGCTTGTTAAGCTCCTGCTGCACACGCGGGCTATACCTGCCGTACTTACGCAGCTCTTCGCGAGACATTCCGTTGGGGCCTTTCTCTGCGTAAATCGCAGCGGCCTCGTCCTGCAAATCCCTATCAGCCTGCTGCTGATCGAAGGTGGTCTGCGTCCGCTCTTCTGCTAAGTTCGCGCGCGTGTTGCGCTCGGTAGCCATGTCGCGCATGAACTTCCGCTGTGTACGCTCTTCTTCCAAACGCTGCTCAAGGCGCTTCTCGTTGCGGCGAGACTTGAACGCGTCGTCGACGAACGAAAACCCCTGCATGAAGCTCTGGGCGAATGCGGTCCCTGTGCGGGAATTAATTGGCATGTGCTTCTACCTTCTCATTCAGTTCTTTCACCGCGCCCATCGTCACGCCGATCGCATCGATCACGCTTATCAAGCCGCGGTGGTCCTTACCGACATTGAACGTATCGTTGAACTCTTCGGCATACGGGCCGATGTGTTCACGATCTTCGCCCTTGTAATTCCATTTTTCTACGCGGATTTTGCGGAGTTTGTCGAGGATATTCTCCGCAGGACCCCTCTTGTCCTTGATCTTCTCGCTAGAAGCGATGATCGATGCACCGATACCGATTACGGTACCGATCAGGTTGGATCTGCGTGCTTTCTTACGCGCAGCGTTCTCAGCATCCCGGACCCGCTTCTGCCCCTCGGCATTCGCGAGCGACGTCAGTCCTGCAAGCTCCTGCCCGAATACTGCGTTCTCCAGCTGGGCACCGGCCTTGCGAGCGCCGATAGCCAAGTCAGTCGTTTGGCGACGAGAAGCCGAGCCTGCGTCTGCGATCGAGATCGCACGACCCAGACCGATCCGGCGCTTCGCTGACTTCGCCTGCCGCGCTGACATTCCCCTGCCACGTGTGGCACGCTCGAACGTACCGGCGTCGACGTCTGCCTTGCGGGCACGACGTGCTCTCGCCTTCCCTGCCCTTTCCTCGGCGCCAACACGGTTGGACAAGCCTTCGAGGACACGCTCTTGGCCGCGTCCGAATTTCTCACCGTTGCGAGCGAAGCTCTCGAGGTTTTCGATATCGTCTCCGCCGCCAAGCCTGGCGTTGTTCGCCCACGCATTGACGTCGAACCCGGTGTCGTATTGTGTGCCGGTCAAGTTAATAGACCGGCCTGCCCCCGGATTAGTGTTGGTAGTCAGCGGCTCAGTCGTCTGCATGCCGAAGATCTCGGGGTTCGTGCGCGACAGCTCTTCAACGCCGGCTGTGAATCTGGATACGTTAGCCATTAGCTTCCATCCGGTATTGCTGGGGGGGCCGGCGCTGGGCCGGGTAGCGTCGAGGTACTACGACTTCCGAAGACCTTAGAGAAGATGTTCTTGAGTCCAGCACGACCTTCCTTGTTCGCGAGCACTCCGCCAATCGCACCAGCGACTGTGCCGAATGCTCCGGCTCTTGCATCGTCGGCGTACGCATTAGCATTTGCCACACCGACGTCTACGCCCTCGCGGATATTCGCCGCCCGGGCAGATGCATCCATGTAGGCGCCTTCGCGCTTACGGCCCTCCATGGCTATGGACACTCGGTCACGGAGTCCCTGTTGCTCAATCGCTTTGTCACCTAGTGACGCAACTCTGCTACGCACTTTCGTGCGCTTCAAGGCGTCGTCAAGCGCACCACCGAAGGTGGGCATAGGCTGTTGACTTCCGCTCTGGGCGATCTGGCTGGAGAGAGAACCACGGAAACGCCGTTTCTCGCGATCGACCTGAGTACTGGCAGCTACGTGCGAAGCATCGCGCAGTCCAACCAGCGCCTGCCGTGACTGTCCAGCCTCTACGATCTGGGATCGCAGCGTCTCTCTGGCACTCGGTTGCTCGGCACGGAAGCTACCCCCGCCGAATCCTGCGATTCGCGCCATTAGTGCACTTCCCTGTGCTCTTTGTCCATAATTGAATTACTCTTTCGGGGCCTCGGACGCTTCTTTTCCCGGGGCGTCAAAACACACGTGCAGCTCACCCCCAAGGATAGCACGAAGTAGACCCTTACCAGAAGTCAAGGATTCAGATAAATTCCCCGGAATCGTGGTCAGGTCGCTGTCCAATAATTGGTGGATGAACGTTATGTCCTTCTTGATCTGGTCCGGCTCTACCGGTGTAAAGTTACTCATTTCCTGCTCCTGTTTCTTATGCGTCTTCGACGTCTATTGGTGTGTACTGCTGAAAAACCTGCTCGTGCTCTGCGAGCAGCTCGTGCTGCTGGACCTCTTCTCTAATCCAGCGCCTGATCTGTCGCCTGAACTCTAAGAGCAGCTCTGCGTTAGTGTAGGTGATGGGGTCGACAGTGCCGTCCTCAAATTCTGGCAGGGTGCCACGGATCCAGTCGGCCACACGTTGCACGTGGGCGTCTGGGATGTTGATTGTAAATTGCATTATGCGGTTCCTTGCTCAG
>Ga0255054_10000352_pt1 | contig 27638 bp, 24 predicted proteins | sample JV7_2_23_MG_FD_188634 | JGI IMG/M metagenome (GOLD analysis project Ga0255054, IMG submission 188634) | Seawater microbial communities from Jervis Inlet, British Columbia, Canada - JV7_2_23 | ecosystem: Environmental > Aquatic > Marine > Inlet | place: Canada: British Columbia | collected... | reverse complement strand
GCCATTGCTTCAAACCCTTCGTTTAGAGCAGATTTGTCTGTCATGCGCTCACCTTTCTGCAAATGCTTCGCAGTAGCATTTTATGCGGTTGTTGGGTAACTAAGGAGTTACGAACGTCATACTGATTACTGAGTTTCTTCATCTAGCCGCTGATATTGAACCCGTCGATAGCGACGCCTGGGCTTGATCAATCCATCTCTTGCTAAAACCTGAGCCGCACTCGACACCACCGTAAGCTGCCGTTCAGGGGCGCGGCATCACATCAGGTGGAGTAGTTTGCGCGTGCTCCAGCGGGGGTTTACCTTGCGCAGCGTCACCAGCTCATCCACGATAACCGCGTCTGTCTACCAAGACATCAACGTGGTCGGTGCGAGCGTTCTTGAAACCAAGCCAGACCATGTTGCATGAACTGGCCGGCCCATCTACCCTGGTGCCCAGGATGGGCGTCTTACTGGATATGTTGATGCGTTTGGCGGATTCGCTGATGGGATAGTAATTCAGCTGGTAGTCTTCGAGAAATCTATGTCTCTGTTCACTCACGACAACACCTTTCCAGGGTATGTGGACCATTTCCTCTAAGAAGAAAGTGTTACCGCTATCCTTAGTATTTAGGTTACCGATGTCCCATTATGATTCGGTTGATTAGATATACAAATAATTATCAAAGACCGTCAGGCTCAATATGGATGATGACATCGCTTATAGGAAGCAGAGATTCAAGCAACCGTTCTTTTACTACATGTGAAATCTGATGCCCATCACGTACTGACAAGTCGCCGCTTACAACCACGTGAATATCCATCAAGAACCCCAACCCACTCTTACGAATTCTGCACTTTTCAACATCAACCACGCCTTCGACTTTAGTCGCAATTGATCTAATTTGTTTTTCTACCTCTCCGGGTGCAGCAGCATCCATCACTTCATCGAGCGCTGGACGTAACAGGCGAAAACCATTGAAGAGGATCACACAACAAGCTAATAAAGCGGCCCAATCATCCGCTGCTTCATATCCAGGGCCACCAACAAGAGCTATGCTTATCCCTAAAAATGCAGCCACTGAAGTAATCGCATCAGAGCGGTGATGCCAGGCATCACTCTTCAGAGCGTTGCTATCCAAGGATTGACCTATCCGGAACATCCTCCGATACAACATCTCCTTGGTTAATATGACTAAAGCAAGGACGAGCAATGTATACCATGCCGGTGTATGGTGAGGGGTAAGAATCTCCCGGATACTCTGGACAGCAATAAGGATGGCGGCGCCTATAAGAAATACCGCGACCATTACGCCCGCAAGCGACTCGGCTTTTCCATGTCCATATGGGTGGGATTGATCTGGTGGTTTCGAGGATAGGCGAAGACCACCCCACACCATTAGGGATGAGAATATGTCGGCTGTTGACTCAATCCCGTCTGCGATCATTGCATAGGAATTGCCTAGAACTCCAGTTGATATCTTCACCAAAGCAAGGACGAGATTTATTGCAATAGCGCTGCCTGCTAATGCCAAACCAGATTCAATCGATTGCATAAAATCGTCTCCGCTAGATCTTGTCCATCGCGGCCGAACGAATCCGAGATGAGCACCGTAGGATGACTCTACTCCATATCAGACTCGCGCGCATCCCAGGACCAGCGATAGTCGGCAGGAAAAGTCTTCTGCAATGTGATAATACCGCCGCTCTAATCTCCCGTCCAATTTGGGGTGGCTTATGAACTCTATTGAAGGTGCCGGGCTCAGAAAATTCCTCCTCTTCCAGCAATCCTTGGATTAGTACATCAATAAAACAAATCCTGTTCTGAGCGAAGCGTGGGAAACCGAGGATCTTCAGTTGATAATACCGAATCCTAAATAGGGGGGCTTGGAGCGTCAAACTGCTTATTAGGGTGGCCTAGCAAATTGCGGTTCAATAGAACCTAACTAGATATTAATTGACCACCCACACAAATTCTACGCCAGTGCCTCAATCGAGTAAACATCTTCAAAGTTGCATTTGAGAGTTGAAGCTGCCTAGAAGATTGTCATCTGGTGTGGATGCGGAAATAAGACTCTCCAGATAACAACAAATCCTTACGGGAATAATGGATACAGGATGGGCAATGTGATCATAGTGCTGATGAAAAGAAAAATAGTGAGCAGTATTCCCACGCGTGCGTAGTCAAAGAACTTGTAGCCTCCCGGGCCAAAGACCAGCACATTGGCCTTATGACCCACCGGTGTGAGGAAGCTAGTGGCAGCGCCGATGACCACAGCCAGCGTAAAGGTCAAGTGGTTGGCTCCCAGGCTCAGGGCGGTGCTAAGCGCAATTGGCACGACCAGTACCATGGCCGCCGCGTTGGACATTGGCTGGGTGATCAAAGCTGCCAGGATGTAGATCCCGGCAAGCGCGGCCATCGGACCAAGATCGCCTACCGTTCCAAGCAGCAAGTCAGCTATATAGCGGGCAGTGCCGGTGGCTTCCATGGCAGTTCCTAAAGGAAGCATCCCAGCCACCAGGAAGACGGTTCGCCAGTCTATGCTCTCGTAAGCCTCGTCCATTGTCAGACAGCCAGTCAATACCATTGCCACCGCGCCTATGACCATGGCTGTGGAGATATGGAAGTCAGCAAAAAGAACCAGTCCGACTACCAGGGCCATCAACCCTATGGAGATGGGCATTTTTTGCTGGCGATGCTCGGGGATTGTCACTGGCTCCAGAACCAAGAACTCATTTTTCTCATTCAGTGCTGGTAGGCGATGACGCGGGCCTTGTAAGAGCAAAGCGTCGCCAAACTGTAGTCGCACACTCCGCAAGCGCTCTGTTATAACATCTCCATGTCGCCGGATGGCCAGGAGGTTGAATCCATAGCGGTCCCGGAACTGAATCGAGCGTAGATTGCGGCCCACCATGGATGAGCGCGGCGCCAGAGTCGCCTCGACGACATGAGCGCTGTCATCATCAAGTTCACCCAATTCTATGTGTGGTTCTGTCTCGATTGCCAACCCAAGCCTGTTACTGGCATTCATCAGGTTTTCGGCCGAGCCTTCTACCATCAAGAGGTCGTTTGGCTGGATCAGGGTGTTGCGATCTAGCGTTGTTTTCACATCCTCATCTCGAATAATGGCGATGACGGTTAAATCGTAGTCCGCCCCTAAACGGGATTCAAACAGTGTTTGGCCAGCCAGGCGTCCGTCTGCCAGCACGCGCACCTCGCTGATGTAGTCGCGCAACTGCTGAGCTATATGGTCTTCCTCGGGTGGCTGCCTTATCGGTAACAGGTGGCGGCCAATAAATATCATATACAGGATGCCCGTCCCGAATACAACCAGACCGATCGGAGTGAAGTCAAAAAAGCCGAAAGTAGGCAGCCCATGTTCTGCCACGATGTTGGTTGCCAAAATGTTAGCGGGCGTGCCGATCAGGGTCATCTTGCCCCCCAGTAGTGAAGAGAAAGATAGTGGAATGAGCAATTTGGACACCGGCACCTTGGTCTGACGGGAAATACTTACCACCGCCGGTAGCAGCATAGCAGTCGCACCGACATTATTTATAAAAGCAGAGATAATTCCACAAATCAGCATGATCACTGCGATTAGCCGCATTTCACTCTTTCCGGACAGTCGCAGGATAAATTTCCCCAGGATACTGGCGACGCCGGTCTTGAACATTCCGCCGGACACGATATAAACCGCCCAAACAGTAATCACAGCCGGGTTGGAAAAACCAGCGAACACATCTTCCGGACCAACCAAGCCGGTGAGCGCTACAGTCAAGAGGACAATTAAGGCGACCACGTCAACGCGCAATTTTTCGGTACCAAAAAGCACCAGTGCTCCAACAATTATGGCCAGTGTTAGAGCGATTTGAGTGGTCATTTGTTCAATCCTTTTGACATACTTTTATTCGCGGTCATCAAGGGCATTCACAAATCTGTAACTAATCAATTGCAGTTGGGGTGAGCCTAATAAAGATCGTAGGCCCACATGCACTAAATTCTCCGGAAATTTCTCTCGACCTCTGAGTATCTACCATGATCTTGCGGTGGTCATAACAGCCAATAAAACGGACATCACTGACAACACGACGACGAACACTGCAAGTGTAAACGATAAGCTGATCTTGAGAAACTGTAATCAACCACGAACTTTCCAGTGATGGTAATCAGGGCTCTTTAATGATCCCTGCCCCTTCACGTTCCTGCCTGAACACAGATTCAGCGGATATCAGGATACCACTCCACCTTATTAGAATCATATAATTAAGGAAAAGTGTAATTTTTGGGCTCCTGCAAAAGTGCTTTTCCTCAAGCTTAATGAATCCGTTGATAAACGCGTCGGATTACCTCCGCGGGATTTCTTGTTCCTGGATATCACCCCAGCCAAGAAAATGCTTTTGCTATCAAACATTATTGCGAGGGTACTCGTTTTCAAACATCCTTGGATTCAACTACCAAGTGCAACTCTGAATTCGAATTAGATTAGTACTCAAATGGGTCTGACCGCTTACTTATTCAGAATTCCACTCCTGAGGCAAGGCTTATCGGATTCGAACCCAGGATCCAGAGTTATCAGTCCGAATCCGAAATGAGCACCCTGCCCCTCCCCCGTTTTTCGAGAATCAGGAAAACCTTAAAGAATTCAACCCTATAAACCATTATCCCCGGGGTCCTTAGTCCGAATCCTAAAATGCATACCTTAAGGCTGTTTCTTTAACGAAGAAAGCGTCCTCGCGGGCGCTTTCTTTTCAGGTAGCGGGGCTCAGAGGAGTTTATCCTGAGCCCCTCGACTTCGCTCGGGATAAACTCCATCGAAGGGAACCTAGGACCTTCAGGTTATGAGACCGAGTCCTGAAATGGGGGGCTTGGACCGTCAGGCTGGGTATCCAAGGGTGGCTTTTCGATTTTCGATCACTTAGAGCCCGGCAAGCTTCGAAACTCTAGGTTTCACCCATTCTATACATAGGAGTAACGGTAGCAAGTGTTTTCAAAACCCTTATTGGACCAAGTCGAAACATAATTGTCAAAAGTCCTTGCTGCACTTGCGAGTTGAATCTGCTTTGTCTAAAAGCCATCTCGTCATTGCATTAAAGTTCAAATGTCCTCACACACGGTTATGCTACGATCAGGCGAGATCGAAGCGGTCAAGGTTCATTACCTTGTTCCACACCGCTACAAAGTCGAGCAGGAACTTTTCCTGGGAGTCCTCACATCCGTAGACTTCTGCCAAAGCCCGGAGTTGGGAATTCGAACCGAAGATGAGGTCGACACGGGTGGCGGTCCACTTGAGTTCACCCGTTGCGCGATCACGACCCTCGAACAAGTCTTCGTCTTCCGAGGTTGCCTTCCACGCCGTCTTCATGTCGAGTAGATTCATGAAGAAGTCATTGGTAAGCGTCTCTGGCTGCTTGGTAAAGACGCCGTGCTGGGATTGTCCGAAGTTAGCATTCAAGACACGCATACCACCAACGAGAATTGTCATCTCAGGAGCGGTCAGTGTCAGTAGTTGCGCCCGATCGATCAGCATTTCTTCTGCCGATATGGCGTATTTGGTTTTGAGGTAGTTGCGGAACCCGTCTGCGGCCGGTTCGAGTACGGCGAATGAATCCACGTCTGTTTGTTCCTGTGACGCATCCGTGCGTCCCGGCGTGAAGGGAACGGTCACATCGTGACCGGCATTCTTCGCAGCCTGCTCGACACCTGCGCATCCACCCAGAACTATCAAATCGGCGAGTGAAACCATCTTCCCACTTGACTGCGTGCCGTTGAACTCCTTTTGGATTTTTTCAAAGGTCTTCAGCACTTTCTGCAGTTGGGCTGGCTGGTTGACTTCCCAATCCTTCTGCGGCGTAAGACGGATGCGCGCCCCGTTCGCCCCGCCGCGCTTATCGGAGCCGCGGAACGTAGACGCCGACGCCCAGGTCGTCGAGACCAGTTGGGAGACAGACAGTCCCGAGGCAAGGATCTTGCCCTTGAGGTCAACGATATCCTGCGCATCGATCAACTCATGATCGACTGCGGGCACCGGGTCTTGCCAGATGAGTTCCTCCGCCGGGACCTCCGCACCGAGATAGCGCGAACGAGGGCCCATGTCGCGGTGCGTCAGCTTGAACCACGCCCGGGCAAACGCGTCTGCGAACTCCTCCGGGTTCTCGTGGAACCGGCGCGCGATCGGCTCATAGATCGGATCCATTCGCAGCGCCAGGTCGGCCGTCGTCATGATGGTCGTCACCCGCTTCGACGGTTCGTGAGCTGCCGGTGCGAGATCCTTATCATCCGGATTGACCGGGACCCACTGCCAGGCTCCGGCGGGGCTCTTCACCAGATCCCAATCGTAGCCGAACAGCATGTCGAAATAGCCCATGTCCCACTGGGTCGGATTCGGCGTCCAGGCCCCTTCGATGGCGCTGGAGATCGTGTCATCCCCTTTGCCGCTGCCGAAGTTGCTGGTCCAGCCGAGACCCTGCTCTTCGATGCTGGCGCCCTCAGGTTCCGGACCGACAAGCTCCGGATCGCCAGCGCCGTGGCATTTGCCGAATGTGTGCCCTCCGGCGATGAGCGCAACGGTCTCCTCATCATTCATGGCCATGCGCGCGAAGGTCTCTCGAATGTCGCGGCCAGAAGCAACCGCACTCGGTTCGCCGTTCGGCCCTTCCGGGTTCACGTAGATCAGGCCCATCTGCACGGCAGCGAGAGGATTCTCGAGTTCCCGATCACCGGAGTAGCGTTTGTCACCAAGCCACTCGCTTTCGGTTCCCCAGTAAATGTCCTCTTCAGGCTCCCAAACGTCCTCGCGCCCGCCAGCGAAGCCGAAGGTCTGTAAACCCATCGACTCAAGCGCACAGTTGCCGGCAAGGATCATCAGGTCTGCCCAGGAAATCTTGTCGCCATATTTCTGCTTGATCGGCCAGAGCAACCGGCGCGCCTTGTCGAGGTTGACGTTGTCCGGCCAGCTGTTGAGGGGCGCGAAGCGTTGAGTGCCGGTCCCAGCGCCCCCGCGGCCGTCACCGATGCGGTATGTACCTGCGCTGTGCCATGCCATGCGGATAAAGAGTCCGCCGTAGTGACCGTAATCGGCCGGCCACCAGTCCTGCGAGTCGGTCATCAGCGCATAGAGGTCCTCTCTCATAGCCTGAAGGTCGAGTTTTTTAAATTCCTCATCGTAATTGAACTCCTCGCCCATTGGATTACTCAGATGAGAGTGCTGATGAAGAATATTTAGGTTCAACTGGTTCGGCCACCAGTCTCGGCTCGACGTGCTGCCTCCGGAAATAGGATTGTTAACTCTACCCGTTACCGGGCACTTGCTCTCTTCGTCCATTAGGATGCCTCCTTATGTTAAGTTCAAGCAATTTGAATCGGATTGAATAATGTTGAATTAGATTTTCTGGCATTTCTGGCAAACGCCATAGAAGGTAACTTGATTTCTTATGATTTGATATCCTTTGGCTTCCTCTAGCGAAAGTTGTACATCTGGAAAGTCTCGTTCAATATCGACTAGGGTGTGACAGTGGATACAAAAGAGATGGTGGTGGTTGCTAGTATTCGTATCAAAACGCGCCCCACTTCCGCTCAAGTTTTCCACAGGGGCCAACTCACCGAGTGCCACTAATTCACGCAGGGTATTGTAAACGGTCGTCTGAGAAACATCAGGCATCCGCGAGATTACAAGTTGGTATAACTCCTCTGCGGTAGGGTGACTTTCATCTTCTGCTAAGAGTTCAAAGATGAGTCTGCGTTGGGGAGTGATCTTGAGGCCTTTCTGGCTGAATAATTGAATGATAGCTTCCGAGGATTTCACGATTGCACCATATTCCTGTTTAGTAATGATTATTATTTTGAAAGATTTATAAATTATATACCAAATGATTTCAGGATGTCAATCATTCATCCGTTGTTGCACTTGGTAGTTGAATCTACGGATATTTTTGTCCTTTATGTTGCATTAAATGGTATTTTGATAATTCATGTCGAATCATATTTTCTTTATCTTAACTCTGGGGAAGTATTCGAAAAAACTAACCGGGGAGTTGGTCCTCATTCGTACTGGATGTGGGAAAGGGGCGCAAAATCCTTAACTAAACTATAATCATGCCTTCTTTACCCAAATTAATCCAAATTAGAACCCATTCGAAATTTCGGAAATCAACGGAGACTACCGATGACATGGAACAGGCTGTTGAAATTTACCTTGGCAATCATCATCCTGCTGGCAAGCTGGAGCTGCAGCTCGTCAGGCTCCGACACAGATGACGACGCATCGCCAACAGGCCTTGGTACGGAAGGCGAGATCACGCTGCCGGATTACCCGCTGATTTCAATCATCGAAGCCGAACCTAGGGTCGCCTCCCCCGGGCAACAGATCTCTCTGACCGGAGTGGAGGGGGTTACCGGGACACTTACATTCTCTACTCCAGAGAGGGAACCGATCACTGCCATAATAGAAAACGGAATTGGGGTGATCTCCCTCTCTCAAAACGCACCTGCGGGGACATACACCGGTATGCTCGAAACCGAAAACGGTGCGCTGGCTTTCAGCACTTTCAGGGTTGCCGTGGAGCCGGGTGTGTGGCTGAGGACGAGCCAACGCTTTGTGAGCCCTGAGGAGGAAACGGTGCTTTCGATCGAGACCTTAGGGCTTCCTGAGGAGACCGTTGCCACCGTGTATATGTTATCGGAAGCAGGTGAACCGATGAGCATACTCGTCCCCGATGAGGTAGGCCGACTGATACCGGGGATCCCCGTCCCGCTCTCGGACCTAGAGGGTCGTTCCCTGCTCCTTGACTCCCGCTACCAGGGTGCCGTCCAGGTCCGGGTGGAACCCATAGGATCAGATCCATCCGGTGGGATTGGTATCTCGGAAGCACCCATAATCGACGAGGCTGAGGCTCCGCTGTTCGACGGTTGGGTCTCCAACACCATCCAACTGACCGCCTGCGCCCAATCCGGGATAATCTCAGGGGATATCGGGGGGGAGGGCTTTATCAATGCCGTGTGGGCGGACGGTACGCTGCAAAGCAACGCCGTCTACACCACCGATGGATCCTTCTCCATTGAAGCCGGACCAGGCGTGGTGCTGGTCCAGGCATTCCGTGTAGATCAGGAACCGATCCCGGAACCTGAGAGCCAACTCTTGGCGCTGGGATGTGGGGAGACTGTTGAGTTAGCCCAAGTTGGACGCACAAAGGTCGCTTCTCTGGCTTCTGCATGGACGAGTACGGGGATCCCTTCCATCCGCGCTCAAGCCCCGGGCGAAATCCCACCAAGCCAACCGGTCGCGCAATCAGGAGGCGATGAGCCATGCCGGACGGGCATGATCTGGACGCTCATTAGCGATTCGGACGGCGCCAGTCCGCGTTGGTCCTCGCTGGCGGCTGTGGCACTCAAGACGGCGCTAAACGGGGCAGCAAGTAAAGCCACCATCTCAACGATGGCTGACGCCCGAGCCCTCGCTGAGAAATACGCGCTAATGGAGTTAACAGAGGCTGCGGAGGAAGATAAGGAAGAAATCATGGAAGCCTTGGTATCATTAGCCGCCTCTGATTTCACGATCCCCCTACAGGCCAGCATGGTAAGCGGGAATTACTTCGTGGGCCTTTTGGCCCATCCGGTAAATCCCGGAGATGCCCAGGTGAGGGCATCGGGTGAAGGCTCTGCAGGAGCACTCTTTGATCCGACCTTCAGCGCCTATACAGATTTCGCCGAACGTTTCCGCGGGGCAGCTATCTGCGGGTCAGCCGAGCCTGAACAAAAACAGATTGAATTGGACGAGGGAGTACCGATTATCTACACCGTCACAGATCTCGCCGGCGAAGGAGCCGATGGGGCGAGCGTGACGATCAGTCCGCCCAAATGTGGGCAACTCGATCCGGCGGAGGGCTCCGTTGACGGCCAGGAATTCCGGACGGAGTTCACCATGGATACCGAGAAGTACTGCGCCGAGGCGCTCGAATTCGAAGCCAGCTGGTCGGGTCCACAGGGGTCGCTTTCGACAAAGCCTGGTGAGACGATCGTGCACCTGTCCCCGCAACTACCCGAGCTCACGCTCTATGCCGGGGCTGCGCCTGGGATCGGGAATACCGCCGCGCTTGCCAGCGCGATCACGCTCTATGAGGATTATGATGTACGTAATCAACCCGGAGGGTTGCCGACCTTCACGCAGGACCCGGTCTGCGGTTTCCTCGAGGGAGGTATGGAGCTTACAGGGCCGGGGTTCTTCACCCATTCTGAATCCCCTGGCAAGCGGGCTGAATCCATGGTCCAGGTCTACAGGTCCGAGGACACGCCAGTCAACCGCGTTGTCCTGAACATGCGCCTTGACACCTGGGCGGTCCCCATTGGAGACGATAACATCATTCGCGGCGCGTGGGCTTCCGGGGCAAACGCCAGCAATCCGATCCTGACCGAAACACCGGGGACGCTGCTAGTTTATGATCTGAAGAACCCGGGAAACCTGCCTACAGTACCGATCATTAGCTGGGAGCTCGGGCGCAATCTGGAAGGGGCCAGCGCGCATACCATCCTCATCATCTATAAGGTGATCGATTGTGGAGATGACCCGGGCATCTCTGATTTTGGATCCTTCGTGACCACGGATGCCAGGATCCTGCTCGAATCGGACGATGATTTCCCTAGCCCATCTTGGGATATTGAAGAGCTCCCTGAATTCGACGGCGAACGGTTACAGATCATCATGTGGGTCAACTCCCTGGTAACGACCGCCAGCATTCGAGATGACGATGAAGGTGCCTACATCCATGGACGCGGCCGACTCAACCTCCTGCTGAACGTTCACCTGGCACAGGAAATCGATTAGCGGTAGCGTCTGCTGACGCCACCGGCATTTTACGGGTTTATCGGATCACAAGCAGGCGTGTTAAAGCTCCATAGAAATTCGTGATGAGGCTTCAACTTCTGATTAATCGACAAACCTGACGAGCTACGTTTGTAGCCAACCGAGAGAAAAAGCTCGAAATAAGGGGGGGGCTCATAACCTCACGGTTACAGGCTCGAATAATAAAACAGCCTCCTTGGCGACGAAAAGATACGACAAACCCCCCATTTTGCGGCAGTTTGATGCATATAACGATCGATTCCACCTGGTTTTTCCGCATGAATCGGCCATTGAGACCTCCGGAGCATTGCAACTCAAGAAGACTGGGTCCGCGGGGTCGGAGGTTCGAATCCGAAAACGAGGGGCTCGGGAAAACGAAAAGACACCCGGTCGGGTGCCTTTTCCTCAAAAAGGTAGCGGGGCTCAGAGGAGTTTATCCTGAGCCCCTCGACTTCGCTCGGGATAAACTCCGTTGAAGGGAACTGAGGACCTTCAGGTTACACCGCACCGTAACCGGCGCGGTACGGTGTGAGTTGGAACCCTAAAAAGGGGGCTTTGGGCCGTCAGGCTAGGTTCCCAAGGGTGGCCTGTCGATTTTCAACTACTCGGAACCCAGCGAGCAATAGTTCCAATTATCCTACACGCGGAGGGTCAATCTAGCATGTTCAACGGGTATCTGACTAGAATCACCACAAATACTTCATCTTCGTTCTTCTGTGTTGTTCTTGCGAGTTGAATCTACGGATATATACAGCTCCGTCCTATCCTAGATTTGAGACCCATTGCACCCACCATAGACCTCATGGCTCCCAAGATATAGCAGACACCCGGCTCGCGAAATCTAAGATCCGTCTGGACCACAGCAGCGGGTATGGACCACACGGCTCTGAACCGTGAGATTGTAGCTCTCCGGGTGAAGGCTCCATTAGACTACGTAATTAGCGCTGTGGGTTACCGGTGCGTGGTCAGGATGCTATCTGCTTCATCGGTGTATCGATGTGATTGAAGAAGACCTTATAACCCTCGCAGAGATGGATGAGCCCGGGCATGCCATCCGGCGTGTTTCACCCGGTTTATCGGGCCCCAACATTGCAGGCAAAGAGCACATAACATTACCGACAATAGAGCCGTAGGCAATCTCGGTTCTCCTAGCCATAGGTGTGCAGCTTGCGCGTATCAACTACTTCTGTTATGGGTGAATGACCGATATTGTCGAAGTGGTAATCCAGCTCTGCATAGTGATCACAAGTTTATAAATTCCCAAATATTTCCGATGCAAATTTGGTTTTTTACCATCTGCCTTACGATTACACCGAGACTGATAGAAGCAGGGCGTTCTATCTTTAATATTTGTTTGGGGGTAGGCGCTTGGGGCAGAATAAAAATAGGCTAGTCCGCTGAATGGATAACTTCGACTAGATCTTCAATACTTCGTGTTTCACGGAATTCGCCGGTTATTATTTGTGTCTGATTACCTTCCTGATGCAGCAGGAGAATCCGTAAATCCGAAATAAGTTTCACCAAATCATCAAACGAGAAGCTTTGGTGAAGAGAAATAAATTCGGCTTCCAGGATCACTGTAGCCGGACTTGCAACGGCGATTTTCTCCATCACCATACTGTCGTCCATGTCAAGAACAGTGACGTCGTTCTTTTCATTCTGTCTTAATAAACTTGCGACGCCTTCAACAAGAAGTGAATGTCCAACAAGTATGATCGCGTTTGATGATCCCATAATTCCAAATCATAAGGGGGTTTGATTTATAAATCCCTGACTATATAAAATAACGATGCTTTGAGAATTGCATCTTCGATTATTTGCTATACCAACAGACCAGGTTACACCGGTCTGTTGGTATAACAGTCCTGTACCTTACGGGGTGTGATAACCGTCAGCGTATTCAGCCAGGGCGCCTACATTGCGCGGGCTGGCCGTGCCACCCTCAACATGGCAGTAACCACAGGCATACTGCACAGTGAGATAAGGCATGGTTTCGCCGCCATCTTCACTGAACTGTGGCGCATCGGTTGCGGTGTTGATGGCAAACAAATGCGCGCGAATATCACCCGTGAAGATTGAAGCATCGCCGGTGGCGGATTTCACCATCGGGGGCATGTGACATTCAACACAGGTGACCAAAGAGCCCATCACACTTGATTTTTGATTTGCTACTTGCTCGAAGTGGCAGTCCTCGCAAGCGTTCCATATACCCTTACTGGGGTTAAACTCTTCATCGGCGTAGACTGCGCTCTTATGCGGATCGTGGCAGGCGACACAGGTGAGCGCCATATGCTTAGATGCATAGAGTTCTTCAGCCTGTTCGTGGTGGCGGGTGAAGCCACCGGAAGCATTGATCGCATCGACACCACCGCGGATATGGCAATCACCGCAGGCTTGGGAATCGCGATCAATGGTGAGTGCCACACCATAAGGATCAGCAGCATGATTGCTGCCGGGGCCATGGCATTCTTCGCAAGTAATGCCCGATTCGGCCCATGTACCGACAAGGCCTTCGAGGCCGTCCTGATTGCCTTCGGGTTGGTAGCCGGTCGTGTGGCATGGGCCACAGTTGTAGGGCTTTTGCTCACCAGCATGGTAACCAACCCAGCCTCCAGTGGATAAGTTGTACTGGGTCGTGGCGGATTCGTCACCGGTGATGATGTAGCCATCGAGCCCAATGAAACGCGCTTTCCACCCGAAGCCACCGATCACGTAGGAAACCTCGTCCCAAGAGACACCTTCCGGCGGTGCGGGAACCTCAGAGTACGGGTATTCCGGGGGCTGCCCGTCAACCACTTTGTTGAGCTTGAATGGATGGCCGCTGAGCACGAAGGTCGAGTAGATGCCTTCATGGCAGGCACCACAAGTAGCAGCACCGACGTAATCCGCACCCAGGCTAGCCATGCCAGCATCACCGGCGGGTCCAGCTGGACCTGCCGGTCCAGCTGAGCCTGCTGGTCCGGCTGAGCCTGCTGGTCCTTCGGCACCGGCACAGGCTGCCAGGATCAATATTGCAAGGGTGAGGATGACGAATAGTGTTATTCGTTTTCCTTTCATTACACATTCTCCTCTTTAACAGATGATTTGATCAATTTGATCTTACGGCGGGTTCGTTAATAGACGCTCCTTTTCTGCGCCAAACCCGTGAATAACATGCAATTGAGCACACAGGCGGCACCATTTCAATAGGGTATACCAACCAATTATAGGCTGGTTGCCCTATGTTACAACATAGGCTAAATTAATGATAGTGAAAAATGGCATGAATAATATTCAGAAATTCTTATTTTGGGGTCTAGCGGTGTATACCAGCGGGCCAGCTCAAGAGTGGTCGCGGGCAAGCGATATTTGGTACTTGATCCGGCTGGTTCAAATTCTTCAGGGCACCTCAAACCGGTGGGGGTGACGGTTTGTGAGGGGGGATAATTTCTACGATTGGTGAACAGATTTAATCCGAACGCGGCGTGTAGGATTTAGGGGGTAATCAGCCCAGCTCGAATGGCGAAGCGGGTCAATTCAGCAGCGTTATGCAGATTGAGCTTTTTCATGATTCGCTCCCGGTGACGGGCAACAGTGTTGGGGCTGATCTGGAGACGATCGGCAATGTTATTGCTGGTTAAACCTTCCGCCACCAACTCCAGCACCTCAACCTCGCGCTCGCTGAGCACAGAGAGGTCCCGGCGGTCCACCTCCCCAATCCCTGCTTCGGAAAAAGAGCTTCCGGTAGCAAGCTGCTGATAACTGTCCAGCAACCAGCGCGCCAGGGAAGGTTGCAAATAGACATGCCCTTTTGCAACGGAGAGTAGAGCTTCCACCAGCGTTTCGGCGGCTGAAGCTTTGGTGATGTAACCTGATGCTCCGGCGGAAAGCATTGTGAAGAAATACTCCTTATCCTCGTGTACTGTGAGTACCAGCACCTGACACTCCGGGAAACGCTGCTTTAGAATGCGGGTGGCTTGCATGCCATCCATTTCAGGCATGGTAATGTCCATGATAACTACATCGACTTTAAGGGTATCGAGGAATTCGAGCGCTTCCTTACCGCCGTTGGCTTCCCCGACCACCTCGATATCTTCCTGGGTGGCCAAAAAGCTCACTAGGCCTGTGCGGATAACCTTATGATCATCCACGATCAGAACCCTGACTGGTTTCATCAGATCACCTCCGTAGTAACCATGCGGGGGATCTCAACTGAAACGGTCGTACCTTTGTCTGGGCTGGATTCGACCGCAAATGTACCCCCTACAGCTTCTACACGTTCGCGCATGCTCAAGAAGCCGATTCGTCGTTTTCCCACAAAGGGAAGATTCGGTTCGAAACCGATACCCTGGTCACTCACCTCTAGCTGAATCACATTATCCAGGAAGGTGCACACGATCTGCGCCGAGTCAGTGCTGGCATGTCGTGCGGTGTTGGTAAGGCTCTCCTGTGCCACACGGTAAATCACGGTTTCAACTGCGGATGACAGTTCGTCCTTGTTTCCGTGGATAGCGAGTGTGACCGTCAAGCCAAGGTTCTTTTGAACCTCATCAACCAGGAAGTGAAGCGCCTGGAGAATACCCAGGTCATCGAGTTTCGCCGGGCGCAGCTGGTGCACGAGACGTATAATGTTGCCAGAGATTTCGCGGCAAATTTCCTGGATGCGTCTGATGTTCTCACGCATTCCATCTGATTCGGGCAGCATTTTGTCCACCGCAGCGATCTCGAGGCCAAGTGCGGAAAGTAATTGGGCGGTTTCATCATGCAATTCGCGCGAGATGCGTGATCGTTCTACCTCCTGGGCATCGACGATGCTACGGAGCAGCGTCTGTTGGATTTCCTTGCGCTTCGTTATCTCAAGCCGTGTCTGTTCCGATGCGGAGATGCGCGCTTCCTGCGCCGTGATAAGCTCCTCCTGGCGTTCCCTCTCAACGGTCTGGGTTGCGCCGATCAACGAATACGCGAGCAGCAACGCGACCAACGCCCGCGGTACCTGGATCGGCAGGCCGATGAAGCCATGAAAGCCGTCCGCATTGATCCAAGGCGCATACAAAATGGATGCGTTAGGAACAAATATCTGCGTAAACGAATAAATTACAAAACCATATGAAGCGGCTCTCAAGAAGCGCGCGAGTACATGCCTGCTTTCGCTACGAAGGTTTCGCGCCCGTTTATTGAGAGTGAAAAAGGAAAGCAGTGACGCAGGTACGGCAATAAGCATGCGTGTAAGTGCATCGGAATTCTTGAACCATTGAACCGATCCGACCTCGACGTTTAGCTGCAAGAACAGGAGCGCAATCGTATAGAACACCAACACGAGCCCGACAATCAAGGGATCCGAGTAGTATACCTGGAATGCTGGCTGCAGTTCTTGGACCCCAAAGGCGAACAGTGAGGCAAAGGACACAATCAGCAACAGCAAGCGCAGCCACTCAAGAGAGGCGGACCGTGGCATGCCGGCCATAGTGCTGATGATTACAAAATATTCGAGCCATTCGTGTATTCCATGCACGATACCAAACACCGAGAGCGGTATCAATCGCCTAGATAATGCAAGCGATGGCGTGCGCTGGCTCTCCAGAAGTAGGGCAATTCCCAGGCTGAAGAACGCCAATCCATAGATAAAATAGACGATCATGAAACCCGATGTTGATGAATCCATTTGGTCCTTGCCACCTGCATTCGAGAGTTGTGTCGGATAATAAGGCGCTATTTTGGAATTCGCCACAGCCAATCCCAGATTCAGCAAACGATCAAACTGCTGGGCGAATAGAGTGATCAGTTCATTTACTACAAAGACTGGTTTGGTCAGCCTATGTCCGATAGGCTTCAATCCATATCAAAGCACAATCGAGGGAAGATTGCAGTCTGCCCGCGATCACCTATGCAGGTTGCAGACGTCAGGCGATCACCGGTTCACCTACTGAATTCGGAAGAATGGTGTCGTCGCCTTTCCTTAAGGCTCGGATGCCTCTTGAAGATGACATGTGCTGGGTACTTAACTCATCCATCCTTTCTTTCTGTACGTATGCGAACCTGTTGGCTTCATCCGAATGGAATACCATGTTACCGTATATTCTACTTCCTCGACATTGGGCATCATATCCTGGATTCAACTACCGAGTGCACCTCTAATGGTTGGAATAGTATCCTTGATCGCATTAATGGCATAACCCTCTCTCCAGGACATTTTTTCCACAGTCAACGGTTTGTGGATTCAAACCCATGATCCAGATGTTCTTTATTGGAATCCAGTAATCGAGTGTCCGGATAGTAAGGCTGAATTAGTGTGGGCTACCATTGAATACCCCTACGTCCTCCCAGATGTCAGGGTTCCCTCTATTCCTTTTTGGGTCCAATAAAATGAATTCAAAGATTTGTGAAAGCCTGACGGTTTACGTTTCGTCCGGGGGGCTGAAATTCAGAGTTCAAGAGCTAGGCTCATAACCACCAGATCCTAGGTTCTACTCTTGTACAAGGGGGCTTGGATTGAAAAAAGCGCCCTCGCGGGCGCTTCGTTCTCAGGTAGCGGGGCTCAGAGGAGTTTATCCTGAGCCCCTCGACTTCGCTCGGGATAAACTCCGTCGAAGGGAACTGAGGACCTTCAGGTTACACCGCACCGTAACCGGCGCGGTACGGTGTGAGTTCTAACCCTAAAAAGGGGGCCTTGGACAGTCAGGCTGGTCTCCAAAGGGTGGCCTATTGATTTTCGACTACTCGGAACCCGGCAAAGCGGACGTTACAATTATCCTACACGTATTGGGCCAATCTAGTAAGAGCAATCGGAGTATAGAACCGGAACAGCGCTTATCTTACTTTCATTCTTCTGTGATGCAAATGGAAGATGAATCCACATCCTAAGTAATACCGTAAACCTTACCGGCACTTGAAGATCAAGACATATCCTGACGCCAACTAATAATTCTACATCCTTCTATGATAAAGGTTCCATCCTCCCCCGCCATTTGGCCTATGCCCTCGCCCGGCATATCCACTCTCCTCCATATCGGCTGTATGACTTAGAATTAACCGCATTGAGGAAAGGTTTTATGACAACAACCGCGACGCCGACAGAAGCGAAAAAACGAAACTCATTTGCTATCGCCCTCAATCGGGCTGCCTTCACATTCAGCCGACACTGGTTCATTGGAATAGTATTCCTGACAGGTGTATGGGTCGGCCTACCGTGGTTGGCGCCAGTTTTCATGCATCTGGGATGGGAAAAACCCGCTGAAGCGATATACTCCGTGTATTCCTTCCAATGCCATCAGCTCCCACAAAGATCGTTCTTCCTGTTCGGACAAAGCGTCACCTACCCGCTCAATCAAATCCAGGCGGTTTGGAGGGACACCTTCGACCCGCGCCTGCTGCGCCAGTTCATCGGGAATACAAACATGGGATTCAAGGTGGCTTGGTCGGACCGAATGGTTTCTGCGTATTCCAGCATTCCTTTGAGCGCCTTGCTCTGGTGGCCTCTACGAAAACGCCTCCGCCCCCTATCCTTTTTGGGTTTCGTACTGTTAGCGCTGCCCATGGCAATCGATGGTGGGACGCATATCCTCAGTGACTTGGCTGGGATTGGACAGGGCTTCCGATTCACAAATGAATGGCTGGCAATATTGACAAATTACAGCCTGCCGACTACATTCTACGTAGGGGACGCGCTCGGTTCTTTCAACTCTTGGATGCGGCTGATCACTGGCGTACTCTTTGGTCTTGGCGTCGTTTGGTTCTCATTTCCTTATATTCATGATGGATTTGAAGATATGGCTAGGGCGATTGAGGAGAAATTCACCCACGCGGGAGTGGAATTATGAATGAGGCGGATACCATTCGCGTTATCCTCGCTGACGATCATGCTGTTGTTCGCGCCGGTATCCGTAAATTTCTTGAGAGTGCGGAGGATATCCGAGTCGTCGCTGAAGCGGACGATGGCGCACAAGCAATCGAAATGATTCAATCTCAAAATCCCGACGTCGCCGTCCTGGACATCCAGATGCCAGAAATGAGTGGCATCGATGTCACCCGTTGGATTCGGTCCAACGCTCCGTCGACAGGCGTCCTCATCCTGACAGCCTTTGATGATGATCCTTACATATTGGCTGTGCTTCAAGCAGGCGCCAATGGGTATGTTCTCAAGACTGCAGATGCGGAGGATATCATCCGAGCCGTACGATCCGTTCACGACGGACAGTCAGCTCTTGACCCCGCAATCGCTCGAAAGGTGATGGCTCACATCTCAGGTACAAAATTGAGCTTCCCTGTGGAAAGTCTGACAAACCGTGAATTGGAAGTGCTTGCCTTGACCGCCAAGGGATATACCAATAAAGCCATCGGAGTGCAGTTGAGCATAAGCGACCGGACGGTCCAAGGGCACCTGGCAAAGATTTTCAACAAGCTGCAGGCTGAGAGTCGAACAGAGGCGGTAATGCGGGCGGTTTCACTCGGCTGGTTGTCATCCGACTTAGGACAACTTCCAGAAGCATGAAGCGTTATCTGGACGGGTTCCGCCTCCAGCTTCTCGGCCTCATCATCCTACCCCTCAGCCTGCTCCTCCTGGCTTTGGCAGTTGCCAGCGTTCGAATTCATCAAGATGCCATGCGCCGGCTTGTCGCCGAGCGCGATGAGCGAGCCGTACGCGCGGCAGCTGCCGCCATCTCACAGCAGCTCCACCACCGCGAGGCGGCCATGCAGACCCTGACGCTGCGCTTAGGCGATGGAGCCTCCCCAGAAATCATCCTCGATCAAGCCGGCTACCTCCTAGAAGATTACGACAGAGGTCTTGCCATTCTCGGTCTCGACGGAGAGCTCCATGCAAGCACAGACGACGCGGAGACATGGATCAGCCTACCCGCATTTGAACTTATCGCAGAACTTAAGAATGGTGAAGCACGCTTCTCCGAGATACTTCCCAATACCGAAGCAGAGGGGATGGTCCTTGTGGCCGCTCGTCGCGACGATCAGGTCGCCATGGGTGCATTCACGATCATAAGCCTCATGCGCACCGCGACCCTGGGTCCCACGACTGGCTCGGAAAGCTATAGCGCCTTTCTTACAGACAGCTCCGGGCGTGTCTTGACAAGCGTAGGGACCGTCTTGCAGGAAGATCTGATGTCCGCACATCCTGGTGTGCAGGCAGCCCTGCGTGGTGAAACCGGCTCTTCCTACCTATCCGCCGACGACGGCGAGCACGTCGTCGCCTTCAGCCCGATCCTTCCCACAGCTTGGGCCCTGATTATCGAGGAGCCGTGGGAAACGGTTGCTAGCCCCGTCCTGAACCTGTCGCTTATCGCACCCCTGGTGCTTGTACCTGCTTTGGGAGTTATGCTCATCGCACTTTGGTTCGGCTCTCGACAGATCGTAAGTCCCCTACGAAGGTTGGAGCAAAAAGCCATTCGCCTTGCGGGGGGAGACTATGATGCGGTCGAAGAACCTGTCGGCGGGATCGCAGAAATCCAGCATCTCCAGCAAACACTCGTTTTGATGACCCAACGAATTCGCGCAGCACAAGATGCGCTGCGGGGGTACATCAATACCATGACGCGGACCCAAGAGGACGAGAGAAGGCGCTTAGCTCGTGAGCTTCACGATGAGACCATCCAAGATCTGATCGCTTTGGGCCAACAAGTCCAGATGATTGGTATCAACCTTCGGAACGATGGCTTGGATGACATGCAAGAACTCCGTGAGCTACATCAATCAACCCAAGAAGCGATTGAACGAGTGCGTCGACTTTCCCGTGGCCTTCGACCGATCTACTTGGAAGACCTCGGGCTGATTCCAGCTTTGCAAATGCTGGCGCGGGATACCGAGTTGGAGCTGGACATCCCGGTCTCGTTTCGATCGGAGGGGGATATCCGGCGCCTCGATGCAGAGACCGAACTGGCGCTCTACCGTATTGTCCAAGAAGCGCTGTCTAATGTAAGCCGCCACGCACGTGCGAAACATGGGTGGATTACTGTCAACTTCGAGGAGGACGGCGCACTCATTGCCGTCCGTGACGACGGCGTGGGGTTCCAACCACCCGACCAAACCAACGACCTGGCGCGAACCGGCCACTATGGCTTGATCGGTATGGTAGAGCGGGCAGTATTGATAAACGCGACCTTGGATATCCGCTCCGAGCCCAATCAAGGGACCCGGATTACGGCTCACCTCCCCCTAAATCTTGGGATTGAATAATCCTATGACGACGATGTGCGCAATAATGCCTAGTCAGGCTGCCGCCAGAACGCGCTCGAAGAATTTTGGGAAACCCGGTAAACTTCATGCAAGTTCATGATGGAAACACTACTCTCCCTCCCCCTACCTTGGTCCGACGTACAAGCTCAGTTAGAGCGAGCCTTTTCAGTTGTAGGACTTGATTCGGTTCAATCGTTCGATCTGCAATCCGCTCGCGAGTCATTATTAGATCCCGAACTCTGCCCGTGTCCATATCACACGACCACTCAATGTACATGTCAGTACATCGTTTTTATCGTCCGACAGAAAAGAAAGACCCCAATATCACTGGAGGTGCACAGTTACGACGACAGTACGTACGTCTCGCTGGTTCCAACTACAGGCACCAACATTGATGATGGCACCATGAACTTGGTACGACTGGCAATGGACCAGGTCGCACTCATGCAGGAGTCCCCTTCAACGTAGGTCTTAAGTTAGATCCTGGCTTTCCGCGGGGGCTTGAATTCTATTGCCAAATCATTGTTTTGGAGTGAAACAACCATGAGTGAACGCAAGAGTTCTCGCCAATACGATTCGCGCAGGAAATAAAAATCGGAAGGAACTTCATTGGTCGTGATACTTTCGATCACCAGCATGGCCATGATTGGTTACCTGGCTGGGGAGATTGCCCTGGCTCTCCGCCCACATCCTGCGCATTGGGGAGTCGGACTATTCGGAGGGCTCATCGGCTGGGTTATTGGTCGAACCTACTACCAATTTAAAGGCGATATCATCTAACGCACATGGAGCTGTAGGCTGACTGGCAAATTGAACACCGCTATCGGAGCCAGTCTAATTGGATTTTTAGCCGACTCTAAGAAGGGAAACGAACTATGATTTTGAAATTGACATCTACAATCATCAAGCAACGAGGAAGGAGCCTCGCACTCCTCGGTCTAGCTGGTCTTATTTTGACCGCATGCGGGAGCTCACCATCAACATTGCCAGCAGGGGATAGTCAGACGGAATTTGGACAAATCGTCCCTGTCAAGGGCGGCGGCCAGTATACGGACGTCATCCCCCGAGAACTGAACACTATGCTGGAGGACAAGGATTTTTTCTTCGTCAATGTTCATGTGCCCTATGAGGGGGAACTTCCCAGAACAGACGCGTTTATACCGTTCGATCAGATCGCGGATTTTCTCGATGAGTTTCCGGAGGATAAAGGATCCAAGATTGTGCTCTACTGTCGAAGCGGCAGCATGAGTGCAACCGCGGCCCGAGACCTTGTGCAACTTGGATACACAAATATATACAATCTGGATGGGGGATTCAGAGCCTGGTCTGCCGCCGGATATGAATTCATCGCACCTTGATTGAATCTTCGCGTGAACCGTCTATACAGAAGGGGTTCCTGAGTCAAACATAGCGTGCAGCCCACGCTACAGCTATTTTCGCTAACGGAGGCAGCGTGGAAAAGAAAACCACGAGAGAAAGGGTGAGAAAGCGTCGTCAGCGCGAGAGGCTTCGATCCAGGATATTCTGGGGGGGGATTGTTGTGGGGGTATTGGTTTTGGGAGGCGCCCTTACATGGCGAGCCGTCCGACCTTCGGCTGGAGAAGCATTTCCCATCATGCCCAGCAGCAATCATGTCCCGGTGGGTGCGTATCCGGGACCTTTCAACTCTAACCCGCCCACCTCTGGTCCTCATTACGATGCACCATTGGAAGCAGGTTTCTATGACGAAGTAACGGCGGGTGAGGTTGGCCCTTACCCAACGGGGTATCTGGTCCACAACCTTGAGCATGGCTATGTTATATTTTGGTATAACTGCGAAATTCTGGATGAGGTCGGATGTACTGAATTGAAAGGTCAGCTCCGGGAGATATTGGATGACACCAGGAGCATCAAGGTCGTCGCCTTCCCATGGACCTCCATCGATTTCCCTGTGGCGGCAACCTCCTGGGGGCGGATGCAGGAGTTTGATAGCTTCGATACCAAAATGGCTTTCAATTTCGTTAGCAGCAACCGTAACCGAGCCCCGGAACCACAAGCTCCTTGATCACTTCCTGGCCTACCACTCCACGGCGGCCACCAGAAAAATACTTTGAGGAGTACTACTGAATGGTCAAGAAAACAGTCCGTTATTCCCTGACTGCAGTCATCACACTGGGTTTGATTGTCACCGGGTGTGGAACAGAACAGACGAGTTTCCCGGTGACACCTGCACCCGACAAGCCGACATTCCTCTACTTTTTTACCGATGGCTGACTGCAGTGAGAACAGATGACGCCCGTCGTGAACGGGCTGAAGGTTGAATATGATGGATCTGCCGCCTTTCTGTCATTGGATGCGGCTTCTGGAGAGGGGAAGCGAGCCTTCGAGGCGTATGGCTTGCCCGGGCATCCGAGCTATGTCTTATTGGATATCAATGGCGATGTGATCTGGCGTGGCGTCGGACCTCAGTCGAGGGAAGCGTTACAAGGTACCCTCGAGGAGGCTCTACTTTCAAACGAAGACAAGTAATGCAGGATCAACCTCTCGATTAGGTCTATCGTAGATGCCGAATCACACGATCAACGATCGATGTTCCGCAAGGATCCTCTGGAGATCTTCTCTCATGTTGGGTATCTGGATCCTGCTCGGCGCCTGCGCCGCACCTGCACAAGGTGAGCCCGTGGTCATCCAGGGAACCGCCATCTCTCCACTCCCTACTCTGGACATTGGCCTCATTGAAGAAGGGGAGTCCTTGTACGCAGCGAACTGTGCCTCCTGCCATGGTGTAACGTTGGCGGGCCAACCGAACTGGAAGGAAAGCAAGGAGGATGGCAGCTACCCGGCACCTCCGCACGATTCCACAGGGCATACCTGGCACCATCCCGATGATCTGCTCATGGAGATCCTCGCTCGAGGCGGTGACCCGGCATTTGGATCGAAAATGCCCGGCTTTCAAGACACCTTGACCGAATACCAAATGCAGGCAACCCTTGTCTACATTAAGAGCCATTGGGATATCGAGGAGCGGGAATTTCAATGGTGGATCACGGCTCGATGAGGCTAATGTTGAACTCTGAAAGATAAGTTCATTTCGAAACGCATATGGTAGATTGCATAACCCTCGCCAGGAGCTGTACGGTCAACTGGAGGAGCGATTACTTTATCTCTGGACGAAGAGATTGAACCGGTTCCATCGAAATATGAAGATCCCCCTTTTCTCTTGGTTCCGTCGTCGGACAAAAGGTCAGGGGGATCAGGAAATCATTGTATGTTCTACACTTCAAGATCTTGTCGCATTCTTTCATATTGGTCTTGAGCGAGATCCCCTCTAGCGTAACGCTCATCCAGGATATCTCTCGCGTTTCGTGCACGTTCCCTTTGTGATTCGGGTCTTATTTGAGGACCCGCTTGAAATACAGATTTCATAAGCCAGGCTGCACCAAAAATCAAGCCCACCCAAAACAAGACCATCAGCAGCAGCCCAATGACCCCAAACCCTGCCATCATCGTAATTTCTCCTTTTGTAAATTTGAACGGAACTCGACCCTTTAGAGGGGTCGAGTTCCTTGCGAATTGTCAGTTCAGGTCCGTCAAAATGTCCTGATATTGCTCGCGGGTGATCTCCCCACGAGCGTAGCGCAGCTGTACGACATCACGCGGCGACGCCGTCCCGGACGGATTAGAGAGCGTGGCAACACTCATTCCACCCTCTTGCCCCAGGCGTCGGACCAACCAGATCACCAGCACTACGACGCCTATGATGACACCGACGGTGATCACAAGGTTAAGTATGCCCCCAATCAACCCAAAACTACCGAAACCTGAACCTCCCATCATTCCACCTATCATGTTCATCTCCTTTATTATGTACCTGCTCAAACACTGAGCGGGGTATTTTGTAATTACACCAATACTAATTGAAGCTTATAAAGATCCCTTAGAGCCTGTGTAAAGGTTTAGTAAAGAAAAGTGGTTCTCCTCCAAATTATGTGGAATGCTGTAACGTGAATTTATTAGGTACCTGCCGGAAGTGTTATCTTTGGGAGACCGAAGTTCCCATCAACCAATTTCCCAAAGGAGCCGACAGGTGTCCACTGATTTGCTTGTGCCAGGATGGTAAAACCCAATGGCTAAACCTACCGGTTTTAACAATCCTTGAAATCATGTATCACTCAACACATACCTATTTGATGGTTAAGGGATCGCCCCCCTCAAGGGGGGACTGAGGGGGATTTCTCAGAGAAAGCTTCTATGAGGTATGCGAATCCATTGCTCATGAAGCTTGGCTCCTAGGTACCAATGAATTTTCAGTGATCTCAAGAGAAAGATGAGCGGCATAAGATTGATCGCTAGAACCTACGCAGAACATATCCTCAAACTGCCTATCCCCATTTCGCTGCGGTAGAGCCAGGTTGCCCTCGGTAAATCCAGTTGGTTCAAATCCAGCTTAAGCTTCCCGCTTGTGTCTAGTCAAACGTAAAGGATTGCCAAGCTGGACCAACCCCCAGATGTACATTAGTGCGAGGGCGGTCAAGACAAACACCATGATGTTCGCCTCGTCGTACTGCCTCGTCTGCACCGCATCATAAATAGCAAGCGGCAGCGTCTGGGTGCGCCCCGGGATGTTTCCCGCAATCATGAGAGTCACCCCAAACTCACCCATCGCTCTTGCAGAGGCCAAGACGACCCCCGCAAGTATGCTGCGTCGCGCCAGCGGCAGTGTTATGAAGCGCATCACCTGCAGGCTGTCGGCGCCGTCCACCCTGGCCGCGTCCTCGAGCTTGCGATCGACGTCCCCCAAGCCAGCTCGCGCTGGCTGGATCATAAGCGGAAGACCGACGACCACCGAGGCAATCACAGCTGCTTGCCAGGTGAAGAGCACATCGATGTGGAAAGTTGTGGCGAATAATCCTTCCCGTCCGAAGAGTTGGAGGAGATAGTAGCCAAGCACACTGGGCGGGATCACGAGGGGGATGAGAACGAGGATCTCAAGCAGCGGCTTTCCTGTGAATTGACATCTGGCCAGCAGCCATGCGCACGCCAACCCGATCACCACGATGAACAGGCTCGCCAGGGCAGTGACCTGTAAGGTGAGAAGCAGCGGCTGCCAGCTCACGGCGACACCGCCTCATATCCAAAGCGACGCAATATCTCCTGCCCAACTTCACCTTGCACATACTCGATAAAAGCCTCAGCCTCCTCTATATGGTCAGTACCGCGCACAACTGCCATGACCTGGCGGATAGGCTGATGCTGGGTCTCCGGAATCAGAATCCAATCCCCATCACTACCTAGAACCAGTGAAAGCGCCACGATGGCAGCATCTACAGAACCAGCTTCGGCCATGTGCAGCGCCTGGCTGACGTAGCTGCCGTACACGGCCTTATCCGCAAGCACATCCCACATCTCTGCGCTCTCGAGCGCTTCCCTGGCTGCTTTCCCGAAGGGGGCATAGGCGGGATTCGCCAACACCAGTGTTTCCACCGAGAGCTGGCTCAGATCCTGGAGCTCGTCGAGTTCTAGATTACTCCCCTCCGCCGCCCAGAGGACGATGCGTCCTCTGGCAAATTCTGTAATGGAGGATTCCACGAGAAGATCCTCCTCAAGTAGCTCATCGATGTAGGCGGCATCTGCAGAGGCGAACACGTCCACCGGTGCTCCCTGGATGATCTGATCAGCCAATTGCCCCGAGGCGCCAAAGTTGAACTCAATCACAATGTTGGTCTCATCCTCAAAGCGCTCGCCGATTTCTTCAAATGCGGGGATCAAATTTGATGCAGTCGAAATTGTCAAAGCCGGGTTCCCTCCCTGCGCGAGTCCAGCCAGACCACGACATGCTGACAGCAGGGCGATGATTAACAGGCAGATTCCCACCTTTGCATTGCGCTTGAATTCAACCGGGGGTGCCAACCGATTCATCCTTCGTACACGTAATCACCGGATTTCCCACCGGTTTTGGAGAGCAGGCGCACGTAGGCAATCTCCATCGTCTGCGTATGTGGTTTGAGTGTGTCGTAAAGAGTGAGGGCCACAACACTAGCAGCCGTGAGCGCTTCCATCTCGACCCCGGTTGGACCGATGGTCTTGACCGTCGCTCGTGTTCGAACCCCATCCTCATCGAACGCGAAATCGATCGCCACGCCTGTCAATGCAAGCGGATGGCAGTAGGGGATCATCTCACTCGTTTTTTTTGCCGCCATCACCCCGGCGACCCTGGCAATCTCGAGAGCATCACCTTTCTCGAGCTTCCCCTCATGCATCAGGGATTGCACTTCTGGCGGCATGGTGAGTTTGGACTCGGCGATCGAGGTGCGCAGCGTCTCTTTTTTCTCTGTCACATCCTTCACGATGTCGAACCTTTCTGCAGCGGGGTACCTTCGAGGTAGCGGCTCCCCCCGCCTACATAGTGTTCCTTCTTCCAGATGGGCGCCCTTCGCTTTAACTCTTCGATCGCATAGCGCGAGGCTTCGTAAGCTTCAGCCCTGTGCGGAGACCGCACGACGATGATGACGCTCGTCTCACCCAGTTTTAACTCCCCGATACGGTGTTGAATGCGGCATTGCCGCACTATAAATTTTGAGAGCGCCTCGGATTCAATCTCGGCGAGAACCTTCTCTGCTAATGGCCCATCTGCTTCGTATGTCATCCCATCCACAGCTTGACCTTCATTGTGATTTCTAACCAC